>OCTX012083075.1_pt1 | contig 11083 bp, 7 predicted proteins | sample 1539691 | NCBI WGS metagenome assembly OCTX01 (sample SAMN02144231, study PRJEB22623) | gut metagenome | biome: sheep rumen | host: Ovis aries | place: New Zealand | reverse complement strand
CTCAACAGCACATTCTACGCTAACAGCTACGAAGAAGGCTACGGCAAGGCTATCTCGCTCGACGGTACAGGACATATCATCATGAACCTCACCGTTCCCGCCAACAAGGACAACACCTACGACGCAGGCTTCTTCGGCACACTGGCAGGCACCGTCACGAACCTCGGCTTCTACAATGCCAACGTCGATGGCGGCAACGCACAGAACACAGGCATCCTGGCCGGCTTCCTCGGAACAGACGAGAACCCCGCTACCGTAAGCGACTGCTACGTACACGGTAAACTCGTGGCAGCAGGTGCAGCAGGTGCCATCGCAGGCTGTGCAGGCACAGCAACAGTCACCAACGTCTATGCTAACGCCAACGTCAGCAGCGAAGACCTCGCTGGCGACCTCTTCGGTGCAGGCAACGAGACGCTCACCGTCGTCCACAGCTACGGCGCAGGCAAGTTCAACGACAGCCAAGCCACAGCAGCCTTCGGCGACGACTTCGGAGCAAGCACCGACAACGTCCTCTACTTCGGCGTACAGAGCCAGGAAGAGATTGCCGACATCGTTAGTCAGTGGCAAGGATGGAACCCGAACGGCACCATCGGCAACGGCTGGCCTCTGCTCCAGTGGCAGGTTGAGCGCGGCGACTACGCCAAGTACTGTGGCTTCGGCATCGCAGGCGATGCCAACGGCGACGGAGTTGCCGACATTGCTGATGTTACGTACGTCTTAACCCTCATGGCAAACAACACCTTCGATGCAAGAGCCGACATCAACGGTGACGGCATAATAGACATTGCCGACGTTACGAACATCCTGACCATCATGGCCAACCAGTAACCGGGAACGCGGACGTCTCGTCCGCCACCCCAAAAACAGCAAAGCCTCCTGCGAGATTTTCGCAGGAGGCTTTCTTCGTATTTAAACGCCGCGTGCGGCGTTGGCAATCCCCGCGTGCGGCGTTGGCAATCCCCGCGTGCGGCGTTTGGCATCCCCGCGTGCGGCGTTTGAATTTCCGCGTGCGACGTTGACAAAAACTCAGCCCGCCCGACCACTATGGCCAAGCGGGCTGATTATCAAATCCTGTGTCCGACTCCTTACATCAGACACTGTCTGCTACCATTCTTCGTCCCAAACGCTCGAGCCACCCTTCACAAGGGCAGGTGCGCCATCGTCAGCGTAGCCATTCTTAAGCTCCGTCTGGCTTCCATTATCAACACTGAGAGCAATAATCGAATTCGCAGAGAGGCAAACGGCAAAGGCCTCCGTAACATACGTCTTCTTCATTACCTCAGAACCTTTTTGCCGTTAACAATATTGATACCCTTCTGCATCTTCTGGAGGCGCTGACCAGCAAGGTTATAGATAACGCCATCTTCCATCATACCTCTTACCTCTTCCATCGAGCGGATGCCCGTCGGGTCGTTCTCGAGGTCGAGAAGGAAGCACTTCACATTGACGCTTACAGGAACATGAATGTAAGCACGATCAGTAGCCACTGGGTTATTGTTCGCCTTGTAGAAGCCCAGGCCATCGTCGCCATCGAACAGGATGTAGTTCTTGTCCGTTTCAGAGTACGAAACAGCCGCACCTGTGCCACGAACGAACGCATTGCCCGTCACAGCATCGGTGGTTCCGTTATAGACGGGAATGTCATCGCTGGCACCACCCACCTTATAGAGCAGCACACCAGTATTCGCAGGAACCTTCTCAACCTCGTGGAAAATCAAATTATCACCACTTTCCGTAGCATAGAAAGCCCGAATCTCAGAAGCCGAGAAGTCGAGAGCATAGTCGCTCGCAAACGTGCCACAACCAAGCTCGCTAACAAAGACAGGAATAGAGGTAGGAGCTGATGGAGCAACGTACTTGTAGAAAGCAAAGGTCTGGTTTACGATATTATCAGTCATCACCGTATAGGCACGCCAATGTTGAGAATTGTAGATGCCAACAATACGTTGTGTATAACTGTCTTTAGTAACTAGATAGTTATTGTCACCCATTATAAACGTCTTCCTATCACCATCGCCAACTCGCATATTATCATTGCTGCCAGATTTTGCTGTCGTATTACAGTAAAGCCATGTTGTTGTGCTTCCATTGGGGTAGAAGGTGTAACCATTCGTGGCGTTGCCACTGATTTTCCATTTGATATTGTCTGCAACATCACTTGTTATCTTACCATCAGCAACAGTGACAGCTACTGCCGTAGGAGGATTACTTTCTCCCTTATCATTGCTCATAGCAAAAGAGCCTTTGCTATTTGTCCCGACAATAACAAAGATGTCCGATGAGGTAAGACTGGCAAAAGGTGTCTCAACCCATCCACCAGATGAAGGAACAGGAGTTGAGTCACCAACAGTAACAGTGAACGTTACAGACCCTGCCTCGTATGTCTCATCAGCAGCTTGGCTAACAGTAATGGTCTGCGGAGATGTCGTCTTTGCCAAAGGTGCTACCGTAATTGTCTTAGTGCTCTCATTGACACTCGTCGTCACATAACCTTCGCCGCCACTTACCGTCACAGCACCTGTGCTCGATGTCGTGTAACTGACTGTCTGAGCAGAAGCATTATTGGAAAGATCGAAGTCGAGAGCAATAGGAGCACCTGTTAATGCAAGGTCGCTTGAAGTAAGGGAAGGATTTGTTGACTCAATAAGTTTATAAAGTTGAATCTCTTGCAGACCACCCGAGTAATAACGGAAACGGGATTGGCCAGCCTGAGGATTAAAATTCAGACGAGTTGAGTTACATTTAATAAATACATTACCCGTACTTGTCTGAAACTCAATGATATTTGTATAACTATCAGAGTCTAAACTACTAAGGCCGTTACTACTTTGGTTCGCATTACCAATGTATTTTCCTGAAGCACTCTTTACACTATATCCTCCCGTCTTGGCTGTAATAGTGAAGGTAGACGCCATAACGGTCTGAGTAGCCTCTATTTTATGGTCAGAGATAGTTACAGAGATATTATTTTCAGCAACATCGAGTGTCGTTAAAGCTCCATTGAAAGCCTTACTCCCGTTCTCATACACTATCAAATATGTACCCCCACTCTCAAGGTCATTCATTGAAGTAATCTTCACAAAGTAGTTGGAGTCGTCCCCTGGGTCAGTCCCCGGGTCTGGGTCGCCGCCAGTGCCGCTGCCAGAGCCTTCGTAGTTGTCGTAGCTGAAGGCAACGTCTGTCTTGCTGCCCCAGATGTATTGCTCCAGGCCGGGATAGTCGATGAAAGGATTGCGGTTGTTCTGAATGCCATAGACGGCATTGTTGCGGTTAATCTCCTTCTCGCTTACAGGGTCAGCAGCTGCCCACTCCATCAGCATGTTCAGCTGCCAAGTCTGGAAGGCGGGATACTTTGTGCCGTCTATCGTAGCTCGCGACTCACTGTTCTTCGAGTACCAGTCCGCCAACTTCTCTTCGTAGCAAGTCACCATATAAAAATATGTACGCGCGAAGTCACCCTTGTACATATCGTTCGGTTCGAACACAGTTCCTGTGTAGCCAGAATAAGAGCAAGGACCGAGCTTACTGAAATCATTTTCCGATGTGTAGGTTGGACTGTTCGTCTCACCGAAAGGAAAGTTGCTGCGCTTGTTGTTCACATAACCATCTGTCGGATACATGTGGTGCAAGTCGAAGTACATCGGCTTCACCTCTCCACCGAACCAGCTCTTGGGGAACGAGTGCTCGCGGTTATAGACATCGCCCTCCTCCTGGTAGTTTCCGGCCTGGTCTGTGCCGAAAGTGAAGTTCGTAATGTTCGAGTACATGTCCCACACCTTGCCGTCGCTGCGCTTGTCCGTGGTACGGAAAGCTGTCCACAGATAGTCGTAGCTCTTCTCCGTGCGGTTGTAGATGATGCCGCACAGCGCCGTCTTCAGTGCTGCGCCCTTCTTCCCATTCGCATTCTGGTAGTATGTGCCCGACCCATTTGGTGCAGCAGCAAAAGTGCACATCGCCACTGCAGCCAGCAGCAAGGTAATGTAAGTCCTTTTCATAGTTCCTTTTTTAGCGTCCCTAAAGTCCTTAGAGTCCTTTTAGGTGTTCTCTTCTTATGCGGCTCATTTTTTCCGAGAAGCCGCCATTATCGGTAAAGTCCTTCTCCAGGCGTTCCAGTTGCTTGAACAGCAGGTAGTCAGCCTGATTGATGAGAATGATCGCCATGTTGGCAATCGTCTCAGGTGGGCGGGTGGCGCAGAGCTGCAGGTAGTACTCTGCATCGCTGTGCTCACGTCCCAGTTCGCGCATGGCCGTGTACTCAGGGGAGCCTTCCTCCCATCTGCGATGGCCACGTGTGCGCAAATAGTCAATGTAGTCCTCCAGCAGTTCCTGAAGACTTGCCTTCGCCACATTGACCAGTTTGATTTCAGTCTTGGCAGAGGTAGCTGAAGCAGCACAGCCCTCGACGATGTTCTGCTTGCCAGAGCGAGCAGCCTGCACCATCTGGTCCACCGTCCGATCCCCCTTTTGAAGGAAATGCTGACAGAAGAAGAAAGTCATCTCGTAGATGACTTCCGTCTTCTGGTAGGACAGCAACTTACGGTAGTCACCGCTGTGCCGAATCAACTTCTCAGCCATAAGGCTTTAGCTTTAAAGTCCCTAAGGTCCTTAAGGCTCCTTTAAGTCCTTAAAGTCCTTAGAGACCTTAGGGTCTGCATTACCACTCTTCGTCCCAGACGTTCTTGTCGGAGACGCCTTTAGCCAAGCCATCACCTGTGGCAGGATCATCAATAAGACCACCCTCTAGGTTTTCGCCATTTGGGCTAAGAGTGCCATCAGATGCTGCCATCATTCTGCAAGTACCGAGCTGCACAGAGAACATCTCTGGAATAATATATGTCTTTTTCATAATAAACACCTTTTTCTTTAAAAAGTTAAGAGTTACGAAAGAAATATTCCTTCCCCAACCCCCTCTCTTGAGGAGAGGGCTGGGGTGAGGCTTTTTTACTTAAGAATCTTCTTACCGTTCACGATGTTGATGCCCTTCTGCATCTTCTGGAGGCGCTGACCTGCGAGGTTGAAGATAGCACCTTCTTCTGTGAAGGACTCTACAGTGCCGATAGCTGTTGCGTCGTCATCCAGGTCGATAGCAAAGCTCTTCACCGTTCCGCCTACAACAGCAGGAATGTATGCCTTGTGAGCACCGAGAGATGTGTGAGTTCCAGCCTTGTAGAAGCCAGCCTTTCCGCTGCTGTTAACATTCAAGATGTAGTCATCAGCTGTAAGAGTCTTGCCTGTAAGGGTTCCTTCAAGACAATTGTTCGTTACTGCTTCAACCGTTGTTGCTACAGGAACGTTCTTTGATGTGCCACCATTGGCTACCAAAAGGAGACCTGTGTAAGCAGGAGCCTTTGTGATGGGAGTGAAGGTCAGGCTTGTTCCTTCAAGCGTACCCACATAAGCAGTAATGCCTGTGCCCGTGAAGTCAAGAGTATTCTCGCTATAATAGGTAGCATAGCCTGCAGATGTTACTGTTACACTCTCTGTTGGAGTAGCTTCGCCATCCTTCTCGTAGATATAAACAGGAGCTTGTGAAGCAGAACCATAGCATGCAAAGATAGAGCTACTGCTATTATATTGCATTACATTTCGGGTGTTTTCTCCTTGAGCTACGATTGATGCAACACCATTACTGAAGGTGATGGCCCATCGTCCGTTATCATCGTTTTCTTCTTGAGTCTTCAGATAATTGTTTCCACTGCTTGCTGCATACAGATAACCACCTACAACATTATCCTCACTATCTTTATGGTTAGCATCGTAGATAGTATAGAAACCTTCTGCATCGGGACCGTAGATAACGAACTCATAAACACCTGCGTCGTTTGTCACCGTAGCTGTTCCATTGCTTATAGAAACGCTTTCGGCCTGACGGTTATTACCCTTGTCATATCCCATTGCTACATCCGAACCATTGGTAATGATATAGTGTTTACCAGAGGTTATGCTGGAGGCGAGGGTGTAGGTGGTAGCCTCAACGGCAGTTACAGTGAGAGTTGCATTTGCAGAACCTTCAGAGTTTTCGGCAGTAAAGGTAAACTCATAGGTACCTGTTGCAGTTGGCTGGAACAACAGCAATCCATCTTCAAATTCATATAAGGTGCTAGAAACTGAAGTAGTGAGAGAAATGGTAGGTGTTGGGGTTCCTGTCACATAGGTTGACAGGTCAAGTTCGTATTCTGCACCAATACCAATAGTAGGTGTTGGGAGAGTAGACCAAACAGGTGCAGCAGCGGGTGCTACATATTCTTCATAGTAAACCTTAACTTCTGTGAAGCCACAAGTACCACCAATGGTTGCACTTATTGCGTTGCCACCATTTGTGGGAGTAACCGTAACAGTTGTGCCGTCTGTAGAAGCCGTTGCATTTGTCCATGTACTAGTCGCTAAAGCACTAGCATAGCTACTTGTCGTTGCTGTAAATACTACGGATGTAATGGCATAACCAGAAGTTGGAGTAATTGTCAATTCACTATTCTTGTAGAAGCGTGTGCTTGTGTAATTTTGTCCACTGGTACCAGGATAGTAGTTGTTGGTATTAGTACTTGCAGAACCCTTAGCAACAGCCATTGTTGCATAAGTACTTGTCCACGTCATTTCTGTTGTAGTTGCAGTTGCGGTCTCGTCTGTACTTAAATCCCAAGTTACATTGGGAGCTTCAGGAGCTACATAAGCAGCCTGGTTGATAGTAATCATATCCGACCAAATAGCTTCCTCATCATAAGTCAAAACGAGTTTAAAGTATGCTGAGCGAGCCTCACCTTCATTAGCTTCAACTGTATAGCTGATTTTTGCATTATCACCGTCATAAGATACAGTTAGCCACGCAGGTTGTGAACCTTCCGTATATTCGTTTCCATCATATACAAAGAATTGGAACTCGTCGAATTCTGCTTCACTAAGGTCAAAGTTGGTGGCTTCTACATCCAGAGTTCCGCTTGTTGCTTCGAAACCTACATTGGCTACAGCAGGTGTAACAGAGAGGACAGGGTCGGTGTTCTCTGCAACAACAATATCTGTTGGGTTAGCAATCTGTACACCGTTATAGCACCCAATGTTGCCTGTCAATGTTACTTCGTCATCTGCTTCAAAGGTGATGTCACTTGTCTTGTTGAAGCGTACAAGAACAGAACTTCCACCTTGTTCAATCGTTACATCTTGTCCACTTATTGACGAAACAGTTGCGCCTTCTATCTTCACAAGCCAACCTTGATTTGTACTTGCAAGCACTTCGGCAATGGTCATTACCTCAGGCGTTACGGTATTGCTACTTGACTGAACTGTAACCGTTGGCTCTGTTATTTCCAACAAGCCATTGAATGTGGAGAGTGTTCCTACAACCAGAATCTCATCGCCCACAGCACAAGTTAGATTGGAACTTCCATATACCACGATAGCAGCATTGGCATCTTGAATATAAGCAGTTTTGCCGTTAATACTTGTAACCACACCAGTTGTAGCAACAGTTCCTGTTTCTTGAGCTCGAGCAGCAGAAATTGTCATTGGAGTAACCTTTGTAAATGTCATGCTTGCTACTCCGCTTTCCGTCATACCGTTCTTTGTAGCCTTAGCTTGAACGGTTGTTGTCTCTGTAAGGGTGAAGGGAGTTGTGTAGGTTGCCCATGTGTTTCCATTGTTTGTGCTGTATTGAATGGCTGCACCCTCAGTTGCACAAGAAATAGAAACCTCTGTAGAAGTGAGGAAGTTCTCAGTGCCACTAATTGTAGGTTTAGCAACAGTAGGAGTGCCGCCTGTTTCCTTCTTAAATAACTTTACCGCTTTCTGGGTGCTTGTATAACATGCAAACCTAGGATTCGATGAATTGTACTGAAGTTTTCTAGTTGAGGTGTTTACGTTTGTAATTGTTGCTTCATCAGAAGAAGAAAAAGATACATTCCACGAAGAATTTTTTGTTACAGAAGTTTCCGTTGTCAAAGAATTACCCGAACTCCATGACAAGTATTTGTTTTCACTCGTTTTGAATGCAAAGGTTCCTGACGCTGAACCGGCAACGACGGTCAAAGGAAGTTTGCCTGTTGGTGTGGAATTCTCAACATCCGCTACTGTACCATATGGCGTACTTGTTGTGGAGATGCCAGAGAGCTCCTTCGCCACATCAGTGTCTACCAAAACAACCTCATCACCGACTGATAACGAAGTTGCCAATGTGTACGTCTGTGCCCACGCTGTTCCGCTTAGGGCTGTTGTCATGATGGCTACGATCATCCCGACTCGCAGCCATAGTTTGTTAAATAGATTTTGTTTCATTGTTGTTAAAAATTTAATTTGTTTGATGTATTATATTTTGTTTTGTTTATTTGTCTGTATCGTATGTTGCGAAGCCAATAGGCTTGATAGGCTTATTTGTTGGCTTTGGCTGGACGAGCAGCCCTGCAAGAGCCTTATTTATAAGTTCCAACTGTGCTTGTGTTTCTTCGTTGATGTCGTTTTGGTCTGAAAGGATTTCCTCAATGTATTCTTTTATACCGTCCACTTTCTGCTCCAATTGCTGCAAACGCTCTTGTGGCGGCAGGCTTATATACTGCCTCATTGCCACAAACGCCCGCGTTATCTGAACACTCATCTGAATGGCGACTTCGCTACGCAACACGCTTGCCAGCATGATGATGCCATGCTCAGTAAAAGCATGAGGCATGACAGTGGAGTATTTCAGCGATGCGAACCGGTCACAATTTGTGACCACCTCCTGATACTCAGACACTTTCAATGTAAACATGAAGTCCGGTGGGAAGCGGTTAAGGTTTCTTCTTACTGCCTGATTAAGGACTTTTGTCTCCACGCCATATAACATAGCAAGGTCACGGTCGAGCATGACTTGCTGTCCACGTATCTCGAAGATAAGGCGTTGTATGGGAACGATTTCGTTCATTGTTTTCGAGCGAAGCGAGTTTACTTCTTGTTTCTGCCTTTGCTTATTTAATTCTCCTTTTTTCAAATTCGCGTGCAAATGTATATTTTTTTATAATGTACGCAAAGAAATGTTGAAAATAAATTCGCTAAAAGTGAATAAAGCGAACATAGAGGTTGCAAAACACTGGGGTCGTGTTGGCAAGAACGACACGTAGAGATAGAAAACTTAACACGTCGAGTTGACAAACTTGACACGTCGAAATAAAATTTTAACACGTTAAGTTGACTTACTCGACACGTTAAGTTTTATGGCTTCACTTGGTGTTCTGGAATCAGGAGCTTAGAGTTCTACGTCTTCGAGGTTTACGAGTCCGTTGACGATGGCGTAGATGGTGAGTCCTGCTGCGGAGCGTATTTGCAGTTTCCTTGCGATGTTGCGGCGATGTGTCATCACTGTGTTGACGGAGATGAAGAGGGCTTCGGCTATCTCCTTGTTGGAGAGTCCGCGAACAACCTGCACGATGATCTCCTTTTCCCTTTCGCTGAGGACTTCTCCTACTGTTTCCTGAGGTGTCTCGACGGGTTCTTCTACGGGTTGTCCGCCTTGACGACGAACATCGTTTTCAAGCCTTCGGATGCACTCGGCGAATAGTGTGTCCTCCATGTGGCAATGGCTGTGGAGGTCTTCATCGGTCATGAAGATGTCCATGAGCACTTCTCCCATGAGGGATGCGCTGTTATCGCTGGGATAATATTTCACGATGATGCTCTTGAGCTCGCTCAGACTCTTCTCGATGTTGGCGTGCTGTTCGTCGTATTGTTCCTCGATGCTGTGGAAGGATTCCTGTGGCAATCGGCCTTGCAATAAGGTTTCGACGTAGGGATGTACGTGGGTGTTCTCGAAGGTCATGTGTCTCTCCACCTCTTGTGCGTACTCGTCGTAGAAGCGCAGAATCAGCATGGCGAGCCGATTACCGCTTGAGAGGTCGATGGCTTCGAGGAGTTTACGTCGGATACCAGGCAAGCGAAAGTCGACGAAGTAGCTATGTGAGTTCTTGAGATAGGCGATGAGTGCTGGTATGTCAACCTGCTCGACCATCTCGCTGATGCGTGCATGGGCAGCATCTTTTACGTAGTTGACGACAGTCAGAAACGTGCTGACATCCACTCCAGCTGCTCTGCAAGTGGCTCCTACCGTTTGGTCTCCGAAGCCAAGTTTAATGCCGAATCGGCTGATGATCTGCAGAATGCGGTAGTCGTCGCTGATGACGTCGCTCATCGGGTCTGTATCATGATATCCGTTTGCCATTTTAAGGTTGAAATTTTAAAATCGAAGGTTGAATGTTTTATTTCGCTGCAAAGGTAAGGATTTTTATTGAAAACTGAAAACTGAAAATTGAACATTCATGTTCAAGAGGCAGCAATTTCATCATAATTAGGTATGCTTGAATGGGCTCAGAAAGGGCAAAATCATAGTTTTTGCGTATTGCAAGGAACGGCAAGTCGGCGTACCTTTGCAGCCGAAAACTAGAAAAAAAGTCCCTAGGGACCTTAAAGATCTTAAGGACCTTAAAGACCCTAAAAGACCCTAAAAAAGCTATGACTAAATCATTTCTTGCAGCTTTGCTGCTTACTGCCTCGACTGCTTCTGCGCAATGGAACACCGATTCGACCGAGATTGACTCTTACGAGCGTTTCCGCATCGGAGGCTATGGTGAGGTGGTTGCTGCCTTCAAAGATTATGGCACAAATCGCTTCTATGGCAGCAGCGAGGGCAATACTCGCACCCATCGCAACACGATTTCCGTGCCTCGATTTGTGCTTGCTGGAGACTACAAGTTCAATAAGCATTGGAATGTTGGCGTGGAAATTGAGTTCGAAGCAGGTGGCACAGGAACAGCCTACGAGATAGAAAACTCGGAGAATGGCGAGTATGAGACTGAGGTGGAAAAAGGTGGAGAAGTTGCCATCGAGCAGTTTCACATCACTTATCACCTTAATCAGTATTTCAATGTCCGTGCTGGTCACATCATCGTTCCAGTCGGCTTGAACAATGCTCACCATGAGCCCATCAACTTTTTCGGTACTGTCAGGCCTGAAGGCGAGACGAGCATCATCCCGAACACTTGGCACGAGACGGGCCTCTCCCTCTTTGGACAAGCCGGAAGAGAATGGCTGTCGTTCAACTGGGAAGCACAGGTTGTGGCTGGTCTCA
>OCTX012277630.1_pt1 | contig 11085 bp, 1 predicted proteins | sample 1539691 | NCBI WGS metagenome assembly OCTX01 (sample SAMN02144231, study PRJEB22623) | gut metagenome | biome: sheep rumen | host: Ovis aries | place: New Zealand | reverse complement strand
CGAGGCCGATACATCAGAAGTTCTTGATGGCGGAACTGCGACTGTTGAGTTTACGGCGGAGTCTTTCTCTGTGTATGGCGTCATTTATACAGTGGATTTCCATTATGAAATGGATGGGGAGACGTACGAATTTAGTCTTCCCGGAGGCGGTTTTGTCTCTTTTTATGACCTGATAAAAATCCTTACAATAGAAGAAGATGACCCGGACACTGAAGAAGACGAGATTCAGAAGCTGGTGGATGAAGTGAAGAGCATCACCTTCTCTGATCCGGAATTGGTCAGTATCAGTAAGGTAGAAGAGGATTCTACTGTTGGTGCGATTAAGGAGCGCCTTCAGTTAGAGTGTGAATATTCAGCAGAGCTGACAGAAGAGGATATTGCAGAGATTAATGCACAGGAAATCAAAGCAGGTGACTGGGCACTGATCAGCTTGAAGCCATTTGATACAGAAGAGAGCCTGATGGTTACCATGAAGGATGGGAATTCGTGGAATGTGAGGGTGACGGACGCTGATTGGGATTATCATAATCAGAATGGTTACGAAGTAACTGTAGAACCCAGTAATGCAGGCTATGTATTCTTTGCAAATAACACATATTATACATGGAATGATATATGGGAAAACTGTGCAGCGGGATTTGAAATATATGAAGGAGGCACCAACACAAATACGATAATCGCGGTGGCAAAAGACGGATACGTATTTGATCATTGGGTGTTCAATAATAATACTGTCGATGTGGGATCCTACGGTGAGATCAACTACGATATAGATCTGCGTTACAATGGCAACATAGTGAGCCATTTGAACAAAGGAGATATTGTTCCAATTATCGAAAAAGGGGCACTGTTGGTCGATACGGGTAATAAAAAGGTTACTGCTGTGTTCAGACCGGCCTCGACCCTTAATGTAACAGCCGGTCCAGGCGGCACCGTATCTCCCTCTACTTCTCCCATAACCAGCAACGGCAATAATGCGCAGCAGATTATGGCGACAGCGTCTGACGGTTACTGGTTTGACCATTGGGAACTGGATAATGAAAGCGTCTCCCAGGAAGAGGGTATTACCAACGCCCCGGATGGATCGACCAGCGTGATCGGCGCTGATGCGCTGCATGTCGGAACCGGCGATGGTCATACGCTCCACGCAGTATTTAAGCAGGAAACACGTTTTTCCGTTGAGGCAAGTGAAGGTGGATCTGTCAATGTATCCACATCCGTGCGGACAAAAGATGGTTATAACAAGACCGCTATTACCGCAACGGCAAGTGATGGCTACTGGTTTGATCATTGGGAAGTGGACGGAGAAACCGTCGAAGGTAATGTTCAGGTCGAGTCGGATGGATCCAAGTGTGTCGTTCCTGTGGGTGGCATACATGTCGGCGAGGGGAATACACTAACGGCTGTTTTTATTCCGGAAGTCAAATACTCCGTAGCTGCCATAAAAGAAGAAGGCGGTACGGCAGAAGGATGTACTGTTCAGGTCGGAAACGGTACTCCCGGCACGACCATTGAAAATAACGACATGAGCCGCGCTGGCCGCAACGTTGAAGCGATTATCGCCAAGGCCGGCCCCGGCTATGTGTTCAAGGGTTGGCTGCTGGATGACGAACCTATCCTTGGCGGTGCTGATATCGACAATTCGCAGGATGGATCCACCAGTACAATCAAGGCCGACACTCTGCAGATTGGAACGGAGGAAGGGCATATTGTCAAAGCGGTATTCGCTCAGGAATATACGTTTACAGTAAGTACCAGTCCGGAGGGAGCCGGTACTGTAAAAGATGGTGATAAAACACCAGGCGGGACTATTTTTGGGTCCATGACGAAAGATGGTCACAACAAGTATGAAATAAAAGCGACTGCACAGAATGGGTATAAGTTCTCACACTGGACAATGAACGGCCAGGTACTGAAAGATGATGCAGACAATGAACTGTATACCAATGGCACCATTCCTGCGGGAGCCCTCACTCTTACATCTTCTGATAATATCCGTGCCGTATTTGTGAAAAACACCTATACCATAACCGTAACAAATACTGGAAACGGGTCGACAAATGTTTCCTCGAGGCAGACAGAATCAAACTCGAAAGTCGAAAAGAAAGCAAACGGGACAATTATCGCTTATCCGAACTACGGGTATAAGTTTGCTTACTGGAAGGTAGAGGAGTCAGATGCGATTGTTGACTGGGGAGATGGCTGTAGTGCTGCCAGCAGTACAATTCAACCTACAGTAAACAGAGACATTACTGTTACGGCGGTATTTGTACCTGACAGCTATCGTACTTTCACCGTTACAGTAGATGATCCCAGTCACGGAACAGTATTTGGAAAAGACGCAAATAGAAATGATGTTTCAGCGGATGGTGTGACCTCTTATGTAGCCCGCACAAGGGGAAACAATAATAACAATAACGATCAGCGTATTCAGGTACAAACTACTTTTGGAGGATACGAGTTTGTAGGCTGGAAGCTGGTTCGGTCAAATGGAAGGGTTTATCAGTCATATGATAATAATAACAAGTTGAAAGGCTGGAGAATCGATGCTAATTCTTTAAACATCCCTGAGGATAATATGACTTTAAGAGCCGTATTTAAGGAAAGGGAAGTGGTCCCGTTTGTTGATCCTACTATGGATGATTTGATTGAGTGGGGCAATGGGATTGCCGATACGGATTTTACGACGGATAAAACCGCGGAAGTGTTTGATTACGATAATCGTATTTATAAAATAGGCATGTCCGCTTCTTCGAAGAAACAGGCCATAGACAGCAGTGTGGTCATTAATTTTATCACTGATGTATCAAGGTCGATGTACTTTCCTGCAAATATAACTGAGGTCGATGATTACAGCCGCAGTAATGGTAATACCTCGGCCGAAAAACTTCAAAATTGGCTGCGCGGCAAAAGTACTGATCAGGTCTATTATGTCATTCTTCAGCAAAATAAAACGGCTACAATGTATGCGGTATATCATGATGGAAACCAGTGGCGTTTTGTTGATGCCTCTTACTATGAGCCGAATTCTGATGATGGACTGACAATGGCCGGTGACCCGGTCAGCGGGTTCAAACCTGCAACTGGAGACAATTATAAAATCTACCAGGCTCCGCCCAGAGAAGCAGGGAAACCCTGGTCCCGACTGGATTACCTGTGTATGAGTGTCAAGGCAGCAGCAGATGTGATTTATACCATCTGTCCCAATGCTCAGATCGATTTGACCACATTTAACCGTTCCGCCCAGTATATGGGAACACTTCCGACTGACCATGCCGGAATCGATGCCATGCTGCGTGATATAGACGTCAGCGGAGGAACAAGGCAGGATCTTGGTCTGGAGAAAGCATTGCCTCATTTTACAAATGGCTCCTCAAAAAAGCAGGTGGCTGTACTGATTACAGACGGTGCACCTAATCCTGCGGACGGTAATATGACAAAGATTTGGCAGGATATTAATACTTTTGCGGGACAGATGAAAGATATCACCGATGCAGACGGAGACCATCTGGAGCTGTATACGATGGGATTGAGTCTTAAAAATGTCGGAGATAATGAAGCGAAGCTTAATGCAATCGCTACAATAGATCCTGATAATGTTGACGTTTATCCCAACAAATATGCCAAGAGTGTTAACAGTGGTCAGGAAACCAGTGAGGCAGTTAAGGAGATTGTTAACAGTCTGCTGAATGACGTTTCCCTTTTCGGATCAATGACCGATACCGTCGATCCGGCATTTTATCCGGTCGATATCAACGGACAGCCAATTCAGGCAGGGTACTACGCAGCAGATGGATCTACTTTGACTTCAGTGCCGACAGATAATACTCCGTACTATGAATGGACGAATAATGGCGGAACCTGGACAATCACATGGCATAATCAGACATTTGCGTGGGCAGATGAAGAAATTCCGGGATGGGAGACAAACTTCTACGTGAAAGCAAAGGAGGATTTCTTAGGCGGAAACAAGATTTCGACAAATGAAGGTACCGGTAACGGACTGACCGCTACAGGCTACGTGAAAACGGATACTTCTGTAACTCCGTTGACTCAGAGTAAAACAAGAACATTTGACTATACACCGTATGTCAATGTTGACGAGCTCCACATGGATGGGAACGATACAGTGTGGACAGTATATCTTGGGACAGATGTTGATCCAAAGACGCAGCTTGTCAAACTGTTTGAAACAATTCCGGTCAGGCAAGTTGTCAAAGAAGGGGGCACGTCAGAGGATATTTACATAACGGCATCCGAACAAATGTATTATGACCATGAAACTGTGATTGATAATACGGATGAAGATGCGCCGGAGAACGATTATCAGATGCTGCCGCTCTCATATTATGCGGATCATACTCAAAACCGGGTGCTGTCAAAGAACATTGCCGAGGCTTTTGATAAACTACTTGATGATCTGAAAGCTGCCGAAAATGGAACGGAGGTTTCTCTTGATGACATTGTCTACGAAGAGTATGGCCACCAGGCAGGTAAATTCATAATAACTGTATCAAAGCAGGTGAATGATGATGCATATAATGATGGTGCACCAGATCCTCATACGACAAAGGAGAAAGGTCAGAATAAGGAGACTTATCAGTTTACGGTACAGTATCTGCCTTATACTGACGATGCTTCGGCAACATATGAGCACACCACAACCGGCGGAACATCCGGTAATATCACAACCGGCAGTGATAAAGACGAGGTAAAGAGCGAAAACAGTCATATTATCCATGTAATCGCAAGTAATCTGGAAGTGCTGAAGGTCGATAAGAATAACATGCCGATTACAAATAATCCGGCACAATTTACTCTTTATAGAAAAGTAAAGCCCGGTGAGACAGCGGATAAAAGCATTACAGTCGGTGGTGCGCAGATACAGGTCAAAACCGAAAGACTTACTATGCCTACAACAGTGAATGGAACTTTGGATTATAGCGACCTGTCTTATCCGCCGGACGGCGTATACTACTTGGAGGAGGTGGCAGCACCGACAGGCTATAAGATAGTTACAAAAATCATTCCTATCCACATTACTTTAACAAATAATTACACAAATCTGGCAGATGAAAGTGTAACGGATATTTCTGATATTCCTTATAATAATAGTCAGGATGTTGCTATGACCTATACAATAGAAGAAGAAACAATCCCTGCAACTATGTTTAATAACGCTTTATCTATAGTTGTCAGAAATGAATATGCAGAAGTGCCGCTTATAGTTCAGAAGTATATCGCCGGGACAACAACACCGCTTCCCGGAGCAACATTTAAGCTGACCCAGGTGGATGCTGATAATCATGAGATAGATAACGGAATTGTTAAAGAAGGCATATCTGATGATGATGGATTGATTACATTTACAGATATAGCTATCGGGCGTTACAGACTTGAGGAAACTGACAGACCTGGCGGCTACATCTCGTCTGAGGGACCATATTATATTAATGTCAATGTAAACGGACAGGATACAATTGATGGTCAAGACGAGCTGAAGTATATTGACTATGAGAAGCAGGGTAATAATCATGTATATATTGTCGAGAATGTACCCGGAGCAGCCCTCCCGAACACCGGCGGCCCAGGCACAAAGCTGATCTACTTCCTCGGCATTGTGTTCACATGCCTTGCAGGCGCAGGGCTTGTAATGAGGAAGAAAAGAATTATATAGTGGGGACGCTTTGACGTGTAATAAAAAAGTCGATCATTATCAGTTCGCAGGTAACAGCGGATTGGTAATGATCGACTTTTATTACTGTATACCCGGCTGATCAAGAGGCAGCACAGGGGCATATTACTGTAATAAGAGTTGGTGTCAAACTGACTTATGGTCGAACAATCCTGATTGATACCTGGCTTATTAAGAATTATTAAGAATTGTAGATGCTGCCCAATTTATATACAGATAAGGATGAATAAGTTGTATAATATTTGCGGCTATATTTCTATAGCTTTTTTGCGTATTCTATTTTTGTGCAGATGATTGCAGTGCCGACGTAGTTATCTGTCAAGCCATATATCTTTTTGAATATAAATGCATTTCTGAATTATCGATATGATATAAACGGCAGTAAGGATGGGACAGCATGAGACGCTTAATTTACTGGTTCAACATTCTCACGAAAAAAAGAAAAGAGCTTAAACGCTGGCAGCGGATTGTCACTGTTTTGGCGGCAGTGATGACATTTGCCACAACATATGCATTGATACTACCGGCGATAACCGTTGAAAAGGAAAATACAGAGGAAGTCGCAGGTATGTATCTGGAAGAGACAGCAGAAGGGGATGACCTGCTGGAGGAAGATGCGCTTGAACCGGAAGGCGTCAGCATAACCGGGGATATGGATGATGCCGTCACCGGAGAGGACGAAGGTGTTGAGACGGATGCTGATATCCCTGAATATGACGAAGAAATAGAACCTGCTCTGTCGGTAGAGACGTTGAAGGCTTCCGGCAGCGACTATATAGTGACCCTATCATACGACGAGTCATCCGGAATACCGGAGGGGGCAGCCCTTGACGTTTCCGAGATTGCTCAGGATTCCGAAGAATATCAGACATATCTTGAAGAGGCAAAAAAGGCCATGGGACTTAAGGAAGAGGAGACTCTTCCCAGCTTTGCTGCGCGCTTTTTTGACATCAAGATCATGGTGGGAGAGCAGGAATTTACACCGGAATCGGGCGTATCTGTTGAGATTACATACACCGAGCCGCTGGCAGAACATCCTGATACAGAGGTCAGCGCTGTCCACTTTGCTGATGATACAGCAGAGGCGGAGGTGATTGAAGCCAATACAACAGAGGTTCAGGAGGATGGTCAGGCGACGGTCGAGTTTACGGCGGAGTCATTTTCTGTGTATGGTGTTATCTATACCGTGGATTTCCATTGGGAAGTGGATGGACAGACATATGATTTCAGCGTTCCCGGGGGCGAATTTGTTTCATTTTATAATCTGGTAAAAATCCTTGGTATAGAAGCAGATGATCCTGACACCGAAAATGATGAGGTCCAGGATTTGGTGAATGTTGTAGAGAGTATTACGTTCTCCAATCCGGAATTACTCAGTATCAGTAAAGTTGAAGAGGACACCACTGTCGGGGCGATCAAGGAGAGCCTTGGTTTAGAATGCGAATATAGCGCAGAACTGACGGAGGAAGAAATCACCGGGATTAATGACAAGGTCGTGAAGGCCGGAGACTGGGCACTGATAAGCTTGAAACCGTTTGATACTGAAGAAAGCTTGACAGTGACCATGAAGAATGGTGATGTGTGGACGGTGAAGGTGACGGACGAAGCAGTGAGCGAAGTGCAGTCGGGCAGGAGTTATGTGCTCTACACCGTCAGCAACGTCAATGGCCGGGATATTTATCGGGTCCTTGACATTTACGGTTACTCTCACGATTATACCGACCCTGCAGAGTTGGAGGCATTGAGTGATGAGTATCTGTGGACGGTCTCCTACAGCAATAACTGGATTATCCGTAGCAAATCCACGGTGCGGGGCGGTGATGGCCGGGATTACTACACATATCTGGATGTGAATGGTGGCCATAATCAGCAAGTCAACGACGTCGTAAGGTGGGTGCGTGCCTATTCTACAGACTACCCCTATGCCTATCTGCAGAACAATGGTAACAGTACTTTTAATATATACGGTATCAACTACAATAATCTGGCATTGTGCTGGAACAATGGTTTCCTGATTCACAATTCACAGTATGCCTCGGCCATGCGCTTCTACCAGCAGCATCCGACGTACGACTACACGGTGGTCACCGCAAATGCGAGCGAAGGTCTTGTCAGCGGTTACAGTACTCAGAATGGACGGCAGGAGAACAATACCGATTACATATGGAGTACAACCAACACAAGCAAGACTAACAACACGCTGATCACAGCCAATCCTACCAGTTCGAGATACTTATTCTCGCATTGGGAACTGGACGGATATACAGTGTACGCGAATGGAACGACAACAGATGATGGTTCCGGCGCAACGATGGGCTCCCGTATTGAACCGGGTCAGCTCAGGTTTACTGCCAATAATCAGGAATTGAAGGCGTGCTTTATTCTTAATCCTGATGTCACCAGTAATGTACCGGCTAAGTCGTTCGATGAACAGGCGCTGCAGGCTTGGTATGATTTGCTGCAGAACACAAACCCGCCATTCTCGTCAGTCGACAAGACCGCAGAGGTATTCGATTATTACAATCGTATCTACCAGATTGATTTTACTGCGGCCTCCGGTGTGCAGACGTTCGCCAGTGACATTGATCTGTCGTTCGTTATGGACGTTTCGAATTCCATGCTTTTCCCGGCAACGATGAATCCATACAAAGTGGATGGCAACGTGATAACGAAGAAGCTTACTTCGAGCAGTTTAAACTCACTGCCGCACAGCAACGGCGAAAAGTACTTCGTCATCGGCGACGAGGGATACACGTCCACAGTCTATACCATCTGGCACAACGGCAGCAGCTGGCAGTTTGCCGATGCCTCACAGTACGCCATCAACCGTTATGCGGAGCGGAACGGAGGATCGGTTCATGAAAAAGAGTATCAGTTGACCAGCAGTAATTTGAGTACTTATACGAGTAACCCTCCTCGTCTGAATACATCTGACGACTTTGTAATCTACACCACAAGCGGCGATTACTTCACCGGATTTAACGATATCTACTCCAAAAACAATCCGGCATACAACCGCCTGTATTACATGAAGAATGCTATGGAGACGATTGTTGCGGACGCGAAGGATCTGGCAGAGGAAGCAGCCAGACTGGGCGATGCCAGCGACAATTCGAATGTGCGTGTGGCCTGGGAAGTATTCAACAGGTTACACTCAAATGGATCGGATTTCAGATCCGTAACGGATACTACCTATGGCGATACGAATTACAATACGATTGTTAGCGCGTTGGACAATACACAGACCAGCGGCGGCACCAGACAGGACAGAGGTCTCGACTGGGCTATTGACAATTTCACTTACGCACCCTCATCGACAACGACCAAGCGCATTGCCATACTTATTACCGACGGTGCACCGATGATAACCGGCAATGATGCACATCATAATGATTATACCAGCTCCCATGAGCAAGCCATGGGCGATTATTACGCCCCCACGACCGGCGATGGCGCGTGGCTTCGTGACGAGATTCGCAGCAAGGCAAATGAACTGAAGGCAGGTGCTGACGGAGTGCTGGGTACCGCTGATGATGTAACATTGATTACCATAGGACTGGGCGTGGACCGCGTAGCCAACGCGCCGGAATGGTTGGAAGAAGTTGCCAGTGAATTACCTTCCGAGCTGCAGGTCGATGGCGGATCAACAAAGTATTTCTATAATGTCACAGATACTGCAAAGCTGAAGTATGTGTTGTACGATATCCTGCAGACGTTTTCGGCTGGAGCCGTCGTTGACACCACTGTGACAGACGTGATTGACGATGCTTTCTATCCCGTTGATAAGCTGGGTGAGCCTTTGGGGGTAGGCGACACCTATACCGACGACAACGGTGTGACGGGCACTATCGGTCAGAAAGAAGTTACGTTGGGCGACGGTACTAAGAAGACCCTCTGGACGGTGACTTGGGATCATGAGTCTGTTAAATGGGCGGATCACGGCGGTTGGCACGGCTCTGTGCTGGTAAAGACCAAGGAAGATTTTCTTGGCGGCAATACCATAAACACTAACCAGGAATCTTCGGTGACTGCTAACAGTTTCACCGCCGACAATAGTTACGACAACTTTGAGCCAAAAGTAGTTCCAATCGAGAACAACAAGACCGTAAACCCGCCAACGCCCTATGTCAACATCAACGAACTTAAAATGGAGAGCGACTCAACCAGTTGGAAGGTCTATCTGGGTGAAAATGTCGATCCGGCGGAGGAGATTGTGCGCTTGTGCGAGCAGGTGCGTGTGGTGGAGATGGTCACCCAGACCAGAGATGACGATCAAGACGGTGAACCGGACCATCGTTACAACAGCGGTATAATGCTCGGGCATCAGACTGAGGGTGAAGCGGAGAAGTTCCTGTTGAAGGATATTATTGGCAAGCTGTCGCCCGAAGATATAGCTGAACTATTAGACGGCTATACCTTGATCAAGGAATATGACAAAGATGTCGCTCAGGCATATGGGCATGACGTTGGCACGATATATATCGAGTTAAGTCAGTGTGAAGTTGCCGCCGGCGAGACGGGGCTGGAGACATCTCCGCATCAAACAACTGTAACAAACGCAGATAATGGCGGCGAACCCGTAGAGTTATACGAACTGACTGTTTGGTATATGGCGGATGATCCAGCCAACATTGAGTATCACACAGGCAATTACATCGGCGAAGGCGCAGGCAGAGTGACGAATGATGTCACCGTTGAGTGCAGTCACGAGATCAATGTATTTGCTAAGAGCCTGCAACTCTTTAAACGCAATGAGGATTACAGCAGGAAGCTTACTGATGCAAAGTTTGCGATTTACAGGACGTGGCGTGTGACAGATGGTAATGATAAGAAGGTTCCGCTTTCAGGGAAGGAAGGAGACTATTTTATCGAATATCCAGAAGTGACGGTAGACGCAAACGGTATAGCCACGTTTGAAAAACTTCCGCTACTTGGTGAAAATGAGGTGAGGTATCTGAAGGAAACTGAGCCTCCGGAAGGTTATATGCTTCTGGAAGAGCCTCTGGAAATCACCTTGAACTTTGACTCAGTTTACCGTCCCGTACCCCCGAAAGAGGACAATGGATGGACAGAAAATGCTGTAACAGATAAGGCATATGATTGGGAAGAAAAGGCGTCTCTTTCGTTAAGTACAGCTCAAAAAGCAAATAGTGACGGAGAAAAAGATACTTCGTCAATAGCTCTGGATTCACATGACGGGTGGTCTTATTATCTCATCGCCAATACCACCGGCTTTGAACTCCCATCCACCGGCGGTCCCGGCACCACACTGCTCTACATCCTCGGCATCATGCTCACGTGCCTTGCGGGAGCAGGGCTTCTTATGAGAAAGAGAAGAGCATTACAGTAATACCACAATAAAAGACGATCACCATCAGCTCGCTGTTCTC
>OCTX012024190.1_pt1 | contig 11087 bp, 9 predicted proteins | sample 1539691 | NCBI WGS metagenome assembly OCTX01 (sample SAMN02144231, study PRJEB22623) | gut metagenome | biome: sheep rumen | host: Ovis aries | place: New Zealand | reverse complement strand
GATGGACTTGGTGGAGCAGTTGCGTGACATTACCCGCATGCACCGCTTCGACTACATCGTTATCGAGGCCAGTGGCATTTGCGAACCGGCGCCTATTGCGCAGACCATCATCAATATTCCGTCGCTGGGTCCTGATTATGTGAAGGACGGCTATCTGCAGTTGGACTGCATCGTCACCGTGGTCGATGCACTCCGCATGCGCGACGAGTTCAAGAACGGCAACGACCTGATGCGTAAGAACATAGACGAGGAGGATATCGAGAATCTGGTGATTCAGCAGATTGAGTTCTGTAACATCATCCTGCTGAACAAGGCTTCGGAGGTCAGCAAGGAGGAGTTGGCCGAGGTGCGCCAGATTATCCGCGCCATTCAGCCGAAAGCAGAGATCATAGAGTGTGATTATGGCAACGTGGACTTGGACAAGATTATCCACACCGAAAAGTTCAACTTTGACGAGGTGGCAACGTCGGCAGCCTGGATTCAGGAGATAGAGGGTCATCATGACGACGATGATGACGACCATGATGATGACCATGATGATGACGACGATCATCATCATGCCCATGAGCCCCATGAGTCCCATTCGCCCCATGATGATCACCACCACCACCATCACCACGACGAGAGCGAGGCAGAGGAGTACGGCATCGGCACGTTTGTCTACTACGCCCGCCGCCCGCTGAACCTTGGATTGTTCGACGAGTTCGTGGCCCGCAAGTGGCCCAAGAGCATCATCCGTGCCAAGGGCATCTGCTACTTCAAGGGCGAGGAGGACGTCTGCTACGTCTTCGAGCAGGCAGGCCGTCAGGTGTCGCTGCGCAATGCCGGCCAGTGGTATGCTACGATGCCGAAAGACGAACTGGAGAACATGATGGCCATGAACCCTCAGTTACAAAAGGATTGGGACGCCCAATACGGCGACCGTATGCAGAAGCTGGTATTTATCGGTCAGCACCTGGACAAGGAGCAGATTACCAAGGACTTGGATTTCTGCTTAGCGTAATCTCCCAATGATTTTGATAAGTTTACGTTGTGACAACTCGGCAGGATTCGTGCCGGGTTGTCCTTCTGGTACGGCCATGCCTCGCTGAGCGTAGAATTGAATCCAGTAGTCGGTAATGTGGCCTGTGGCGTCGTGGAACGACATGGGAACAGTGGTAAATAGGCGTTTCCCTTGGCAGTCTACCATTGACAGCTGTACCAATTCAGAACAGTAAATGTCGTCATTGTCAGGCAGATACAGTCTGTCGTAGGGGCGCCCCAGATACTGGCGGGCATTGGCTATGGAACGGGTAGGGTCCGCACGGCGCACCCTACCTATTATATAATAGCCCTCCTGTCGTCGCAGTGAGTCGAGAGGTGTCGTCTTGACCCCTCTGCCTACCGCCTCGATGACGCTGTCTTTGCAGATGACGATAGCCACATGGTCTATCATGCCCGGTGTCACATCGGTGATGGCATTGCCCTTTGCCACCACATGAAACAGCAGGTCGCCCGTGCTGAGCGACTGGCACGAAGCCAGCAGCATGACGACGGCCAGATTAGCGAACCACCTTCTTTCCATTGACAATATATAGGCCTTTAGCTGTTAGCTTTTGGCTGTTGGCTATGCGTCGACCTTGCAAGTCGTAATACTGGCCATTGGCTGTTAGCTTTTGGCTGTTGGCGATACTCTTGATGCCTGTGTGGGTGGCTGCGGGCCAGTAGATGACTTCGCCCAACTGAGGGTTATCGTGCTTGTGGAAGATAACGCTCTCTATCTGCTCTTTGGTCTGCTCACTTACGTTCCAAGTGTTGTTCTGGGCATAGACGGTCAGCGTCGAGTTGTTGTACAGGTCGTAGAGCTCGCCATTGTTACCGTTATCGATGAACACATTACCACCAGGATTGTAGTTCTCACCCTCTTCCAAGCATCCTAAGTTGACATCCTTACAGCCGATGATGGTTACGCCCCACAGCGAACCCTCGATGTGGTTGCCGCTGATGACGGCTTTGGTCTGCTGGTAGGGGTCGTAGAGACTGATGCCGCTGCCACCGTTCATGGGGTTGGTCTCATAGCAGTTGTTCACCAGCGTGCAGTCCTTGATGCGGATGCTGGCAGCAGGACCTACCAGTCCGATGCCGTAGCGGTTGTCCCTGATTTCGCAGTCGCTGACGGTGATGTCGGCATCGTAGCTCATGAAGTTGGAGATGCCGATGCCGCCCACCATGTTGTTTGCAGAGTTGCCATTGATGGCGCAACCCTCGATGGTCAGGGGCTTGGCTGCCGTGATGTTAATCTGTGGAACATTTTTATTAGCTGCCGAGTTCATGAGGAAGGAGCAGTTTCTGATGGTCAGTGGTTGCGAGGCGTTGGCGGCACTGCCGATGGCTGCCTTGGCACACCACTCGAAGTAGCAGTTCTCAATGGTGCTGGCTGCTCCTGCCGAGATAAAGTAGAGTGCTGCTGCTGAGGAACCGTTATGCCCGTAGAAACTGCAGCGGTTCACATGCGTTGCACCCTCAGAGGTCAGTTGCAAACCCACCTCATAGAATGTGCACTTGTTAAAATGAGTCGTCGTGGTGCCTGCAATGCGCACGGAAGCATTCAACTGCTCTTCGCTGTCGGTGGCCCTGTCGAATGACGAACCGTTGGTCAGGTTGAAATCTGCTTCTCCTTCAATGGTCAGGGTGACGTCCTTGTCGAAAAACAGATCGATGCCGTCGTCCATTACGAATTTGTCACCATTGGCGATGGTGATGCTTTGTGTCAGCCGATAGGTAGGTGGCTCATTTTCTGACAACTCGTAGGAGACGATGCCAGCGCCCTCGATGCCTGCTAATGTGTGGATGTTGTACGTTGTGCCGTTACCTGCTGTGGTAAATTGTGCATAGACCGCCGTACACAGAACGGTCAAGAGTAGTGATGAAATCAGTTTCTTCATTTCGATGATGATTATAAAAACGAGTGCAAAGGTACATATTTTTTTACATACCCCACCGCTTATAGGCGGAAAATTTTGGCCATATCAATAATAATCCGTATCTTTGCAGCCAGTTATTGAAGCAAAAAAACAGAATAGATAATGAGAAAGTTATTCGTTTTGGCTGGCATGCTGATGGCTATGGTCAGCACGACGACGGCCCAGGGCTTGGATGAGAAGTACGCAGCAGACCTGCTGCCTGTAGGTACAAAGGCCCCCGACCTGGTAGACCCCACGCACAAGGTTCATCCGATAGACGACTTCCACGGTCGTTGTGTGGTGCTCGACTTCTTTGCCTCCTGGTGTGGCGACTGTCGTAAGGACATGCCAGAGATGAAGAGGTTGTATGCCCAGTATGATATCCAGGGTGTAGAGTTCATCGGCGTCACGTTTGATACCGTTGCCGACGTGCTGCAGGAATACATGGATAAGGAACAGTTGCCTTGGCGCGTCATTGGCGAGCTGGAGAAGATGAAGGATTCGAAGATGGCTAAGGATTACCACATCCAGTGGATTCCAACGATGTATCTGTTGGACACCGAAGGCCGTGTGCTGTTGGCCACCGTCGAAATCGAGAAGCTGAAGGCCAAGCTGGCAGAGCTGAAGAAGGCCAACAAGCTGGTGGCCCCCGAGTTGGCAGGTCAGGACCATGCACCATATTATCCTAGTGGCTCTTCTGCACTGATGAAGTTCCTGTCGACCCACATCAAATATCCTGCTGAGGCTGAGCGCTGTGGCGTCGAGGGCCGCGTGATGGTAACCTTCTATGTAGAGCCCGACGGCAAGGTGTCTGACGTGAAGGTGGCAAAGACCGACCTGAAGAACCGCCTGTCTGACAAGAAGTTCGACAAGTATTCAGACATTGACAAGTTTGCCCTGCGCGAGAAGGCCGAAGGTCTGCTCAAGGAGGAGGCGCTGCGCGTTGTCGGCATGATGGCCGACTGGAAACCAGCCCTGCGCCGTGGCAAACCGGTGCGCGTGAAATACTCGCTACCCGTCACGTTCCGACTGAAATAAAGCGTTATGAGATAAGAAAGTGGGCTGATAATTTTGTCAGCCCGCTTTTATTTTGTAATTTTGCCGCCGATTTAAACTTAAACATATATTGTAGATATGATCAACATTACTTTTCCGGACGGATCTGTTCGCTCGTATGAGCAGGGCGTAACCGGACTTCAGATTGCCGAGAGCATCTCGCCGGCTCTGGCACGCAGCGTGGTAAGCTGTGGCGTGAATGGTGAGACCGTAGAGCTGAACCGTCCTATCAACGAGGACGCTACCATTGCGCTCTATAAGTTCGATGACGAGCAGGGTAAGCATACCTTCTGGCACACATCGGCACACCTGTTGGCTGAGGCTCTGCAGGAGTTGTATCCTGGCATCCAGTTCGGCTTTGGTCCCGCTGTGGAGAATGGTTTCTTCTACGACGTGCTGCTGCCTAACGGCGAGAGCATCAAGGAGAGCGACTTCCCCAAGATTGAAGAGAAGATGAAGGAACTGGCTGGCAAGAAGGAGCCGGTGGTTCGCAAGGAGGTGGCCAAGGCCGACGCCCTGAAGGAGTTTGCTGCCGCTGGTCAGACCTATAAGTGCGAGCACATCGAGCAGGACTTGGAAGACGGTTCTATCACCACTTATACGCAGGGCAACTTCACTGACCTCTGCCGTGGTCCGCACTTGATGGATACTGGCGAAATCAAGGCCGTGAAGCTGACCTCAGTGGCTGGTGCCTTCTGGCGTGGCGACGCTACTCGTGAGCAGATGCAGCGCCTGTATGGTATATCGTTCCCCAAGAAGAAGATGCTCGACGAGTATCTCGTCATGCTCGAGGAGGCTAAGAAGCGCGACCACCGTAAGATTGGTAAGGAGATGGAGCTGTTCATGTTCTCCGACAAGGTCGGTAAGGGTCTGCCCATCTGGTTGCCAAAGGGTACCGAGCTGCGTCTGCGCTTGCAGGACCACCTGCGCAAGGTGCAGAAGCGTTTCGGCTATCAGGAGGTTATCACTCCGCACATCGGTTCGAAGAACCTCTATGTTACCTCGGGCCACTATGCCCACTATGGCAAGGACTCGTTCCAGCCCATCCACACCCCTGAGGAGGACGAGGAGTACATGCTGAAACCCATGAACTGTCCTCACCACTGCGAAATCTTCGCTTGGAAGCCCCGTTCATACCGTGACCTGCCTCTGCGTATCGCTGAGTTTGGTACGGTATATCGTTACGAGCAGAGTGGTGAGTTGCACGGACTGACCCGTGTACGCAGCTTCACGCAGGACGATGCCCACCTGTTCTGCCGTCCTGACCAGGTGAAGCAGGAGTTCCTGAACGTAATGGATATCATCAATATCGTCCTCAAGGCTTTCGGCTTCGAGTTCGAGGCACAGATTTCTCTCCGCGACCCCAACGACCACGACAAGTATGTTGGTACTGACGAGGACTGGGCACTGGCTGAGAAGGCTATTCAGGAGGCTTGCGAGGAGAAGGGTCTGCACGCTAAGGTTGAATATGGCGAGGCTGCCTTCTACGGTCCCAAACTCGACTTCATGATCAAGGACGCTATCGGTCGTCGCTGGCAGTTGGGTACCATCCAGGTAGACTACAACCTGCCTAAGCGCTTCCAGCTGGAATATACCGACGAGGACAACACGAAGAAGACACCTGTCATGATTCACCGTGCACCCTTCGGCTCTTTGGAGCGCTTCTGCGCCGTACTCATCGAGCACACCAGCGGTCACTTCCCCCTCTGGCTCACTCCCGACCAGGTGGCTATCCTGCCGCTGTCAGAGAAGTACAACGACTATGCCAAGGAGGTTGCCAAGAAGTTCGACATGGGTGGCGTGCGTCCTACCATCGACCTGCGCAATGAGAAGCTCGGCCGTAAGATTCGCGACAACGAGCTGAAGCGTATTCCTTATATGGTTATTGTTGGTGAGAAGGAACAGCAGGATGGCACCGTTGCCGTACGTCCTCAGGGCGGTGGCGAGCAGAAGGTGATGACCATCCAGGAGTTCATCGACCACATCAATGCCGAGGTCGCTGAAATGACGAAAGAGTTCTGATAATTTTTAATCTTTAATTTTTAATCTTATCAAGACTCCCGTCTATATCATTGAAGAAACGTTGCTGCGGCGCAACCTCGCTCTTATCAGCGAGGTTGCCCGTCGCACCGATTCTCAGTGGATTCTTGCCTTCAAGGCCTTTGCCTTGTGGAAGACGTTCCCCATCTTCCGCGAGTATATCTCGTCGACTACTGCCAGCTCGCTCAGCGAGGCCCGTTTGGCCTTGGAGGAGTTTGGCGCCAAAGCACATACCTATTCTCCTGCTTACAAAGACGACGAGTTCGACGACATCGTGCGCTGCTCCAGTCATCTGACGTTCAACTCGCTCACGCAGTATGAGCGTTTCCACGAGCGGGCAGGGGAGTGCTCGTTGGGCTTGCGCATCAATCCCGAATATTCTGAGGTAGAGACGCTGCTCTACAACCCCTGTGCCCCAGGCACCCGCTTTGGCGTCACTGCCGACAAGTTGCCTGAACAGTTGCCCAGCGACATTCGTGGCTTCCATTGCCATTGTCATTGTGAGAGCGGCTCCGACGTCTTTGAGCGCTCCCTGCAGCATATTGAGGAGAAGTTCTCTAAGTGGTTCCCGCAGATAGAGTGGATTAACTTCGGCGGTGGCCATCTGGTGACGCGCAAGGACTACGACATCGAGCGACTGGTGCGTCTCATGCAAGGTTTCCATGAGCGCTATCCCCACCTGAAGGTTATCTTCGAACCAGGCAGCGCCTTTGCCTGGCAGACCGGTCCGCTGGTCAGCAGCGTGGTCGACATCGTAGAGGACAAGGGCATCCGTACCGCCATCCTCGACGTCAGCTTCACCTGCCACATGCCCGACTGTCTGGAGATGCCCTATTTCCCCGAGGTGCGTGGCGCCCAGCACGTGGAGCCAACAGCCCTCGCAACGCCACACTCTCACAGAGAGAATAGCCAACAGCCAATAGCTAACAGCCAACAGCCAGAAACCACCACCTACCGCCTCGGCGGCAACAGCTGTCTCTCGGGCGACTGGATGGGCTATTGGGCGTTCGACCATGAGTTGCAGGTAGGCGAAGAAATTGTCTTCGAAGATATGATTCACTACACCACCGTTAAGACCAACACGTTTAACGGTATCTCCCATCCCTCCATCGCTATGCTGCATAGCGACGGCACGTTAGAGATGTTGCGCGAATACGGTTACGAAGACTATCGTAGTCGAATGGACTAAGATAGCTAACAGCCATCAGTCACTAGCCAGCAAGTCGGGGCGAAGTTTGCGTGTGCGCTCCATGGCCTGCTCCAATTCCCAATTGCGAATCTTGGCCTCGTTGCCAGAGAGCAGAATCTCGGGCACCTTCCATCCCTTGTAGTCGGCAGGACGGGTGTAGATGGGTGCTGCCAATAGGTCGTCTTGGAAACAGTCGGAGAGGGCACTCTGTTCGTCGCCAATCACACCAGGCACCACGCGCACAATAGCGTCGGCAATCATTGCAGCCACCAGTTCGCCACCCGTCAGCACGAAGTCACCAATGGATATCTCCTTCGTGATGAGATGGTCTCTGACGCGCTGGTCGATACCTTTATAGTGGCCTGCCAGGATAATCAGGTTACCCTTCATACTCAGCTCGTTGGCCATGTGCTGGTCGAAGCGCTCACCGTCGGGCGAGGTGAAGATGACCTCGTCATAGTCGCGCTCCGCCTTCAGCGCAGTGATGCAGCGGTCTATGGGCTCGCACTGCATCACCATGCCTGCCGAGCCGCCATAGGGGTAGTCGTCTACGCGGCGCCACTTGTCCAGCGTGTAGTCGCGCAGGTTGTGCAGACGTATCTCTGCCAGTCCTTTCTTCTCGGCACGTGCCAGTATCGATTCGTGTACGAAGCCCTCCAGCATCTCGGGCAGTACGGTAATAATATCAATCCTCATAGTATTCTTTTATTTTGTCGATGTAGCGTTCTCCCACCTTGCGCCCCATGTCGTAGACCAAGCGCATCTGCTGTGGGTCGTGGCTGAGGTGACCAATGGGTATGTTCTCATCAGGACGAATCACCAGGCAGCGCCCCAGGCGTTCAGCCTCTGCCACATAGTCCAGCTGACAGTTGTACATCAGGTGGCGCTCATCCAGCGCTTTCAGGAAGTGAGGGTATTTGCGCAGAGCCAGCCGCATCAGTGGCATCAGGGCGAGGTGCTTCTTGCGATAGCCTAAGGGCTGTGTCAGAATGACGACGTTGCGCTTGTAGCCCTGTCGCTCATAGTACTCCAAGGGTATGGAGTCGCTCACGCCGCCGTCCAGCAGTTTCCATCCGCCGACCTCTACAATCTTCGACACCAGCGGCATCGATGCCGAGGCACGCAGCCACTCCAGCTCGTCGTAGTCCACGTGGTCCATCTGGTGATAGACCGCCTCTCCCGTCTCTACATCCGTGCAGACAACGGTAAACTCCAGCGGGTCTTTCTCGAAGGTCTCCGTGTCGAAGATGTCGTACTCGTAGGGCACCACATGGTATCCGAACTCGGCGTTGAAGTAGTCGCCACTCTTCAGCAGCGACTTCCATCCACTGTAGCGCGGGTCTTTGGCAAAGCGCGTATTGTAGCGGATGGCACGCCCTATCTGTCGCGACTTGTAGTTGCAGCCGAATGCAGCCCCCGCCGACACACCGATGAGGCCGTCAGGACGGATGTCATGTTCCATCATCACATCTGTCACCCCTGCCGTCCATAGTCCGCGCATGGCACCACCTTCCAAAACCAGTCCTTTCTTCATATCGACTGCAAAATTACGAAATAATTATGAATTATGACTGATGTCGGGTGAATTATTTGGTGATTTGCACAAAAGTGATTATCTTTGCAACATATTACTATCATCTCCAATAGTACATCACTAACCAGCAAAAAATTTAAAACTATCAATATGCAAAGCAGATTTAAGAAGAGAGCAAAGATCTTTGATGTAGCCATCACGACCCTTGGCGGCATCATGTCGGTTGGCATCATGCTCTATGGCGTGGCTCACTTCGGATTGAGCGAGGCGTGGCCCGAACTGATTCTCAACATTTTCTATTTAGCCTGTCTGGCAATGATTGTCATGTATTTCTTCAATTACCGCATCACTACCAAACAGTTCAACTACTGGTGTACCGTCTCTGTCGCCATCACCATCCTGTTGCGCGACATCCTCTTTGCGCCACCTTTGGCCAGCTATCCCCTCCACCTCGTCTGCTTCACCCTCTCCGTGCTATTGCTTTGCACGCTCACCTTCTTCTATGCACGCAAAGACTGGAAGAGCTACTCCAAGCGGAACCTCTGGTCCATCTTTGCCATCGACTCCCTGATAGCGATGCTCTATAACATCGACATCGTCTTCTTCGAACTTCAAGACCAGTACACCAGCTATATGCTCACCGAGATATGGATACGCCCCACCATCACCTATGGCCTCGTGGCCTGCTTCGTGACGGAAAAGGCGTAAAGGTGCACAACGGAACCGACCCAGTCCCCCTGATTGCTTCCACCAACTGGTGCACATATTTTTGCTGATACTTTATTTCTTTCATTGTTTTCTTTGATTATTCAAATATAATTCTTAATTTTGCAGCGAGAATCAATAAAACAGTTATCGTTATGGAAGCAAAAGGGACTACTTTTGAGCATAGAACTCCAGAAGAGGTTAGAGCATGGTTTTATCGTGCAAAAGCTCGCATTGCAGCCCGAGAAGAAGAAATTCGTGCCATGTATAAGGAAGAACAACGTATGAAAGCTGAAAGAAAGCATGTTTACGATCTGGAAAGCGTGTAGTTTATGAACAAGCTTGAGATTGCTTTTATCAATGTTTTCTCTCCTTATAAAGTTTGGAACAAAGGGGAGATTCTCTTTTTCGAAACAGACAATGGGTGTAGATACTCTATCGTTTTTGAGGTAGTGGAACACCCTGTTTTTAATGCCTATTGGTTTAGCCTTACAAATCTTGACCAAATAGCATCTCATCATGATATAAAAATCATGCAAACAGTTTTTTGCGTGATTGATGAGTTCTTCCGTTTCAATCCGGACATCTTGCTTTACATGTGTAGCACAGCGGGTGAGCAGCAAGCTCAGCGTGCGAGACTTTTCTCTTATTGGTTTAATAAAGCTGGTCAGCAAGAACGCTATTATTTCAAAACGGCAGAGATTAAAGGTGAGGAGCCTGGTACAAAAGAGTACGTTGCCATTATCGTCCCGCGGAACCATCCGCAGGCTGATGATGTCATTGCGTGGTTTGACCACGACACTCAGATGTTTGACTCTACGAAGCCTTAATCCGTCCATACCGAATTCAGTGAACCAGGTGACAGGTACCTGTTTCTGATGGTCTATGGAATCATTTCACCACGACCTTTTTCCCGTTTTTTATATACACACCTTTAGACGGCTGAGCATTCAGGCGGCGGCCCTGCAGGTCGTAGAAGATATTGTTTAGTGGTGTTTCCTCTTTGTTTACGGATTTGATACCGTCGGTTCCACCTTTCTTTGGCCAGCTGTTATACAGCACATCACCATTACGCTCGAAATGAACGAGCATGGAGCGGTAGTGGCGTTGGGGATACAAATCCCCATGGTTATAATCAAACATACTCAAAGCATCATATGGGGTGGGAGGTCCGAACAGACACTCGCCGTCTTTCCATTCTGTGATGCCTATCCCATGAATAATACGACCACCCTCTGTGTTAAGATTAGTTATGGGCAAAGAAATATCTTCCTCTGGAGCCTTGCCGTCTAAGTCAACGTATTGCAGTGGTCGCACGCCTCCGAAATCTGCATCTTTTATTTCGTCAATAATGCCATAGTAAAGATGGTAACTCTGCATGTCGGTGGTATTGCACTGAAGAATATTTTCATAGTATAGTCCTTTTCCTATGCTCCAGTCAAACTGATATGCAGTTCCCGGCCATGGCACATAAAGTTCTTCAAGGTCATTGTGTGCCGGGACTGATACCGAGACCTTATCATTCTTTTCCAATATCATTAGTGTAAGGGAGTCAGTCCATGTGGGGCCACTGGTATACACGCATTTAAACGTCTCGTCATATTTTGTATATGTGCCTTGC
>OCTX012023670.1_pt1 | contig 11087 bp, 14 predicted proteins | sample 1539691 | NCBI WGS metagenome assembly OCTX01 (sample SAMN02144231, study PRJEB22623) | gut metagenome | biome: sheep rumen | host: Ovis aries | place: New Zealand | reverse complement strand
ATTCGGCGGGTGGTGCCTCCGGTCGGAGTTGAACCAACGACACGCGGATTTTCAGTCCGCTGCTCTACCTACTGAGCTACAGAGGCATATTCACAAGAGCTGACCGAGTTTCTTCCGACGAAGTGGTGGGAACAACTGGACTCGAACCAGTGACCCCCTGCTTGTAAGGCAGGTGCTCTAACCAGCTGAGCTATGCTCCCAACTCGACAGCTCTGTTAATATACCATCGGCACCGTGTTTTGTCAATAATATTTTTTACATTTGGTCGATTTTTTCCTGCCTGGTTTCGAGAATGCGGCGGAGATCCTCGCTCGTAATCCTGTATTTTCGGTTGCAGAACTGGCAGTCCACGTCAAAATCGCGGTTTTCCCGGATCATCTCCTCCAGCTCCTTCGGGTCAATGACGGACAGCGCGGTTTCCACGCGCTCCCGGCTGCAGCCGCAGCGGTAGCAGATCGGCCGCTCGGCGACGATATGGTATTCAAAGCCCCGGAGCACCTGGGCGAAAACCGCCTCGTCGCCATCCTCGTCCAGAATGGTGGTCAGCTGGTCCATCATGAAAATATTATCTTCCAGTTGGCCGATCAGTTCATCCGGAGCGCCTGGCATCAGCTGCACCAGAAAGCCGCCGGCGGCTTTGATGCTCCGATCGGTGTCAACCAGAACGCCGAGAGCGCAGGCCGAGGCGACTTGATCGCTCGTCAGAAGATAGCGGGTGAGATCCTCGGCAATTTCGCCGCTGACCAGCTCAACCGAGCCGATATAGGGCTCCTTGAGACCGATATCGCGGCTGACGGTGAGCAATCCGTCCGCGCCGACTGCGGCGCCGACATTCAGCTTGCCGTCCGGCCGGCGCGGGGGATCGACCTCGGGATGATCCACATAGCCGCGTACACAGCCCTCGTGGTCGGAAACAGCAACGACGCTGCCGATCGGGCCGCCGCCGTTGATGCGGATGGTCAGGCTGGCCTGCTCTTCCTTCATCGCCTCGCCCAACAGGGAGGCGGCGCAGAGCGTGCGCCCGAGCGCGGCGGAAGCCGTGGGGGAGCAGTTGTGAATGTCCCGGGCGCGCTGCACGGTGTCCCGGGCGCTGATGACCGCCATTTTAATATATTCGCCGGCGGTGGCGCGCAGAATTCTGTCCATGATGATTTTTTACCTTTCGTTTCGTTTGCATCGGAGGAAGCGGCGCCCCTCCGAGGGTGAAATAGCCTGATCCGTCCAGGCTATATCGGTAAAGCCCGCCTGAAGCAGCAGACGCTCCAGCGTCTCCGGTCGGTGGGCGTATTCGACGTGCTCTTCCCGGCTGCGCCGCCAAAGATTCATTTCCCGGGAAAAGAGATCCATGCCGTAGACGACGGCGTTTTCTTCGCGGTCAAAATCGGCGCGCCAGAGGCAGAGCAGATCTTCGCTTTCGTCCACAAAAATCTGCCCGTCGAGGCTCTCGAGCCATTCCGGCGTCCGGATATCGAAAATCAGCAGACCGCCGGGGCGGATGAAGAGATGCAGTCGCCGGAACACCTCAGGCAGCGACTCCGGCGGGAGGTAGTTCATGCCGTCGAGCGAGCAGTAGGCCGCGTCCACGGTGCCGTAGAGATCGAGCGCCGCGGCGTCCTGCAGCAAAAACAGCGGAGGGACGGGGAGCTCGGCGGCCTTTTCTTGGGCCTGCATCAGCATGTCCACCGAGGCGTCGGCCGCGATCATCTCATAGCCTCGCCGGGCCATGATCGCCGTCAGGGTCCCGGTGCCGCAGCAGAGATCGAGCAGAAGGCGGAATTCGCCGCCGTCCCGCGCGAACTCCGCCTCGTAGTAATCGGCAAACTGCTCATAGGGAACGTCGCCCGTCAGCTGATCGTACCAGGCGGCGAGCGGCCCGTAGCAGCTCATTTTTCTTCCTCCTTCATGCGCTCAAAGACGATGGAGTAACCGCCGCTGCCGTACTGCAGGGAGCGGTTGACGCGGCTGATGGTTGCGCTGGATGCGCCGGTTTCGGCAAGAATGTCGTTGTAGATCATGCCCTGATTCAGGCAGGCAGCGACCTGATAGCGCTGTTCCATCGCCATCAGCTCGGCGCGCGTGCAGAGGTCTTCAAAAAAACGGATGCATTCGTCAAAGGTTTCGAGCTGGAGAATGGCTTTGTAGAGATTGTCGTTTCTTGGCTTCTTCGGTAGTTTGTTCATAATGGCCTCCTCTATATCTGACAATTTCTGTTGGATGAATTTTACAACAAAAATTTACATCTGTAAAGTACTAAAGTACAGTTTACATATTTTTCATGATTTCCCTTTCGATAATTCTTGCTTGTATGCTGGGAATGAGATATAATATGAGCAGAAGCAAAGAAAGGAGTGGATGGTTTTGGGTGCTGCTTTTTGGGCTTGCGCCATCGTCCTGTTTCTGATTATTGAAGCCGTCGTGCCTGGCCTGGTCTCCATCTGGTTTGCCGTCGGTGCCATACCCGCGCTGATTTCGGCGCTCGTGGGCGGGCCGCTCTGGCTGCAGGTGGTGCTGTTCCTGGTCTCGTCGGTCGCCGCTCTGGTGCTGACGCGACCGCTGGCGAAAAAATACGTCAACTCCCGGGTACAGCCGACCAACGCCGACATGCTCATCGGCAAAGACTGCGTCGTCAAGGAGACGGTGGACAATCTGCAGGGCACCGGCGTCGTTGCAGTCGGCGGCAAGGTCTGGACCGCGCGCGCCGAAACCGAGGGCGAGATCCTGCCGGTGGGAGCTGTTGCAAAGGTTCTCCGGATTGACGGCGTGAAGCTGATCGTTAAACTGGCGCGTTAATATTTTTCATTGAGTTATTAGAAGGAGGAGTTATCATGGAAATTGGAACTTATGTTTTGATTGCGTTAGTCGTGCTCGCCGCCCTGGTTGTTGCGCGCAACATCCGCGTCGTGCAGCAGGCGAGAGCCTATGTCATCGAGCGTCTTGGCGCCTACAAGACGACCTGGAACACCGGTATTCATCTGAAGGTGCCTTTCATTGAGCGCGTGGCGAAGATCGTCTCCCTCAAGGAACAGGTGGCCGACTTCCCGCCCCAGCCCGTGATCACGAAGGATAACGTCACGATGCAGATCGACACCGTCGTGTATTTCCAGATCACCGACCCGAAGCTCTACACCTACGGCATCGAGCAGCCTATGGTCGCCATCGAGAACCTGGCTGCCACGACGCTGCGTAACATCATCGGCGACCTGGAGCTGGACCAGTGCCTCACGAGCCGTGACATCATCAACACCAAGATGCGCGCCATTTTGGACGAGGCGACCGACCCCTGGGGCATCAAGGTCAACCGCGTCGAACTGAAGAACATTCTCCCGCCGAAGGAGATCCAGAACGCGATGGAGAAGCAGATGAAGGCCGAGCGTGAACGCCGTGAAGCCATCCTGCGTGCCGAAGGCGAGAAGCGCGCCGCGATCCTTGAAGCCGAAGGCGAAAAGGAATCCGCCATTCTGCGCGCCGACGCGAAGAAGCAGCAGCAGATTCTGGAGGCCGAAGGCGAAGCTGAGGCTATCCTGAAGGTGCAGACCGCTACCGCCGAAGGTATCCGCCGCATCAACGAGGCCAGCCCCACCGAGGCGGTCATCAAGATCAAGGCGCTCGAAGCCTTCACCGCCGCGGCTGACGGCAAGGCCACCAAGATCATCATCCCCAGCGAGATCGCGGGCATCGCGGGTCTGGCCAAGGGCGTGATCGAAACGGTCAAGGAAGACAAATAAAATTTTTATATCGTTTATTAAAGGGGCTGTCCGCAGCCCCTTTTTTATTTTTGAAAAATATGATATAATGAGGCGAACAAACCGAAAGGATGAGATGTATGAGCAGACAAGCAGCCCTTGATTTTATGGCCCGGCATGGCATGAGCGCGGAGCGGATCGACCCGCTGCCGGAGGCGCGGCACATGGAGGAAGCGATGGAGGCCGGTCTTCAGGCCCCCGGCGCGACGCTTCCGATGATTCCAACCTATCTGCGCACCGACGGAACGGTGCCGGCGGGGGAGCGCGCTGTGGTGATTGACGCCGGCGGCACAAACTTCCGGGCGGCGCTTGTCCGCTTTACCGAAAGCGGCCCGGTGACGGAGCATATGGTCAAAACAAAGATGCCGGGCATCGGCCGGGCGGCGACCTGGGAGGAGTTTATCTCCTTCACGGCCGATGCGCTTGAGCCGCTGATGAAGCTTTCAGACGATATCGGCTTTTGCTTTTCCTATTCGGCGGAAATCACGCCGGAGATCGACGGCCGCGTGATCTGCATCGACAAGGAAGTTGTGATCACGGGCTCTGCGGGTCAGCTCGTCGGCGCCTCGCTGCTTCAGGAGCTGGAGCGGCGCGGCTATCCTGGCAAGCGCATCGTGATTCTCAACGACACGGCGGCGGTGCTGCTCGGCGGCGCGGCCATGCTCGACAAGAGCCGCTGCGGCGGTCTGATCGGCCAGGTCAGCGGCACCGGCACCAACACCTGCTGTGTGCTGCCCCTGCGCCGCATTAAAAAGCTGTCCTGCGACGAGGATACCCGCATCCTTGTGAACCTGGAGTCCGGCCTGTATGACGGTCTGCCGCGCGGCGACTTTGACCTTCTGCTCGACCGCGAGAGCAACAACCCCGGCGTTAAGCTCCTCGAAAAGCTGACGGCCGGCGTCTATCTCGGTACTCTGGCACGCCTGATGCTCGAAGCGGCCGGAAAAGAGGGACTGCTCAAGCCCGAGAGCCGGGAGGCGCTGCGCGCATGCGGGCATTTTGACGCGGCGGTGCTGGACGCCTGGGCCTGCGGCGAGCGTCTGGAGGCTTTTGCCGAAGAAGACCGCGCCTTTGCGCAGACCGTGGCGCAGGAGCTTTTTGAGCGCTCGGCGCGCGCGATGTGCGCCAATCTCGCGGGCATTCTGCTGCTCACCGGGGAGGGTACTGACCCGGAGCGCCCGGTTGTGATCTGCGCCGAGGGCTCTCTGGTACAGAAGGGGCGTTATTACCGCCCGGCTTTGCTCCGGCATTTGACGCATGCCGCCGAAGCGCTTGGCCGCACCGTGCGTCTGCAGGTCGGCGAGGAGACCACGCTGCCCGGTGCCGCGGCCGCTGCGCTCCTCAACCGGTAAAATGGAAAAAATGGCCGAATCCTATTATTTTCTGTGGTAATCGAATCCGACCTGTGATATAATCTCTCCGATATCATATGATATGGGAGAGATTTTTCATGAAGTGCCCGTTCTGCGCGTACTCGGAAAGCAAAGTGATTGATTCCCGCCCGGCCGAGGAGGGGGCGACCATTCGCCGCCGCCGCGAGTGCCTGGCCTGCAAAAAGCGTTTTACCACCTATGAGATCATCGAGCGGATGCCTCTCGTCGTCATCAAGCGTGACGGCAGCCGCCAGTCCTTCGACCGCGTCAAGCTCATCAACGGCATGGTGCGCGCCTGTGAAAAGCGTCCCGTGACCCTCGCGCAGCTCGAGGCGATCGCCGACGATATCGAGCAGGAGCTGCAGAGCCACCTGGAGCGCGAGATCAGCACGGCCGAGATCGGCGAGATGGTCATGACCCATATTCGCGATGTCGACGAGGTGGCCTATGTGCGCTTTGCCTCGGTGTACCGTAGCTTTAAGGACATCAACACCTTCATGGAGGAGCTGACCAAGCTCCTCAGCGACAAATAATTATAGAATACTGCCGAGGCGGATGTGTTCCATCTCGTCGATGCAGTTTAGATGATACAAAAGCTTTTCAAATGCCGATGGACAGCCTTCGGCATTTTCCTCGGCCAGAAGTCCAATGAGTTCGTAAAAAGCGTCGCTCGTCGAGTCAATTTCCGGGTGGCGAATGAAAATATGCGTGTAGGCGTTGGCATTCAGCCAGCGGCTGAGCGCGCGCTCCGCCGCGTCTTCCGCTTCGGAAAAAGAGCCGCTGTCGGCCAGGGCTTGCGCTTCGATAAGGTCCGCCTCGATGCTTTCGATCAGCCGATCAAGATAGACGATGTTTCCGAGCGCCGCCGCCAGAAGCAGTATCAGCAGCCCGCCTGCGATCCATTCCCGCTTCATATCGGCTCCTTTCTGGCCAGATAGATCTGCCCCGCGTCATTGACCGTCATCAAAAATACTTCTGCCGGATCCCTGATCTCCCGCTCCCTCAGCCTCGTTTGCAGCCATCGCTCATCCCGCCCGCTGCGCTTGAGGTTTTCGGCCAGGATGTGCCCGTCGCTGACGATCGTCATCGGGTAGCCGCCGTCCGGCACACTGAGATTGAGCAGCGCTGCCGTTGCCGGTTTTTCGGAAGGATAGAGAAGCACGTTCAGCCTCCCGTCCGTTTCAAGAATGGCATACTCCACCTTGCTCAGATCCATGGCCCCCTGCGAACGCAGCTCCTGCATCAGCTCGTCGAGCGTGAAGCGGTTTTTCTTCATTTCACGCTGGTCGATCTGCCCGTGGGAGATCAGAATACTCGGCTTGCCGAAGAGCAGACCGCGCAGCCGGATATGCTTCAGGCTCAGACCCGCGATCAGCACCTCGCAGCAAAAGAGCGTGAGGATCGGGATCAGACCGTTCATCATCGGGATGCCGATGTCCTGCAGGGGATGGGCCGCGAGATCGGCGATCAGCGCCGCCACGACAAATTCAGACAGTTCCATTTCGCCGAGCTGCCGCTTGCCCAGCAGGCGCATCGTCAGCAGCAGCGCAATGTAAACAATCAGAGTACGAAAAAAAACAATGGCCATCGAATAACACCTCAGGTTTAGTGTAACCCAATTTGGCCGATTGATTCTATCACGGAGGTTTTCTATGAAAACCATCATTACCGACCGGGCAGAGGCTCTTCGGCGCGCGGCGGATGAAATTGCGGCCTGCATCGCCCGAAAACCGGACGCGGTGCTGGCGCTCAGCGCGGACGAGGACTGTCTCGCGCTCTATCGTGAGCTCGCAATCCGCGTCCGGGCGGGGATGCTCGATCTGTCCCGCGCCCGCTTCTTCGCGGTGACGGAGTTTGAAGGTCTCGACGTCAGCGATGAGAAAAGCAGCCGCAGCCGCCTGAAAAGCGCGCTGCTGGACACGGCCGATCCCGAGGGCGGACGCTGTGTGTTTCTCGCCGCGGAGGAGGAAGCGGACTATGACGCGCGCATTGCCTCAGCCGGCGGGCTCGATCTCGCCGTGCTCGGGGTCGGAGAGCGTGGGCGAATCGGCTTTAACGAGCCCGCCACGCCCTTTGATTCGCTCACGCACCGGCAAAAGCTGACCAAGGCGACGAAGCGCAGCCTCGCGCCGCTCTTCGGCGGCGAGGAACAGGTGCCGGACTTTGGCTATACGATGGGAATTCATACGCTGCTGGGGGCCGGGGAGCTGCTGATTCTCGCACTGGGCGAGGATCGGGCGGACCCGGTGTTCCGCATGCTCTACGCACGGACGGACAGCTTTGTTCCGGCGGCGTTTTTACAGCTCCCGCTGCAGGTGAGCGTCTATCTCGACGAGGCCGCAGCGAGCAAGCTATAAAGTCAGGAGGTAAACTTATGGGTAAATATTTTGGCACGGACGGTTTTCGCGGCGAGGCCGGCAAAACCCTGACCGTGGATCATGCGTTCAAAATCGGCCGCTATCTCGGCTGGTATTTCGGCAAAGACCACAAGGCGAGCGTCGTCATCGGCAAGGACACCCGCCGCTCCAGCTATATGTTCGAGTCGGCGCTCTGCGCGGGCCTCACCGCCTCCGGCGCGGATGCTTATCTGCTGCACGTCACCTCCACGCCGAGCGTCTCCTACGTGACGCGCGCGGACGACTTTGACTGCGGCATCATGATCTCCGCCAGCCACAACCCCTACTACGACAACGGCATCAAGCTGCTCAACGCCGCCGGTGAAAAGATGGAGCAGGCGGTGCTGGACGGGATCGAGGCCTTTCTTGACAGCGGCGAGGAGCTGCCCTATGCCGTCGGCGAGCACATCGGCTGCACCGTGGATTACGCCGCCGGGCGCAACCGCTACATCGGCTATCTGATCTCTCTGGCAACGCGCTCCTACAAGGGGCGGCGCGTCGGGCTTGACTGCGCCAACGGCAGCACCTGGATGATGGCCAAGGCCGTTTTCGACGCCCTCGGCGCCGACACCTTCGTGATCGGCAACCGCCCCGACGGCCTGAACATCAACGTCGACTGCGGCTCGACGCATCTGGAAAACCTGCAGAAATTTGTGCTGGAGAACCACCTCGACGTCGGCTTTGCCTTCGACGGTGACGCGGATCGCTGCCTCGCGGTGGACGAAAAGGGCGAGGTCGTCAACGGCGACGCCATTATGTACATCTATGCCAAGTACCTCAAGGAACGCGGCCGGCTTGAAAACTCCAAGGTCGTCACGACCGTCATGTCCAACCTCGGCCTCTACAAGGCCTTGGACGCGCTGGGCATCGGCTATGAGAAAACCGCCGTCGGCGACAAATACGTGGCGGAGAACATGCGCTTAAACGGCCATCTGCTCGGCGGTGAGCAGTCGGGGCACATTATCTTCGGGCGCCTTGCCAATACCGGCGACGGACTGCTGACGGCCATCAAAATGATGGAGGCCATGATTGAGAGCAAGCAGACCCTCCATGAGCTGAAGGCCGGCATGAAGGTGTATCCGCAGCTGCTGAAAAACGTGGTCGTGACGGACAAGGACGAAACGCTGGCCTGCCCGCTGGTGCAGGAGGCGGTGAAAAAGGCGGAGGAGGAACTCGGCGAAAACGGCCGGATCCTGCTGCGAAAGAGCGGCACGGAGCCTCTGCTGCGCGTGATGGCGGAGGCCTCGACCCACGCGCTCTGCGAGGAAAAGGTCGATGCGATCATCGACGCGATGCGTCAGGCAGGCCTGCTGATTCGGGTGAAGTGATATGATGACGATACAGCAACTCTACGATCTGGATAAAACCATCGCGGCAGAGCTTTTCCGGGGCAAGACCTATCCCTGGGAGGTGCTCCCGGAGATCAGCAATTTTATCCTCAAGCTGGGCGAGACACTGAGCCCGGAGGAATTCGACCATCCCGCGGAGGGCGTGTGGATTGCGAAGGACGCAAAGGTGTTCCCCTCGGCTTATATCGGCGCGCCCTGCATCATCGACCGCGAGGCCGAGGTGCGCCACTGCGCCTTTATCCGCGGCAGCGCCATTGTTGGCAAGGGAGCCGTCGTCGGCAACTCCACGGAGCTCAAAAATGTTGTGCTGTTTGATAAGGTGCAGGTGCCGCATTACAATTATGTCGGCGATTCTATTCTCGGCTTCCGAGCGCACATGGGCGCCGGCTCCATCACCAGCAACGTCAAGAGCGACAAAACGCTTGTCGTCGTCAAGGCGGCGGATGAAGCGGTCGAGACCGGGCGCAAGAAAGTCGGCGCCATGCTGGGCGACCGTGTGGAGGTCGGCTGCAACAGCGTCCTGAATCCCGGCACGGTGATCGGGCGAGACAGCCAGGTGTATCCCGTTTCCTGCGTGCGCGGCGTGATCCCCGCGGGCAGCATCTACAAGGACAAAGACCATATCGTCTCCAAAGAATAACAAAAACCCGCCGGAAGGCGGGTTTTTTCTTAAACCATGCTGCGGTAGCTCGCGTTGTTGTCCACGCTGTCGGGCGGGAAGAATTCTTCCTCGGGGAAGGGAATGCGGCCGAAGAGCGTGCAGGGGTCGTCATCGTCGTTGTTGCCCGGGCATTCCTTGTCGGGCATCAGATACTCATAGGCCGGGATCGTCAGCTGTGTATCGCGCTCGAGGCGGATGATGCTGAACTGGCCGAGCGTAACAAACCAGCGGCGCGCGGTGTCGGTCAGGACGAGCGGCTCGTCGAAGGCGTCGGTGATAAAGCCGGGGATGTCGCGCAGCTCCGGCTCGCCGGGGGCGGGATCGGTCACGTCGATCAGGCTCATCTGCAGCGCGATGGGGTTGACGGCGTCTACGACGGCGCGCGGAAGCTCGGTGCCGCCGATGGCCGGCAGGGGATCCTCCGAGCGAAAGCTCATCACGCTGCCCACGCTGCCGAAGAGCATGACGCGCTTGTCGAACACGGCAAGGCCCGTGACGCTCTGGCCGGCGGGGAAGGTCTCGCCGGTGACGCGGTAGAAATAAGTGCAGTCCACGGTGTAATAGCCGCGGTTAAAGGAAATGGGCGAAACGGATACGTCCACATACAGCAGGTCTGCCGAGCGGGGACGCACGTTCAGCGCATTTTCCAAAAAGGTCTGCGAAGTCACCGTCGGGTATACGCGCAGTTCGTCCACACAGTCCTTGTCGAGGCAGGTGTCGAAGATTTTGCGGGTGTTGACGCCCACGGCCTCCCGGATCTGCCGGGACTGTTCCGCTTGGACGGATACGGTTCTGTCAGGCATAAGGAACCCTCCTTGTCAAAACTTCATTACAGTCTATGAGGCGCCGTGCCGCATTGTGATTTGCCCCTTGCAAATTTGCACGGCAGGGTTATAATAATAAAGAAAAGAAGAAAGAAAGGGCATGCTTATGGATCAGCTTGGCTTTATACATGAGAAACTGGACATTAAGATTCTGATTCTGTTTGTGCTGCGGCGTCTGCCCGGCGCGGTGGAAGCGGAAACGCTGCGCGGGCTTGTCATGTGCGACGACGGCATCGGCTATTTTGACTATTCCGACTGCCTGAGCGAGCTTGTGACGGGCGGAAACGTTGTGGAACGCGAGGGCAGCTACGAGATTACGGAGTCCGGCGCGCGCAACGCCGACGCGGTGGAGAGCAGCCTGCCCTATTCGGTGCGCAAGAAGGCCTCGAAGCTGCTCGCCCCGGTGCAGGAGAAAATGCGGCGCGACGCCAGCATTGTCGCAAAGCACGAGCTGACCGAGGAAGGCTGCTGTGTCATGCTCAGCATGGGGGACGGAAAAGGGGAACTCATCCGCCTCAGCTTCGTCTGTGCCGGCGAGGAGCAGGCGCAAAAGATTGAGGCCAATTTCCGGCGTGATGCCGAGCACTATTATCAGAAAATCGCCGAGCTTTTGAGCGAATGAAACGAAGCAACGACAAATGCAACGCCGTGGAAAGGGCGCGCAGATTAGGGAGACGACAGGTTTTGATCGGACCTTTTCCGCCCATACTGCACAAAAAAATCCGGAAATACGTCAAGTAT
>OCTX012281001.1_pt1 | contig 11090 bp, 8 predicted proteins | sample 1539691 | NCBI WGS metagenome assembly OCTX01 (sample SAMN02144231, study PRJEB22623) | gut metagenome | biome: sheep rumen | host: Ovis aries | place: New Zealand | reverse complement strand
GGCCTGGCAAAGGCTGGCTGGCGGGGTCCGAAGGCGTTTCCCGATGTTGTCGTGGCGGAATGTATGGCGTTGTTACCCCCTTCTATCCTGAGCAGCGAGGGGTCGAAATCCTTGATAAAGCGCGAGGGCGTGTCGTACTCCATGCGACCATAGCGGAAGCGGTTCTGGGCACAGGTCAGAATGCAATGCCGCTCGGCACGGGTAATGGCGACATACAGCAAGCGGCGCTCTTCTTCCAGCTCACGCATGGAGCCGGTGCACATGGGTGAGGGGAAGATGTTTTCCTCCAAGCCGACAACGAAGACGGTAGGGAACTCCAGGCCCTTGGCGGCATGGATGGTCATAAGCACCACCTTAGGCTGTTCGGCATCGTTGTCGCTGTCGAGGTCTGTAAGCAGCGCCACCTCCTGCAAGAAGTCGCGCAGGCCTGTCTCGTCCTCACGGTCTTCCTCCTTACGGCTCAGCACAAAGTCCTGCATGCCGCCCAGGAACTCTTCAAGGTTCTCCTGTCGCGAGAGGTCTTCAGGATTGGTAGAGCCATAGATGTCGCGGCTGATGCCACTCTCCATGATGATGCTATGCCCCAGCTCGTAGGCGTCTTCGTCTTCTATGCGCTCACCCCACTGCTGGATGAGGTTCTTGAAAGCCTCCAGCTTTGTCAGGGTAGCCTTGGCCAGTTTGAGGTCGAAGACCATGGGCTGGCAGATGACCTGCCACAGACTGACGTTATGGAGGTTGGCGGTGTCAACAATCTTGCCCACGGTGGTGTCGCCGATGCCTCGTGCAGGGTAGTTGATGATGCGACGCAGCGCTTCCTCGTCGCTGGGGTTGGCCACCACGCGGAAGTAAGCAATGACGTCCTTAATCTCTTTGCGCTGATAGAACGACAGTCCGCCGTAGATGCGGTATGGTATGCCGTCCTTGCGCATCTGTTCCTCGAAGGAACGGCTTTGTGCATTGGTGCGGTAGAGGATGGCAAAGTCGGAGTATTCGCAGCCTTCCTTACGACGTATTCGCTTGATGTCGTTGCAAACGATGATGGCTTCCTCCTTGTCGCTATAGGCGGGCTTGAGAGTAAGGCGCTCGCCTTGTTCGTTCTCGCTAAAGACGTTCTTATGTATCTGACGTTCGTTCTTGCGGATGAGGCTGTTGGCAGCCTGCACGATGAGCTGTGTGGAGCGATAGTTCTGCTCCAGTTTAAAGAGCTGGGCACGTTCGTACATCTTCTGGAAGTTCAGGATGTTGTCGATGTTCGCACCCCGAAAGCTGTAGATGCTCTGTGCATCGTCGCCCACGACGCAGACACGGCCGTGGTCGCGGGTAAGCAGCAGTACGATTTCCTGCTGGGCATAGTTGGTGTCCTGGTACTCGTCGACGAGGACATACTGGAAGCGGTCTATGTATTTCTGACGCACCTCGTCGTGATGAAGCAGCAAGATATAGGTCTGCACCAGGAGGTCGTCGAAGTCCATGGCGTTGGCCTGCCGGCAGCGCTCGGCATATCTACTATAGATTTGAGCGACAAGAGGGCGTTTCTGCTGTGCATCATCGGCAGCCCATGAGCTGACAGCATACTGCTGAGGCAGCAGCAGGTGGTTCTTGGCCATGGAGATGCGGTCAGCCACGGAAGAGGGCTTATAGGTCTTGTCGTCAAGCTGCATTTCCTTGATGATGCTCTTGACCAGCGAACGTGAGTCGGCCTGGTCGTAGATGGTGAAGTTGGCGTTGAAGCCTATGGCGTCGGCCTCAGCCCTCAGGATGCGTGCGAAGACGGAGTGGAAGGTGCCCATCTGGAGGCGTTGTGCACGCTCCGGCCCTACCAGGCGGCCTATGCGCTCCTTCATCTCGCGTGCAGCCTTGTTGGTAAAGGTCAGTGCCAGGATGTTCCAAGGTGCCATGCCACGCTCCAAGAGATAAGCTATCTTATAGGTAAGCACACGCGTCTTGCCCGACCCTGCACCGGCAATGACCAGCTGCGGACCGTCACAGTATTCGACAGCCTTCCGCTGTCCGTCGTTTAGTTGGTTTAGGAGGTTCTCGTTCATCGTCGTGCAAAGGTAGCAATAAAAACGCAAACGGCCAAACTTTCCACCGAGGAAAGTCCGACTTTACAAGGAGGGAAGTCTCACTTTCCCCGGATGAAAGTAAGATGGAGGTCAGACATTCGTCCAAAGGAAAATGCAGACCCTTTCGTTTTCGTAAAAAATTAAGGTTTTTATTTGGTTCTTTTGCCGAATTGCCGTATCTTTGCACTTTATTATCAACAAACAAGGAAGAATATGGCAAGAATCAATAACCATTTGGTCATTATGGCAGGCGGCGTAGGCAGCCGTTTTTGGCCGATGAGTACCATAGAAAGGCCTAAGCAGTTCATTGATGTCCTGGGCACGGGCAAGTCGCTGTTACAACTGACGGTAGAGCGTTTTGAAGGCATCGTGCCGGCTGAGAACGTTTGGGTGGTCACAAATGCCCAATATGCAGCTATCGTACAGGAGCAGTTGCCCGAGATGCCCAAGAACCATATACTTTGCGAGCCCTGCCGCCGGAACACGGCTCCGTGCATTGCATACGTGTCGTGGCGCATCAAGTCGCGCGACCCCAAGGCAAACATTGTGGTATCGCCCAGCGACCATGTGGTGATGAATACACAGGAATTCCAGCGCGTCATCAAGGACAGTCTGGCCTTCACGGCAGATACTGACGCCATCGTGACGCTAGGCATAAAGCCTAACAGGCCCGAGACAGGCTATGGCTACATACAAGCTGACCTGTCGAGCAACTCACTGAGAAACAAGGAGATATTCCGCGTCGACTCATTCCGTGAGAAACCTGACATAGAGACTGCCAAAGAATATATCAGCCAGAAGAATTATTACTGGAATGCCGGCATCTTCATCTGGAACGTATCTACCATCGTCAACGCCTTCCGCATCTACCAGCCTCAGATGGCCAAGATATTCGAGGGAATGCTGCCTGTATATGGCACGGACAAGGAACAGCAGGAGATAGACCGTCTGTTCCCGGAGTGCGAGAACATCTCGGTAGACTATGCCATCATGGAGAAGGCCGAGGAGATTTTCGTCTATCCCGCAGACTTCGGTTGGAGCGACCTGGGCACATGGGGTTCGCTGCAGCAGCAGTTTAAGAAGGACCTTTACGGCAATGCCTGTATCGGGCCAGATATTACGATGTTCGAGTCACGTAACTGTATCATTCATACCACTCAGGAGAAGCGTGTGGTGATACAAGGCCTTGACGGCTATATCGTGGCCGAGAACGATGACACCTTACTTATCTGCAAACTCTCTGAGGAACAGCGAATCAAGCAGTTCAGCGGACATAACTAACATAATATCAACATGAAGAAAGTTGCTCTTATTACAGGCATTACTGGCCAGGACGGTTCGTACCTGGCAGAATTTCTAATAGAAAAAGGCTACGAGGTGCATGGTCTGCTACGCCGCTCGTCATCGTTCAATACAGGACGCATAGAGCACCTCTACCTGGATGAATGGGTGCGCGACATGAAAAAGTCGCGCTTGGTGAACCTGCACTGGGCTGACATGACAGACTCGTCGAGCCTTATCCGCATCATCGGCGAGGTGAAGCCCACCGAAATCTACAACCTGGCGGCGCAGAGCCATGTCAAGGTGTCGTTCGACGTACCTGAGTATACGGCCGAGACCGATGCCACAGGTGTGCTGCGCCTATTGGAGGCAGTACGCATCTGTGGCTTGGAGAAGCATTGCCGCATCTACCAGGCCTCAACCAGCGAGCTGTATGGCAAGGTGCAGGAGGTACCACAGAGTGAGACGACCCCCTTCTATCCGCGTTCGCCCTATGGTGTGGCAAAGCTGTATGGCTTCTGGATTATGAAGAACTACCGTGAGTCGTACGACATGTTCTGCTGTAATGGTATCTTGTTTAACCATGAGTCGGAACGGCGCGGCGAGAACTTCGTCACCCGAAAGATTACGCTGGCAGCAGCACGTATCGCCCAAGGCTATCAGGACAAGCTGTACCTGGGCAATCTGAACTCGCTGCGTGACTGGGGCTATGCCAAGGACTACATAGAGTGCATGTGGCTCATTCTGCAGCAGCCGGAGCCCGACGACTTCGTCATTGCGACCGGCGAGTACCACACGGTACGCGAATTTGCCACGCTGGCCTTCCGGGAAGTGGGTATCGAGCTGGAATGGCGCGGTGACGGTGTCGACGAGAAAGGCTATGTGAAAAGCGTCAGCCCGGAATTGTCTGCCATAAACAGCCAATTAGCTGCAGGACAAGTCGTCGTCGAAGTGGACCCGAAGTATTTCCGTCCGGCCGAGGTAGACCAGCTGCTGGGCAACCCTGCTAAGGCGAAGGCCAAGCTGGGCTGGAACCCCCAGAAGACATCTTTCGCCGACCTGGTACGCATCATGGTGAAGCACGACATGAAGTTCGTCAAGAAGTTATTCCTTAAAGCCCAAATGCCTGAGTGATGTTAGACAAAAGTAGTAAGATTTATGTTGCTGGCCATCATGGGCTGGTGGGGTCTGCCATCTGGAACAACCTGAAGTCGCGAGGTTATACGAATCTGATAGGGCGGTCGCATAAGGAACTGGACCTGACCGACCAGGTGGCCGTCTGTCGCTTCTTCGACGAAGAGCGCCCCGACGCCGTAGTGCTTGCCGCCGCCTTTGTGGGCGGCATCATGGCCAACTCGCTGTACCGTGCCGACTTCATCATGCAAAACATGAAGATGCAATGCAACGTCATCTCGGAGTCGTATGCCCACGATGTTAAGAAGCTGCTATTCCTGGGCTCTACCTGCATATACCCCAAGAATGCGCCCCAGCCCATGAAGGAGGATGCGCTGTTGACTTCGCCACTGGAATATACCAACGAGGAATATGCCATCGCCAAGATTGCGGGTCTGAAGATGTGTGAGTCGTACAACCTGCAGTATGGCACCAATTATATTGCCGTCATGCCTACCAACTTGTATGGCCCTAACGACAACTTCCACTTGGAGAACTCACACGTCATGCCAGCCATGATGCGCAAGATATACCTGGCGAAGCTAATACACGACGGCAACTGGGAGGCCATCCGGCGCGACCTGGACATCAGACCGGTAGAAGGCTTCAGTGGAGCGTCAGAGTGTGATGACATATTGAGTATACTGGCAAAATACGGCATATATGACAACAAGGTTGTGCTGTGGGGCACGGGCAAGCCCTTACGCGAGTTCCTATGGAGTGAGGACATGGCCGATGCCTCGGTACATGTGCTGCTGAACGTCAACTTCAGCGACATCATCGGCATTGACAAGTACTCTTCCGTACACTATGGCGCTACCACCGATGGCGCCGTGGACCGCAACCACTCGGCGGGTCGTGGCGGTGCACTGCCCCGGCTGGGCGAGATACGAAACTGCCACATTAACGTGGGCACTGGCAAGGAGCTCACCATCCGTGAATTATCAGAACTGGTGGTCAAGGCCGTAGGCTTTGAGGGCACAGTAGAATTTGACGCCACGAAACCTGACGGCACCATGCGCAAGCTCATCGATGTCAGCAAGCTACACTCGCTGGGCTGGACCCACAAGGTAGAGATAGACGAAGGCGTGCGACGACTGTTCCAGTGGTATCAGGAATCGTTAAGCTAAAAAAACGGACTGACTTTCTTGGTCAGTCCGTTTTTTATTACTATCTTTGTCGCATAAAAACCGAATAACTATGAAAGCTGTCCGAACATTCCATGAAATGCATTGGCTCGTAGCCGAGGCCAAAAGGAATCTGCGCATTATTGCCGTCAACCCGCATGACGAGGCCACACAGTCAGCCTTGCGACAGGTGGAAAGCACCCAACTGGCAGAGGTAATCCGCATAGAAGACGAGCTGCCTGAGCGTGCAGCACAGAAAGCCGTTGCCATGATTCGCCGCGGCGATGGCAATGTGCTGATGAAAGGTCTAATCAGTACAGACATCCTGCTGAAAGCCATCCTAAACAAGGTATCGGGGCTACTGCCCGAGGGGCAGGTACTGACACATATCTCCGTAGCAGAGATGTCCACCTATCATAAGCTACTGTTCTTCAGCGATGTAGCCGTCATCCCCTACCCCACACAGAAACAGCGTACAGAACAGGTGCGTTATACGGCCGACCTCTGTCACCGCCTGGGCATTCAGGAACCACGTATTGCCCTCATCCACTGTGCCGAACACGGTGGTCGTCAGTTTCCTTTTGTCGACGGCTATGAGGACCTCAAGCAGATGGCTGCTTCGGGTGCCTTTGGCCGCTGCATTGTAGACGGGCCGCTGGACGTGAAGTCTGCCTGTTCCATAGAGGCCTTGAAGGCCAAGGGTATCCAGTCGCCACTGGAAGGAGATTCGGACGTACTCATAATGCCCGACATCGAAGCAGGCAATGCCTTCTACAAAGCCATGACACTCTTTGCTCAGGCTCGCACGGCAGGCATCCTCTGGGGCACTAAGTGTCCTGTGGTCGTTCCCTCTCGTGGCGACTCGGCCGAAGCTAAATTCAACAGTGTTCTCTTTGCTTTGGCATCACTCTAACCTAACCCACATAACACTATGAAAATACTTGTAATTAATCCAGGCTCTACGTCTACTAAGGTAGCTGTCTACGAAGACGAGAAGCCCATCCTGCTACGTAGCATCACCCATACTGCTGACGAGCTGGCACCCTACGATGCGATCATAGAACAGCAGGAATTTCGCCGCCAACTTGTACTCGACGAATTGAAGCGTTCCGACATACCATTGGAGTTTGATGCCGTCATCGGACGTGGTGGGCTGGTAAAGCCCATAGCGGGCGGTGTGTACGAAATTAACGAACAAATGATAACCGATACATTACGGGGCTGTGTGATGCACAACCACGCCTGCAACCTGGGTTGTCTGATAGCCCATGAGATAGCAGCCAGAATCCCTGGTTGCCGAGCTTTCATTGCCGACCCTGGCGTCGTGGACGAGTTGTCGCCATTGGCACGTATCAGTGGTTCTCCCCTTATGCCCCGCATCTGCATCTGGCATGCACTGAACCAGCGTGCCATAGCTCGGCGCTATGCCCGAGGCATAGGCAAAGAGTACGAAGACCTGAATCTGATTATCTGCCACATGGGAGGTGGCATTTCAGTGGCAGCCCATGAACACGGCCGTGCCGTCGATGCCAACAATGCATTGGACGGCGAGGGCCCTTTTTCGCCAGAGCGTGCCGGTTCGCTGCCTGCTGCCGACCTCATCCGTCTTTGTTTCAGTGGTCAGTACACAGAGAAACAGCTGCTGAAGCGCATTGCCGGTCAGGCGGGACTTACCGCTCATCTTGGCACCAACAATATGCGAGAGATACTGGAGCGCATAGGCCATGGTGACGAACATGCGCACCTCATCGTCGATGCCATGCTCTACCATATAGCAAAGAGCATCGCTGCCGAGGCTGCGGTGCTCTGTGGTGACGTGGACGCCATCTTGCTGACGGGCGGCCTGGCACATTCTGACTATGTCGTTGGCGAGCTGCGTCGCCGTACCGGTTTTCTGGCCCCCATCTACACTTTCCCAGGAGAGGACGAAATGGGTGCGCTTGCCCTGAACGCCTTGGCGGTGTTGCAGGGCAAGCGCACTGCTAAAGTCTACGAGTAAGCTTAGTACTTGCTCAGCGTCTCCTTCCAGGCCGCATAGGCAGCTTGGTAGGCAGGACGTTCTTTCTCGTTGGGTGTAATGACCTCCAACTTGTCCAAAGTAGCAAAAGCCTCGTTGTTGTCCTTGTAGATGCCGGCACCGATACCAGCTCCCTTTGCAGCACCCACGGAGCCGTCTGTATCGTATAGTTCGATAGTGGCTCCGCTGACACCAGCCAGCGTATTGCGGAACAAGGGCGAGAGGAACATATTGGCTTTGCCAGCATGTATTTTTCGGATGTCCATACCCATCTGCTGCATGATTTCCATGCCATAGCAGAACGAGAAGACAATACCCTCTTGAGCAGCACGCACCAGGTGAGCCTTGTTATGGGTATTGAAGTTCAGTCCATGAATGGAGCATCCATACTCTTTGTTTTCAAGAATGCGCTCGGCACCATTGCCGAAGGGCAGGATACGCACTCCATCGGAACCGATGGGCACCGTAGCACCAAGATCATTCATCTCGGCATAAGAGATGTCAGCCGTGATATTGCGATGTATCCATGCATTCAGGATGCCCGTACCGTTGCATATTCCCAGCACGCCGAGACGGGTCTGTTCTGCGCTGTGGTTGACATGTGCAAACATATTCACGCGCGATTTCTTGTCGTAGTTCACCTCTCCCAGAACGCCGTATACCACGCCCGAGGTCCCTGCCGTAGAGGCAATCTCTCCAGGGTTGAATACATTCAGCGAGAGTGCATTGTTGGGCTGATCGCCACCTCGGTAGGTAATAGGCGTTCCAGCCTGCAGTCCTAACTCTGCAGCAGCCTCGGCACAGACTTCGCTCTGAACGCTGAACGTCGGTACGATGTCAGCAATAAGCGAAGCGTCGAAGCCGTAGTACTTCATCAGGAAGTCGGCCACCTGATTGTTCTTGAAATCCCAGAACATACCTTCCGACAGGCCGCTGACCGTAGTATTAGGAACGCCAGAGAGACGCATGGCGATATAGTCACCGGGCAGCATAATCTTGTAAATCTTCTCAAACGTCTCGGGTTCATTCTCTTTAACCCATGCCAGTTTGGCTGCAGTAAAGTTACCAGGTGAATTCAGCAAATGACTCAGACACAGCTCGGCTCCCAAGTCCTTGAAAGCTTTCTCGCCATAGGGCACAGCACGCGAGTCACACCAGATGATAGCCGGGCGCAGCGCTTTCAGGTTCTTGTCCACACACACAAGACCGTGCATCTGGTACGAAATACCGATAGCCTTCACCTCCTCGGCCTTTGCCCCGGCATCGGCCATGATTTTCTTCAGACTCAGCTTGGCATTGTCCCACCACATCTGGGGGTCCTGCTCTGCCCACCCAGCCTTTACAGCCGTAATGGGGGCTTCCTTTTCCGGATAGAAAGCCGTAGCTACACACTTACCACTGTCTGCATTCACCAGCGATGCCTTGACAGACGAACTGCCGACATCAAAACCTAATAGATATCTACTTGCCATAATTGTATTGTTGTTTTCGAAACTACTAATAATACGTTTTCCCCTACAAATTTCCCTAAATTAAATTTAAAAAGCAACTTTTTTGCACTTTTTCGTGATTTTTTTATCATTATTTGGCTACAATTAAAAATATTTTTTTACCTTTGCACATTAGAATGACTAAAAATAGATTTCATATATGAAAAAGAAGATTCTAATCCTTGACGACAAAGAGACCATTGCAAAGGTGCTCTCCATTTACCTGATGAGTGAATACGATGTCCAGTGGCTGCCCGACGGCCTTCAAGGTGTAAAATGGCTTCAGGCAGGCAATACTCCCGACCTGATTATCTCCGACATCCGTATGCCGGGCATGCGCGGCGATGATTTCCTGGAGTGGATTAAGCAGAACGAGCTGTTCCGTCACATTCCCGTTGTCATGCTGTCGAGTGAGGACTCAACCAGCGAGCGCATCCGTTTGTTGGAGATTGGTGCCGAGGACTACATCGTCAAGCCCTTCAACCCCATGGAGCTGAAGATTCGCGTCAAGAAGATTCTCCCCTAACCCGATAACCGAAATACATACATTAATATAATATATGATAGGTGTTGTATATTTAGGTAATAACCTCAAGACACAAGAGCGTCTGAAATACATCCCTGGCCAGTTGGTACGTATGTCCACAGCCTACAAGGATGCAGCACAGATTTGTACGCCTCATGTGGCCAACGAGCACTTCATCCTGTTCTTTGAGCGCAACGTACGTAACGAGGACATTACTGCCATCACCTACATTCGCAAGAAGTGCCGTAACGTCTACATCATCCTCATCACCAACAGCATGTCTGACGAGGACCGTGACATTTACATGAAGTATGGCATCAACGATACCATTGTCAATGGCGCTTCAGTGACCGAGCTGAACAAGAAGATACAGTTCATCTCAGACCGTGAGAACATCCTCTTCGACGACGAGGCGCCCAAGCATAAGATTCTGAAGTTTCAGATTCCTGTATGGAAGCGTCTGTTCGATATTATCTTTGCCGTCTTGGCCATCATAGTATTGTCTCCTGTCTTCATCATCACGGCTATCGCTATCAAGCTGGAGAGCAAGGGGCCGGTACTGTTTAAGTCAAAGCGTGTAGGCACCAACTACACCATCTTCGACTTCCTGAAGTTCCGTAGCATGTATATCGATGCTGAAGATCGTTTGAAAGAGCTGAGCAAGGATCACAACCAGTATGCCGAGCACCATCAAGAGGAGGAAGGTGAGCACAAGACCGTCACGGCTCCCCTTGGCGCTCAGGCCGAACAGGACATGATCGATACCGGCATGGAGTCGATGATGATGATTGGCGACGAGGAGATTATGCTTGTTGGCGACGACTTCGTCATGGCTGAGAGCGACTTCAATAAGAAGAAGAAGGAGGACATCGAAAATGCCTTCGTCAAGATTGAGAACGATCCGCGTATCACCAAGGTGGGCCGATTCATTCGCAAATACAGCATCGACGAGCTGCCCCAGCTGTTCAATATCCTCAAGGGCGACATGTCGGTGGTGGGCAACCGCCCGCTTCCCCTCTACGAGGCCGAGAAGTTGACTGCCGACACCAGCATCGACCGTTTCATGGCTCCTGCGGGCCTTACGGGCCTTTGGCAGGTCGAGGAGCGCGGCAAGGGTGGTGCCATGTCAGCCGAGGAGCGCAAACAGCTCGACATCACCTACGGACAGACCTACAGCTTTATGCTCGACATGAAGATTATCTTCCGCACCCTGACAGCTTTTGTACAGAAAGAAAACGTTTAACATATATCTGTCACTAAGATGAAAGATTTCAAACGATACCTATTATTCATTGCCGCCGTTGTAGGTTCTACGACGGCTTTCGCGCAGTACAACGAAAGCGGCATCAGTGCCGGTTTCTTTGACTCCAGCGAGGAAAGCACCATCAACTTCTCCAATTTCCACCTGCC
>OCTX012269095.1_pt1 | contig 11090 bp, 10 predicted proteins | sample 1539691 | NCBI WGS metagenome assembly OCTX01 (sample SAMN02144231, study PRJEB22623) | gut metagenome | biome: sheep rumen | host: Ovis aries | place: New Zealand | reverse complement strand
CGCAGCCAGGCCTCATTGTCGTAGATATCGTGGAGAGTGGCGGTCAGTTTGTTGTTACGCAGACCGTCGCCTGGCAGATACTTGATGATGAGCAGTTTCAACTCACGCAGTTTCTTGTCTGCCGCCCCATGGTGCTTAGAGAATGTCTCCACATTATAGTCGCTGGCCGGCTGCCCTTCGAGGAGCGACTCCACATAGGGGAAGAGCGTCTTCTGCTCATACATCATGTGCCGCCGTATCTCATGGGCATACTCATCATAGAACCTGAGGATGAGTTGTGCCAGCGAGTCGTTCTCGTCGAGCGACTCGGCCAACTCCCTGCGGATAAATGGCAACTGGAAGTCGAGGTAATAGGCATGGCTGGCCTCGAGATAGTGCAAGAGCGTACGCACGGAGATCATTTCATCATTGTCGAACTCCCCATAGCCGTTGATGGTATAGTTGACCACGGCCAAGAAAGTATAGGTATCCACATGGTTGTCGTCGCAAGTCTCCTTCACAGTCTTGTCGCCAAATCCCAGTGAGATGCCGAAACTGCCCAGTGCCTGTAGCAGGTCGTAGTTGTCGCGGATAAGAGAAATCATCTTATCATCGGCCTCATACATCTTCTGATTTTTCATCCTTCTTAACTACCTATTTATTATTATGGGTGCAAAATTATAGAAATTTTGCGAAATACACAATAATCACAAATAGGTATTTTTGAATGGGAGTACCTCCTGTGAAAGGCTTTTTCAGGCAATTTCACCATTTTTAGGTATTGCGTCATTTTACAAAACACCGTACCTTTGCAACCGTTTTTAGAGTAATATGAGAAGTATGAAACGTAACTTATTAGTTTTATCATTTATCATCAGTCAATTATCATTCACCCCCGCCAGGGCGCAAGAGGCTACTGGCGACAGTGTGCTGCAGCATGCCTCCGGCAAGCGTTTCTCCATAGGCGGCTACGGCGAAGTGGCCTATAGCCGCAATTTCTTCAGCGACCATGTGAGCCGTTACAGTCAGCCGGAACAGCATAAGGACGACCCCTCCCACGGGCGTTTCGACATTCCTCATGCCGTCATCTATTTAGGCTATGACTTCGGCAAGGGCTGGTCATTCGGCACGGAGATAGAGTTTGAGCATGGCGGCAACGGCATCGCCTACGAGAAGGAAGACGAGGAAGGCGGCGAATGGGAACAGGAGACCGAGAAAGGCGGCGAGGTGGAACTGGAGCAGTTCTGGCTGCAGAAGGCCTTCTCCAAGGCCGCCCACATCAAGGCCGGCCATATCGTGGTGCCTGTGGGTCTGAACAATGCCCACCACGAGCCCCTCAACTTCTTCACCGTCTATCGTCCCGAGGGCGAGAACACCATCCTGCCCTCCACCTGGCATCAGACGGGCATCAGTTTCTGGGGACGCTACAAGGACTTCCGCTATGAGGCACAGTTCCTGGCAGGCCTCAATGCCGACCATTTCACCAACACGGGATGGATACACAAGGGGCACAAGTCGCCGCTGGAGTTCGACGTGGCCAACAAGTACGGCGTGGCCCTCCGCCTCGACAACTACTCCATCCCCGGCCTCCGTTTCGGTCTGAGCGGCTACTATGGGCACAGCATCGGCAACAGTTATCCCCGCAATGCCAACGGTGTGGATGCAGAGTACAAGGGCGTGGTGGCCGTGGGTGCCTTCGACTTCACCTATAAGGGGCACAACTGGATTGTGCGTGGCCAGGCTGACTACGGCTATCTCGGCGATGCCGACCAGTTGAAGTACGTCTACAACCGCCTGAACTCCAAGTCACCCTACAAGCACTCGGCCTTCGTGAGCAAGAATGCCTACGCGATAGGCATCGAGGCTGGCTATGACATCTTCTCACAGATCCGCCGACTCCGCGATGACAAGCAGCAACTCTACGTCTTCGGACGCTATGAGCAGTATAACCCCTATGCCAGCGACACCAAGGGCACCGCCTACGACTATACCGAGGTGAAGCGCCTGGCCGTCGGCATCAACTATCACCCCGTCAAGCAGATTGCCATCAAGGCTGAATATTCCAACCGGTTCCTGAAGAGCCTCTACAACAATGAGCCCTCAGTGAACATCGGCGTGGCCTACGAAGGATTTTTCCTGTAAAAAAACACTATAAAAATTAACAAGACAATGAAAAAGTATTTTATCCTGTCAGCAGCCGTCCTCATGGGAGCCCTGACAATCACATCCTGCAGCAGCAAGGATGACGACAACAACCAACAGACGACAACAGACTTCAACATCATCATGACGCAGCCCGAGGTGGACCAGGACAATTATCCCCTCAACACCACGCCCGCCAACTATAGCAACACGCAGTTCGGCGAGGACGCCATTGAGTCGTGTGCCGACCTGGTGACCAACCTGCAGGGTGCCAACATGGCCATCGCCGTGTCGCGACTGACGGAACAGCAGGAGACCTATCTCCGCGAAGTGCTGAAAAACCTGGTCAGCAACGTGATCGTGCCCACCTATACCCAGTTGGCCGACGAGACCGAGAAACTGGAGAACACGCTGAACGGCCTGACAGTCAGCACCATCACGCAGTCCCAAATCAACTCAGCCTGCGAAGACTTCAAGGAAGCCCGCAAATACTGGGAGCGCAGTGAGGCCTTCCTGATGGGTGCCGCCTCCGACTTCGACATCGACCCCACCATCGACTCCTGGCCACTGAACCGTTCACTCCTGCTGAACTACTTCAACAACGGCATGAACGCCGAGATGCTAGCGGATGCCACCATCCTGGGCTTCCACGCCTTGGAGTTCATCCTGTTCCGCGACGGTCAGCCGCGCAAGGTGGCAGAGTTCCAGACCTACGACACCTACAAGAACTTCGAGAAGATCACAGGTGCCCAGGAACTGAAGTATGCCCAGACCATCTGCAACCTGCTGAAGGAGCGCACCTTCCAACTGCAGGTAGCCTGGGAGGGTGAGAAGAACGCAACCCGTGCGAAGGTCGTAAAGGATGCCGGTCTCGGCTACACCACTGTGAACGGACTCAACTACGGCGACAACCTGGTCAATGCCGGCATCAAGGATTCCAAGAGCACCTTCTCCACCCTGAAGGATGCCATCACCCAGGTACTTGCCGCCAACGAAGGCAGTTGCGTCGGCATCGCCAATGAGGTGGGTACAGCCAAGATCACCAACCCGTTCGCCACCGGCGACATCTCATACGTGGAGTCACCCTACAGTTACAACTCCATCGCCGACTTCCGCGACAACATCCGTTCCATCCGCAACGTCTGGCTCGGCTCTACCGACAAGACAGCCAACAGATACAGTTTCCACACCTTCTTCGCCAGCGTGGAGACTGATGACCTCAACGTCAATGAGGCCGTCGAGTCCACGTATGTCAGCGCCATCGAGGATATCAGCAATATGCCCGCCCCGTTCGTGAAGTACTGCTCCACCATCTGGAAAATCGACTTTGAGGACGACGAGGACTGGGACGTCGAGGACTAATCCCAAACAACTAAAACAAATACATTATGATGAAAGTGAGAAATCTGTCAAGACTGACGGCCATCGGACTGCTCTGTCTGCCGATGCTGACCGCCTGTTCTGACGATGACAAGAACGATTCCGGCCTTGGCAAACTCGAAAGAGAGGAGACCGTCTTCGGCAAGGCCAACGACACCTTCACCGCCGAGGAGTGGTATCCAGGCGGCGCCCTGGGCACGACAGAGGCAGCCAGTTACTCCGACCCTGCCCCGGCAGTGTCGAATGTGCCGGGCATGGAAGAGGACTTCAACACCGGTGAAGACTTCTTCGAGCACCTCTACACCTTCGATGTGGCCCCCCGCAAGGGCCTGGGGCCGGCCTGGGTCCGCAACAGTTGCATCGCCTGCCACCCCAGTTACGGTCACGGCAAGCGCCAGACTGCGTATCGCGCCAACACCATCGGCAATGGCTATCTGCTCGTCATCTACCACCCTGACAACAATGCCTATATCGCCGAGGTGACGGGTATGCCGCAGACAGCCGCCATGAGTCCCTTCAAGGCACCAATCGACGAGAACCAGATCACCATCGAGTGGAAGCCGGTGGCAGCCATGGAGAGCGGCCTGTCCATGACCTTCCCCGACGGTGAGAAGTATGCCCTCATCTATCCCGAGGTGCGCATCCCGCAGTCAGCCTTCAACACCAACCCGAAACCAGAGAACTATGATGTCCGCCTGGAGTCGACCATCGGTGTCTACGGCACAGGCCTGCTCGACGCCATCGACGACGAGGAGATAGAGAAGCAGTGGGCTGCCGAGGCAAAGTATGTGGAACTGAACCCAGCGATGTGGGACAAGGAGGCCAACACCTTCAAGGCCAGTGCCTACTACAGTGCCCCTTATAATGACACGGGCACCCACCGTGGCACCCATGGGCCGCTGAAGCGCTTCACCTATGCCATGACACGTGGCTCACTGCAGGACGGTGCCGGCGCCAATGCCATCTGGAACATCACCAACGTGACACGTTCCGACCGCCACTGGCTCTACAGCACCACAGCCTGGGCCAAGGCGCAGAGCGAGGATCCGGAGGTCATCAGTTACATCAAGCAGCATGGTGCCTCGAAGACGAGCATCCTGCACCCCTACTATGCCGACGGTACCGACGAGGGCATCGCTGCACGCGTCTATGAAGTGCTCAACACCCCGTCGATAGCCTATAAGGACACCTTCGAGAAGTATCTGCTCAACGACGACTACTACAATGGTCAGGAGGAGATGACCGACAAGCAGTATTACCAGTTCATGGTATGGCATCGCGGACTGGCCGTCCCTGCCGCCCGTAACCTCGACGACGAGGCCGTGAAGCGCGGCAAGAAACTCTTCACCGACATGGGGTGCGCCCAGTGCCACCGTCCGTCGTGGAAGACGGGTGCTGACGACATGTGGGTGGATGCCAGCACGAAGGCGTATGCCAAGTCGGTCGGCAAGGACTACAAGAATGCCCTGCCGAAATATGCCAACCAGACCATCTGGCCCTACACCGACATGGTACAGCACCGCCTGTTCATGATCAACGACATCCGCACCGGCTGGTGCCGCACCACCCCACTCTGGGGCCGCGGACTGAGCCTGCTGCTGACAGGTGCCGACGACCGTCTGCACGACTGCCGTGCACGCACTGTGATTGAAGCCATCATGTGGCACGCCTACAGCAAGAAGTCGGATGCCTACTCTTCTGCGGAGAAGTTCTACAATCTGCCGAAGGAGGACCGCGATGCCGTGGTGAAGTTCATAGAGTCCATCTAAGAATAGCATTGATCATAACATGGAACACGAAGAAACGAAGAAACGAAGATGTCTGTCAGTAGGCATCCTTCGTGCCTTCGTGTCATCGTGTTCCATTAGAATATTACTCACCCTAACCCTCTCAGTCCTGGCTTGGTCAACCGATGCCACATCAGCAGTCATTCCCAAGGCACAGGCGGCCCACTTCTGCCGACTTTTCATCCACGACGGAGAGACGGTGGCCCCGCTGAGTCTCCATGCCCGCAGACTGATGACCTCCGACGACAGTCTGACGGCCGAACAGATGTTCGCCACCTATATCTTCCATCATGACAACTGGCAGACGCTGCGCCTCTTCCCACATGAGGCCGCCGACGGCACAGTCAGGTGGTATGCCCCAGCCGATGAACTGCCGGAAGCCATAGGTACTGAGCATCAGAAATACATCCGCGAGGTGCTGCCACGCCTTCAGCGTGAGATAGAGGCGGGCAACTGGCAGACCGTGGACGCCTATATCGACCGTATGCTCCAGTACCAGTGCCAGTTTGGCAGCAAGTCCGATACCCCCGGTGCCGCCTCCCGACGCACCTTCCCCTCCGTCGTCATCACCCTCATCCTTCTGCTGACAGCCGTCTTTGTGATGGTAAACCGCAAAAAAAGAGCCAAGCGTGCCTGATTCTCGATTATTCTTCGTACCTTTGCGCCAAAGTAACAGAAGAATGAGTCAACAATTATCCCACATAGAATTCAATGATGCCCTTGCCGACATCTCCTGCTTCGACAACGGAACGGAAGCCAGGGAATACCATGCCCTCATCCACGTCAGCAATCCACAACTCCCCTTCGCCCGGCAACTGGAGGCGGTACTCAATGCCTATGCCACCCTGGTGGAGGACACCCTGCCGGGCGCACAGGCCGTGTTCAAGCGCTATTTCCTCAGCGATGCCGCCAACCAGCAGGACGAGGTGGTGGTGGCCGACGTGACCGACTGTGCCAAGAGCATCATCCAGCAGCCCCCGCTCGACGGGACGAAGATTGCCCTCTGGGTCTATCTCATGACCGACGTACAGACCAGCATCACCAACAGTGGCCTCTATGCCGTCAGCCATGGGGCGTTCACCCATCTATGGAACGGTTCTGCCCATAACCTGGCCGCCAACTCAGAGTATCAGACGCGCCTGCTCTTCAACGAGTATAACATGCAACTGCTCGAAGAGGGCTGCACCCTGGAGGCCAACTGCATCCGCACATGGCTCTTCGTCAATGATGTCGACCTCAACTATGGCGGCGTGGTACGCGCCCGCAACCAGTTCTTCTTCACCCAAGGGCTGACCATCCATACCCACTTCATCGCCTCCACAGGCATCGGAGGCCGACAGGCTGACCCCAACGTGCTGGTGCAGATGGACAACTACGCCATCGCCGGCATCCAGAAAGAACAGATCCATTACCTCTATGCCCCCACCCATCTCAATCGCACCAGCGACTATGGCGTCTCCTTTGAGCGGGGCACCTGCATCGACTATGCCGACCGCCGCCATGTGTTTATCTCCGGCACGGCCAGCATCAACAACAAGGGTGAGATCATGCACCCCAAGGATGTCGTCCGTCAGACCCGGCGGATGTGGGAGAACGTGGAGACCCTGCTCAAGGAAGCCGACTGCACCTATGATGACGTGAGCGAGATGGTGGTCTATCTCCGCGACCTGGCCGACTACCAGCAGGTGAAAGGTCTCTACGAGTCGCGTTTCCACGGCAAGCCCTACGTCATCGTCCATGCCCCCGTCTGCCGGCCAGGCTGGCTTGTGGAGATGGAGTGCATGGCCGTCCGACAGCAGGACAAGCCGGATTTCCCTGCCTTCTAGACAAAAATAATCCCCGCCGTTTTGGCGGGGATTATTTTTATTTCGCATAGACGATTATTTTGCATAGGCGACAGAGCGCGTCTCTCGGATCACCGTGATCTTCACCTGCCCCGGGTATGTCATTTCGTTCTGTATCTTCGTGGCGATCTCACCGCTCAGAGCCTCCGTCTCAGCATCGCTCATCTTGTCGGCCCCCACGATGACACGGAGTTCGCGCCCGGCCTGGATAGCGTAGGTCTTCGTCACACCGGGATAACTCATCGCGATGGCCTCGAGGTCATTCAGACGCTTGATATAGGCCTCCACAATCTCGCGACGTGCACCGGGACGTGCACCGGAGATGGCGTCACACACCTGTACGATGGGAGCCAGCAGTGTCTGCATCTCCATCTCGTCGTGGTGGGCACCGATGGCATTGCAGATATCAGGTTTCTCCTTGTACTGCTCTGCTATCTTGGCGCCATAGAGTGCGTGAGGCATCTCACTCTCCTCATCAGGCACCTTACCGATATCATGCAACAGTCCGGCACGCTTGGCCTTCTTCGGATTCAGACCCAACTCAGCGGCCATGATGGCACAGAGATTGGCGGTCTCACGGGCATGCTGCAACAGGTTCTGACCGTATGAACTGCGGTATTTCATCTTTCCGATGATACGGATCAGTTCGGGATGCAATCCGTGGATACCCAGGTCAATGGCCGTCCGCTTACCCGTCTCGACGATCTCGTTGTCAAGTTGCTTCTTCACCTTGGCCACCACCTCTTCAATACGGGCAGGGTGGATACGACCGTCGCTCACCAGTTGGTGCAGGGCCAGGCGACAAGTCTCGCGGCGCACTGGGTCGAAACCAGAGATGACGATAGCCTCAGGGGTGTCATCCACCACAATCTCCACGCCGGCAGCCGCCTCGAGCGCACGGATGTTACGTCCCTCGCGACCGATGATACGTCCCTTCACCTCGTCGTTATCGATATGGAACACACTGACGCTGTTCTCCACAGCCGTCTCCGTAGCCACGCGCTGGATGGTCTGTATCACGATTTTCTTGGCCTGCTGGTTGGCATTCAACTTGGCCTCGTCCATGATCTCATTGATATAACTGGCAGCGGCCGTCTTCGCCTCGTCCTTCATCGACTCCACCAGACGGTTCTTGGCATCCTCAGCGCTGAGACCGGACAGTTCTTCCAGTTTCTCGCGCTCCTTCTGCTGCATCTTCTCCAGTTCCTCAGCCTTCACGCCGAGCAGTTTCTTCTCGTTGTCAATGCGCTGCTGCTGGTTGTCCAGTTCGTTCTTGCGGCGCCCCAGTTCCTCCTGCCGCTGGTTGAGCGACATCTCGCGCTGTTTCAGTTTGTTCTCACTCTGCTGGATATGCTGGTTGCGCTGCTGCACCTCCTTCTCCAGTTCACTCTTCTTGTTGAGGAATTTCTCCTTCACCTCGAGCAGTTTCTTTTCCTTGAGCACCTCTGCCTCCTTCGTGGCAGTATCAATCATTTCCTTGTATTTCCCCGTCAGGACATAACGGAATACAAGATATCCGCCGACGCCTCCTAATACGAGGGCACCTGCGGCAATCAACAAAACAAAAATTAAATCCATAAAAAATCTATATTAATAAATACTATTCTCATTTCAGTGCCTCTTCAATTTCAGAAGTCAACTTCGTGAGAATCGCATCATAGGGGGCCGTATCGTTCTTCGCATGCTCCCTCTCGTAGAGCAGTGCGATGTCGATAAGCGTCATCAGCGAGATGGTGTGTTCGCTCTTCTTCCCGCGATAGGCCTGTGCATAGGCATTATAGCGGTCTGTGATAAGTTTGGCGGCAGCGCGGTAGTAGACCTCGTCGGTACGTTTCACTGTCACCTCTATATCCTCGTTGTAGACGTGTAGCCTGATATGTATTTTCTCGTTGTTGCTAACTTCTGCCATTGTGATTAGTTATTCACATGTCACTTTTCACTCAGAATCGTGATGCATTTGTCCACTTCCCTGATCAGTTTCTGCACCCTCGCCTTGGCCCCCTCGAGGTCGCCGTCGGTGATAGTGAGCATCTTCGCCATCTTCAGGGCGTTATAGTCTTTGTTCGCCTGAGCCAGTCTCTCCTGCAGCGCCTTGATGTCGTTCTCGTTCTTCTCAACGATGGCATAGAGATCCTCATTATCCTTCTTCAGTTCCTGAAAGCGGAGGATCATCTGCCTGACGCGGGTCTCGAACTGGGCGACTTTCTTCTCATTCGAACTCATACCTTAACGATTTATTCGACAAAAGTACACTTAATTTATCAGAATGTGAGCATTACGGCTGACATTTTAATATTTTTTAATCTTCCGCCTTCCGTGGCTCTTTCTTGGCCAGCATCACCACTTTATATACAAAGTTGGTAATCCACTGCTGCGAGAATCCCAGCCTCTGGGCATACTGCCTGACGGCCACTACCGATTTCATCACGGCCGGGTCGGTATAGTCGTTCTTGTTGAAGATCTCGCTGACCGTCTTCTCCGTCATCGCATAGAGGGCCTTCTTCATGAAGCCCGGCAGTCGGAGTTTGAACTTCATCAGGTTGCCAGTCAGCATCATCAGTTCCTGTGTGAAGCCCTGGAACTGTATGAGATAGGTCTGCGCGTCCTGTATCTTCTTACAGCGCTTGCGCAGGCTCTGGTCGATCTCCTTGAAGAAGTCGTCCTCCATGCCGTACATCTGCTTGAGCATGTTCTTACAGCGGCTGCGCTCGCCCACACCGAGTTTGTTATTGACTGTAGGCACCTTCAGCGTCGTCTTGAAGACGCGCAAATCCGGCAGGGCGGCCAGGTTGGTGATGCCCAGGTCGGCAGCCATCGCTGCCTGGAAGTAGACGCGGATGAGGGTCATGAAGTCTTCCATGCCGCCCACCTTCTGTTCGTCCTCCTTCTTTCCGAAAATTTTATTCCAAAATCCCATGTTAGTCTTTAAATTACATAAAATTGGTGCAAAATTACAAAATAATTATGAATAATGCATTATGAATTATGAATTATTTCCTATCTTTGCCCAAAATTTCAAACATCTAACGTCAAAAAATGAAAGGTATCGTACTAGCAGGCGGGAGCGGCACGCGCCTCTACCCCATCACAAAAGGCATCAGCAAGCAGTTGATCCCCATCTTCGACAAGCCGATGATCTACTACCCCATCTCCACGCTGATGCTCGCCGGCATCCGTGAGATTCTGATTATCTCCACCCCCTATGACCTTCCCGGCTTCCGGCGGCTGCTGGGCGACGGGTCCGACCTGGGCGTCCGTTTCGAGTATGCCGAGCAGCCCTCACCCGACGGCCTGGCCCAGGCCTTCATCATCGGCGAGCAGTTCATCGGCGACGACTGCGCCTGTCTCGTCCTGGGAGACAACATCTTCTATGGCGGCGGATTCACAGGCTTGCTCCGTCAGGCCGTCATCAATGCCGAGCAGAAGGGCCAGGCCACCGTCTTCGGCTATTATGTCAATGACCCCGAGCGGTATGGCGTGGCAGAGTTCGACGAGCAGGGCCGCTGTCTCAGCATCGAGGAGAAGCCAGCCCATCCGAAGTCCAACTATGCCGTGGTGGGCCTCTATTTCTATCCCAACAGCGTGGTTGACATTGCGAAGCACATCAAGCCCAGTCCCCGTGGCGAACTGGAGATAACCACCGTCAACCAGACCTATCTGGAGCAGAACAACCTGCTGGTGGAGACCCTCCAGCGCGGATTCGCCTGGCTCGACACCGGCACCCACGACTCCCTCTCCGAAGCCTCCACCTTCATCGAGGTCATCGAGAAGCGGCAGGGGCTGAAGGTGGCCTGCATCGAGGAGATAGCCTACAAGCGCGGCTGGATCACCGGGGAGCAACTGGCCGCCATCGCCCAGCCCATGGCCAAAAACGACTACGGGAAGTATCTGCTCAGCCTGGTCAAGTAGGCAAGCCAATCCGTAGCAATGCCGCATACCATCCTGAGAGGCTGAAGAA
>OCTX012255533.1_pt1 | contig 11091 bp, 8 predicted proteins | sample 1539691 | NCBI WGS metagenome assembly OCTX01 (sample SAMN02144231, study PRJEB22623) | gut metagenome | biome: sheep rumen | host: Ovis aries | place: New Zealand | reverse complement strand
CGCTCGCTACCGAGCAGGCTCCCGTACCCACCAATGTGAAGCTGGCAGGCACTGTCCTGTCATGGGATGGAAGCGATTATGCCATGTCGTATGCCGTCTGTGCAGATGGCGAAGTCGTTGCCTTCACTACTGACAACCAGTACGACCTGAGCAGCTCTACGTCAGCCCCACGTCGTGACGCGGGTTCGGTTCAGTATACCGTGCGTGCCGCCAATCAGATGGGTGGTTTGAGCGAGGCTTCTGCCGTAGCAGCAAATACGGATGGCATAGAGGCCATAGACGGTCAGGGAACGCTTGTCGTCGAGGCTGTCTTTACTGCTGACGGAAAACGTGTTGGCAGATTACAGCGCGGTCTGAACATAGTCCGTATGAGCAACGGTACCATACGGAAGGTATTGGTACGGTAAGGATACTATCGCAACAATTCGCGGCAACGCTCAAGGATGGCCAACAGGTCATCCTTTTTTTCTGCCCGCAGCATTTGGATACGAGTCTCGCGGAAGTTGGGAATACCTTTGAATACTGGCGTGGCAGCCAGATGGCGACGAGTGTGCAGTATGCCGCGCAGTTCGTCGTCACGTTCCGGCACACTCCTGCCGTTTGCTGCTGCTATACGCTCTATGTTGATGCGAAGCTGCTCCTCCAGCACGTCAATCTTCTCGTCGAGCGTCAGCTCCTTTCTGCTGAATATCCATGGGCACCCGAAGGTGGCACGCCCTATCATGACGGCATCCACACCGTACGTGTCGAAGGCTCGGTCAGCATCGTCAAGGCTCTTGATGTCGCCATTGCCAATGATGGGTATGTGAATGTTGGGATTGTGCCTGACCTCGCCAATGAGTGTCCAGTCGGCCTCGCCGGTGTACATCTGGCTGCGCGTGCGTCCGTGGATGGTCAGGGCCTGGATGCCACACGCCTGTAGTTGTTCGGCCAGGGTGGTGATGATGAGTTGCTCATGGTTCCACCCCAGACGGGTCTTGGCCGTAACAGGCAGCCGTACCGCCTCAACCACCTTTTGTGTTATCTCCAGCATCTTTGGGATGTTCTGTAGCATACCGGCTCCGGCACCCTTGCCGGCCACCTTCTTCACCGGACAGCCAAAGTTCAGGTCTATCAGGTCGGGTCCTGCCTGTTCTACTATCTTGGCTGCTTCTACCATCGCGTCAGTGTCGCGTCCGTATATCTGGATGCCCACGGGTCGCTCTTCGTCGCTGATGGTGAGTTTCCTGAGCGTAGACTTCACATCGCGCACCAGGGCCTCTGCACTCACAAATTCTGTATATACCATGGCAGCACCAAACCGCTTGCAGAGCATGCGGAAGCCAATGTCTGTCACGTCCTCCATCGGTGCCAGGAAGACGGGTCTGTCACCAAAGTCTATTGTTCCTATCTTCATTATACGAGTAAATGGTATGTCCCTCCTGCCATGGGTCTGATGACGCCCTTCATTTCCATCTGGAAGAGCAGGGCTGTCAGCTGACCTATGGGCATGTTGGTCTTAACGCTTATGATGTTGAGCTGAAGGTCGTTGGTTTGCTGTAGCAGGCTGACGACGAGTTCCTCTTCTGGACTGAGGTCAGGAAACAGCTGTCGTTCTATTGCCTCGGGTTGTTGCTGCATGGTCTGCCACCCCATAGCCTCGATAAAGTCTTGTGCCGACGTGACGAGTGCAGCCGTGTTGTTACGTATCATGTGGTTGCACCCTTCTGAGTAAGGCATGCCTACAGCTCCAGGGAAGGCAAAGACGTCGCGACCGTACTCTTGGGCTATGCGACAAGTGATGAGTCCTCCGCCCTTGATGGCACTCTCTATGAGAACAGTGGCGTCCGAAATGCCGGCTACTATCCTGTTGCGTTGGCGGAAGTTATTGGGCAGCGCCTCGGTCTGTGAGACGTACTCCGTCAACAGTCCTCCATGCTTTACCATCTCCACGGCCGTGTCACGATGTCGGGGTGGGTATATCTGGTCCAGTCCGTGGGCCAGTACAGCTACCGTGTCGTAGCCCTGTTGGAGGGCGTTACGGTGGGCACAGATGTCAATGCCATACGCCAGTCCGCTTACCACAAGCACCTGTGGGCACTGCTGGCGCAGGTCGCCGAGGAATCGTCGTACCAGGTCTTGTCCGTATGTCGTGCAATGGCGCGTACCCACGATGTTGAGGACATAGCGCGGATTGAGGTCGGCCGTACCCTTGTAGAACAGCACGATGGGTGCATCCGGGCATTGTCGCAGTCGCTGTGGATAGTCGTTGTCATTGAGGGCAAGAGCCTTGATTCCCGACTTGGTGATGAACTCCATCTCGGCAGCAGCGCGCCGCAGGGCTTCGTCCCAGTTCTTCATGGCCTCGCGCAGACGTGGCGTGGCATCGGCAAGGGCGTCGCCAATGTCCTTACGATGCTCGTAGACGGCCTGACTGCTTCCCATGGCCTGATAGAGTCGTAGCGCAATACTGGCATTGAAGCCCGTCATGCGCGTCAAGGCTATACTATAGTATATCTCGTCGTTCATAGATAGGGTGCAAAAGCCTTGTTGTATTCCTCGCTCTCGCCCAACCGGCCGTTGATAAGGCAGACAAGCATAATCTTGCCCTTGAAGCAGATGGCTTCGTCGCTTGCGCGATAGATGTCCTGATGGAAGATATACTTAAAACCATCCTTCTCCAGCCACAGACGCGATATGAACTCGTCGTCGCAGCGTAGAGGTGCCTTGTATTGCAGCTCCATACGTGCCACGACGGCGTCGGTGCCGCGTGCGTGCATCTCAGCAAAGCTTAATCCACACTTCTTTAAAAACAAGTGGCGTGTATGCTCGGTGTAGTGCAGATAGTTGGCGTTGTTCACTATGCCTTCGATGTCGCACTCATAGTCGCGCACCTCCATGCGGGCTTCAAAAACGTATTTTCTCATTGGGATTCTTTTAGTGGGTGTTAGTGGGTAATGCGGGTGTTAGTAGGTGATTGGGGAGAGGGGGTTGCTGGCGTTTCAGGTACTCATAGCCAATACGGCACCGCAGACAGTCCTTCTTGTCGCAGTATTCCTTCTTTAGCTGGATGAGGGCCTGCGAGTCGCCTGCCGTCTTCACCTCCAGACCGCACTCCTGCCACATGCGTATGATGTGATTCTTCTCCGCCTTCAGTTGTTCCAGGAAGTCGAAGGCACGGTCGCACAGCTCTTCGCGCGAGGTATGGCGTCCGTAGGCAAAGAGCATGGGAACACAGGTGTTGATGATGAGCAGGTTGATGCTGAATGGCGACAGGTGCTTGGCATTCCTGATACTTTCGGAACCAAAGGTATAGTGTGTCTCCCAGTAGGGCGTCACCTGCGTTTGGAACCGCTGGCTGATGCTTAGCATGTCGTGACACTCAATGAGCTGCGACAGTCCGGCCTTTTGCCGGTAGTAAAGATTGGCCAGCTGCGAGATGCGTATATGCGGGAAGTTCTGCGGCCGCAGTCGCAGAAAGCGCCACCGTTTGTAGTCCATGGGCTGCAGCGAGAACTTGTGTGCCAGATACTGGTACTCGTTGCGTAACCGTGCGAAATAGCCCTCGTTTAGTGCATCCTTCTGATAGCGTTCAGGTATGGCGTCGAGTTCCAACAGTCCAGCCTGTCCCAGGAAGATGGCTTCAATCTGGAACAGGTCGTCGCGGTGCTTGCCCACGGCATTAAGGGGTATGTGGCGTGCCCACTCCTCAAAGGCATCGCCGTTGATGCCGAAGCCGTAGTTACGGGCCAGCGTCATGAAATAGGCCTCTTCCCACGAGCCGTTGGCCTGCTTTACACGTTGCTCAATGGCTACGGTCTTCTGTTCCAGTCGCTCAGTCTGCAAGGCAGCCATCCACGAGTGTATGGTCAGTCGTGTCAGTGTGGGTATGATGCGGTAACAGGGTGGGTACGAGTCGGTCTTCAGCAGCTCCTCGTAGTTGTCCTGCACTGACGGAGGAACGGCCATGACCACCTGAGGCACAAAAAGCCCCTTGGAGGTCTGTACCTCGCGGTCGGCATCGCCTACAACGTGCAGCACCACATTGTCGTAGTTGGCATCGTGGTCGTGTCCATGCAGGTACCAGTGCGACGAGCGGTCGTGTATCTCAACGTTGCCCACCCACAGCGTGCCACCTATCTTCACTTTGGCATTGAAGAAGTCTGGACCCGCATTGCGGTTGTGCAGTCCCGGATCTATCACCTCCACCTGGCGGCCGTCAGTAGTCTCCAGTCCAGTGATGGGCCACATCTTATGCTTCCAGCAATAGTGCAACAGTTGTTCCATGCCTGCAAAGATACGAAATAATTAACAATTGGCAATTGATAATTGAGATTTATTTCGTACCTTTGCGCAAAGAAACTAAAAAACATAAGATTATGAGTAAGCACAAGAGTGGAAAACGACTGAGCAAGAAGATGATGGTTGACATGCTTCGTACGCTGTTCCAGCAGAAGCCGAATGAATCGTTCTCGTTCAAGGATATCTTCAAGAGTCTGAAACTGTCGACGCATCCCGCCAAGATGCTGGCGGTGGAGACGATGGACGAGATGGCCTGGGACGACTACCTGACCAAGACGTCAGAAAACTCATACCGTCTGAACCTGAAGGGTCAGGTGCAGGAGGGCACCTTCATCCGCAAGGCCAACGGCAAGAACTCGTTCCAGCCCGACGACGGCGGCAAGCCCATCTTCGTCTCGGAGCGTAACTCGCTGTTTGCCATGAACGGCGACCGTGTGCGTGTGGCCATGATGGCCCGCCGCGAACGGCATATCAAGGAGGCCATGGTGGTCGAGATACTGTCGCATAAGGTAGACCAGGCCGTGGGTAAGCTAAAAGTAGAGAAAGACTTCGCCTTCCTCGTTACAGAAGGTAATATCTTCGTCCACGACATCCTGATACCCAAGAAGAAGCTGAAGGGCGGCAAGGATGGCCAGAAAGCCGTGGTACGCATTACCCAGTGGCCGTCGAAAGACTCGAAGAACATTGTCGGCGAAGTCATCGACGTACTGGGCAAGGAGGGCGACAATAACGTGGAGATGCACGCCATATTGGCACAGTACGGACTGCCTTACAAGTATCCCAAGCACGTCGAGGATGCTGCCGAGAAGATAGACCCTGGCATCACGCCCCAAGAGATTGCCCGTCGTGAGGACTTCCGCGATGTGTTCACCTGTACCATCGACCCCAAGGACGCCAAAGACTTCGACGATGCATTGAGCATAAGAAGCCTCCCCCTGACCTCCTCCCGTAGAGGGGAAACTCAGGATGGGGCTGCTCTATATGAGGTGGGCGTGCATATTGCCGATGTCAGCCACTACGTGAAGGAAGGCTCCGTCATCGACAAAGAGGCCGTGAAGCGTGCCACCAGCGTCTATCTGGTAGACCGCACCATACCCATGCTGCCCGAGCGCTTGTGCAACTTCATCTGCTCGCTGCGCCCTGACGAAGAGAAGCTGTGCTACAGCGTAATATTCCTGTTAGACCAGGACGCCAACGTCAAGAATTACCATATAGCACACACCGTCATCAAGAGTAACCGGCGCTATGCCTATGAGGAGGTGCAGGACATCCTGACAGGCCATGACGGCGACTATGCCGACGAGCTGCGCACGCTGGATCGTCTGGCCAAACAGTTGCGCGAGCGTCGTTTCAAGGGCGGCGCCGTCAAGTTCGACCGCGAGGAGCTGCATTTCGACATCGATGCCGAAGGCAAACCCACACGCGCCTACTTCAAGAAGTCGAACGATGCCACCCAGCTCATCGAAGAGTTTATGCTGCTGGCCAACCGTACCGTGGCCGAAAGCATCGGCAAGGTGAAAAAAGGCACCAAGGCCAAGACCCTGCCATACCGCATACACGATCAACCAGACCCCACCAAGCTGGAGACCCTGCGCGAATTTGTGCTGAAGTTCGGCTATAAGATGAAGACCTCGGGCACGAAGGGAGCCATCTCGCGGAGCATGAATGCACTGATGGATGGCTGTCAGGGCAAGAAGGAGCAGAAGCTCATCGAAACTGTCGCCCTGCGTGCCATGATGAAGGCCAAGTACTCTACCCATAACATAGGCCACTTCGGACTGGCCTTCGACTACTACACCCACTTCACCTCACCTATTCGCCGCTATCCTGACACCATGGTACACCGCCTGCTCACCAAATACCAGGACGGGGCGCGCTCGGCCAACCAGCAGAAGTACGAAGAGCTGTGCGAGCACTGCTCAGACATGGAACAGGTAGCTCAGCAGGCAGAACGCGACTCCATCAAGTATAAGATGGTAGAGTTCATGGGCGACAAGGTGGGCGCTGAGTTCGATGCCCACATTTCGGGCATACAGTCGTACGGCATCTACTGCGAGATAGACGAGAATCACTGCGAAGGCATGGTGCCCATGCGCGACCTGGACGACGACTACTACGACTTCGACGAGAAGAACTACTGCCTCGTGGGTCGGCGCCATCATCACAGATACCAGCTGGGCGACCCTGTACGTATCAAAGTGGCACGAGCCAATCTCGAGAAGCGCCAGCTCGACTTCGTACTGGCAGAGTAAATGAGTAAAAACAACACTGAATACTAAGCGATGAAAAAGATTGTAACCTTCGGAGAGTTGCTTCTCCGATTCTCCAAACCCGGCCATCTGCGCCTGACGCAGGGCGACATGTTTACCAGTAAGTATGGCGGCAGCGAGGCCAATGTGGCCGTGTCACTGGCTGCACAGTGCGAAGACGTCACCTATATCACCCGACTGCCCGACACACCCGTAGGACATGCCGGAGCACAGAATCTGGCACAGTTGGGCGTCGACATCAGCCATGTGGTGTACGGTGGACAGCGCATCGGCACCTACTATTTTGAGCCCGCCGCCGGCATGCGTGCAGCAAAAGTGGTCTACGACCGCCAGGGCTCGGCATACTACGAACTGCAGCCCGGCATGATACCCTGGCGCCAGATACTTCAGGGGGCCGACATCTTCCAGGTCTCAGGCATCACCGCTGCCATCTCGCAGCAGGCCGCCGACGCCACCTTCGAAGCCCTCGATATAGCCGAAGAGATGGGCATCACCATCTCCTTCGACATCAACTACCGTAAGAACCTGTGGCGCTACGGAGCCGACCCCCGTGCGACACTGCGGCGCATGCTCGCCCGGTGCGACATGATGTTTGGCGACGCCATAGAGTTCGAGTGGATTTCCGAGCACCCCCAGCCCCCGTTCACCGCCACCGACTCGAACTTCAAGATGCAGACTGCCGAGTATCGTGCTTGGTTCGACCAGCTGCACGCACAGTATCCGCGCTGCCGCCAGTGGCTTATGGGCATGCGCAACATCGTGTCCTCGCAGCACCATACGCTGACAGCCCTGCTCTTTACCGACGGCACCCTGCTGGAGGCACCTGTCGTCGACATCCCCGACGTCGTAGATCCCATAGGCGTGGGCGATGCCTTCATGGGCGGCTTCCTGCACGCCATCAGCCTCTTCCCCGACGACCGGCAGCGACAACTGGAATACTCGCTGGCTGCTGCCTCGCTCAAGAACACCATTCCCGGCGACTTCAACCTCTCGACTGAAGAGGAAATCCTCGACGTCATGGAGCATCGGTTCAACGCCACCACGCTCTACAAAACCATCGAGTAATATGAAACGCCCCTGTCTTCATCGTCGAGGACAGGGGCGTCAGAAAAAAGCTACTAACTATATAACGTGTGTGTTATTGCTGACTGACTTTGACGTCGGTGACGGTGATACTGCCACCGTAGTTGTTGATGCTCCAGCAGTTTTTCTGTATGCCATAGATGCGCTGCGTATAGGCGCAGACATCGTTGATGTACATCACCACGACAGAGTTGTCAGTAAAGATGTCAATATTATACGTATTGTCTGCAGGTCGCTCGAACCAATAACCGTCAATACCTTCGATGAAACCCTTGCCCTGGGCACCCTCCTGTTCGAAGTTTACCTTGCGATGGTTCTCGTCTTCAGGGTTGATAACCATAGTGTAATACTTCTCCGAGTCGCTGCCGCGAACCAGTGAGATGCCGAACTTGTCCCAGTTGTTAGAAGTCTTTACCTTCATCGAGATGTGGTTGCAGGTACCCAGACGGTTGTACAGCACGTATGCATCGTCGCCGCTTAGCGTCCCGTTGTTGTAGCCTTTGGATGTCATCACGCTGGCAGCCTGCTCCTTATTGTACTTAGCACTGATGGCAGGTACAGCACCCAGCGTCAGTGTACCATCGCTATGCTGGACAATTTTATGGCAAACAAGAGCGCCCGACCAGTTGGGCTCACCTTCGGCACCTACGTTGATGTTCTTGTCGTGAATGGTAGCACCAGTACGGTAAGGACACCAGCCCCAGATGTAGCGGTCAGTACCATTCGAGGCCGTCTTGCCAGCATAGAAGGCACGTGTGTCGAGTACACCCTCATGACCGTCTTTTGGCCAGTTGGCACCTGGGTCGTCGAAACAACGCTTCAGTCCTTCAAACGAGTCTGCCATCATGTACTTAACCTTACGGCTCCATGCGGTACGGAAACCTTCGCTATAGATAAAGTACCAGTAGTTGCCCATCTTGAAGATGTCGGGACATTCGCACATGCGGTCCCACACCATGTTGAAACCACCTACGTGTTCCCAGTTCTTCAGGTCTGAAGATTTGAAGTCGGCAAAGCGCAGCTTCGACGAAATAACCATGTGGTACAGTCCGTCGTCGGCTACAAATATCTGAGGGTCGCGGAAGTCGCTGTCGGCATATCCATAGTCAGAACCGCGCAGTTCCCATGCTGCGTCCTTGGTCCATGTCTTGAAGTCAGGCGATGTGGCACGCAGGATGACTTCTTTCGAGGTATGCCCGGTGTAATAGATGTAGTAAAGCCCGTCTTTATCGTTGTAGTAAGCACAGCCAGTACCAATGGCTGCATCAGCGTCGTAGATAGAGGCACCGGTAGGCACTATTTCGCCCAGCGACTGATAGTTGGCAGCGTCACTGGTTGATACGCCCCAGATAGGATGATACGTCGGACCGTTATTGTCGTACTCCTGCAGGTAGAGCACCTTGAAGTCACCTGCCTTCTGGTCATAGAATGGCATGGGGTCGCCACAGCGTCCAACAGCAGGATTGTAGTAGGTCTGGAAACCGGCATCGTCGGCAGAAGCGAAATATTCTGTTGATGCACTCCAGTTCTTGTCAGGATCAGGACCGTAGCTGTCTTCGCTGCAGCCCGTGGCTGCGGCAATGCCGCAGCACACGAGACCCGTGCAGAGTAATTTATTGACTTTTATTTTCATAATAGCTTATTTCATTAGGTAGTTAAACGCATTCTGAGTGATAATCGCAATGTTCTTGTGGTAGTTCTCCACATACCCCGGTTCATAGGTGTAAGAGTACCAGTCGTAGCAGCCTGAGCCAATACAAATGACACCACCCTTACCGTCGTGGGCAGGATATTCCCAAGCAACTACGGCACCGTCGCCTCCGACACCGAGAATCTTACCACCCGTACGGGCCTCCCAGGCGGCATGGTCATCGTAGCCGCCCCAGTCGGTACCGATATGATACTGGGCTGTCGAGTTGGTGATATGGTAGCCGGCATCAGTGCAGTAAACCTCCTGTGGGTTGTCGCCCTGAACGAGGTTCTGCCACAGCGGATGGTCGTTCTTACCATCGAAGATGCGGAAGCTCCAAGGACCGCCACATAACTCGGCGCCATCCTCGTTCTGTCCCCAGCAGTTGTTTGGAGTAGTCCACTCGTCGTCACCGGTCACGCCGATGAATGAAGGCAGGTTCGAGGCATAGCGTGTCATAAGCAGGGCACCGCCGTTCTCGTAGAACTGCCGAATCTCATTCTTCGTATCCAAAGCATCGGTAGCCTTGGCGGCAAAGACGTCGTGACCGTCTACGCCACCATCAACATGCCAGTGCCACCAGATAATCTTACACTCAGAGAGGTCAAGTGTGCCGGCACGCAGGTCACTGAACGAAGCATAGAGCGAGTTAGGCACATTGCCCAGCATCCACTGGCAGGCAGCCTTGGCTTCAGGATCGAGTTCGTTCAGGGTAGCGGCAGAACCGACGAAGAGTGCAGCGGGCTTGCCGATGGCAATGACCGTAACGGTATAAGTGGTCTCGGCCGAGTTGTTGGTAACGGTGTACTTAACAGGCTCCGTAAAGTCCATTGCCACGCCAGAGCCTGGGGTTACAGTAGCATTCTGGCTATAGGTAATGGTGGGTACAAGCCCCGTCAGGCCTACAGATCCGGGTACATAGACGGTGATGGTCTTAGCCTCCTGGTCGATGGCTCCCTGATAGATGTCGTTAATATAGAACTGTGTGATGCGAGCCTCGTCGTGGAGCACGGAGAGTGTCCAATCCAAGTAGGCATCGCCATTCTTTACGTGCAGAGTTTGGGCAGCACCCATGTTCAGCGTGGCACCCTGACTGATGTTACACGTAGCACCATTAGAAAGAGTAAGGTCAGTCACTTTCATGGCCTGGGTGTCGTAAATCTCTGGCAGGCGCACTACTATGCTTCGTGAAGCCAAGTTAATGGTTCCCTCGAAGTTATCGAGCTTGATAGCCTCCACCATGCAGTCGCCCGAGAGTCTCAGGTCGCTGGCGTGGTCGTCAGAACAGCTTGTCAAGGCAGCAGGAAAAGTACAGCATACCAGACAGGCGAATAGGAATTGATATATCTTGGTAATCATAATCTTAAATTCTTAACTCTTATATTCTTATTCTTCGCATTACCAGTTACCGATGTTCTGGGTGTAATGGCCGTTCGACGCAGAAATCTGACTGAAGGGAATCGGCAGATACTCGTCCTTATTGGCCGTGAAGTGAGCCTCGCCGTAGATGGCGCAATGTGGAATTTCCTCGGCATAGTACTTGTTCAGCACCGTGGCAGCCTCGCCCCAGCGCACCAGGTCGAAGAAACGCTCGCTCTCCATGCCCAGCTCCAGACGACGTTCCATCTTGACAATCTTGATAGTCTCGTCCTTCGTGTAGCTTCCCTTATAGTTGGTGATGTAGAACTTGACACCATAAGCGCCAGGATAGCCGGCTATCATCTGGGTGCTGCCAGCGGCACGGGTACGAATCTGGTTTACCAGGTC
>OCTX011878161.1_pt1 | contig 11095 bp, 10 predicted proteins | sample 1539691 | NCBI WGS metagenome assembly OCTX01 (sample SAMN02144231, study PRJEB22623) | gut metagenome | biome: sheep rumen | host: Ovis aries | place: New Zealand | reverse complement strand
CAAGGAGCTTGAGAAGCCGGGCAGCAAGTGGCACATACACGGATGGCTGTGTATCGCGGGGTGCTATCTTCTCATGATGTATTACACAACCGTGTCCGGCTGGATGCTTTCCTATGCCTGGAAGTTTTTGACAGGCAAATTTGATAACGTAGCATCCGGCTCGGTTGGGGATATATTCGGCGGTATGCTTGCTAATCCGACGGAGATGGCCGTGTTTATGGCAATAACCGTAATTCTGGGATTCGGAGTGCTAAGCCTCGGCGTTCAAAAGGGCCTTGAGAAAGTCACTAAGGTCATGATGACCGGCCTGCTTATACTGATAGTTATCCTGGCTGTTCATTCCGTGATACTTCCGGGAGGACAGGAAGGACTGAAGTTCTATCTGGCTCCGAATATCGAAAACGTTAGATCGGTAGGTCTGTTCAATCTGATAGTAGGAGCAATGAACCAGGCGTTCTTCACACTCAGCCTCGGGGTTGCATCAATGGAGATATTCGGAAGCTATATGTCCAAAGACAAGTCAATAGTCAGTGAATCAATAGTGATAATCATACTTGATACATTTGTCGCACTTTTTGCGGGACTGATCATCTTCCCGGCATGCAGCGCCTACGGAGTCGCTCCCGATCAGGGGCCTTCTCTTATATTCATGACTCTGCCGGAGATATTCATTAACATGCCCGGAGGCAGGATATGGGGAACGCTCTTCTTCGTCTTTATGTCATTTGCAAGCTTTTCAACGGTTACAGCCGTGTTTGAAAATCTTGTGGCCTGGCCTATCGATAACTTCAAATGGGACAGAAAAAAGAGCGTTATATGCAATACGTTATTCATGCTTGTTGCTTCGATTCCGTGCGTGTTCGGTTACAACATCTGGTCGAATCTTCACATTATAGGTGCAAGAGATGTACTTGACTCGGAGGATTTTATCGTAAGTAATCTCCTTCTTCCGATAGGAGCCATTATATATACGCTGTTCTGTGTTACAAAATACGGCTGGGGATTCGACAATTACATGGAAGAAGTCAATACCGGAGAGGGTCTGAAAATGACTGCAAAGCTCAAGCCTTATCTGGTCTATGTGCTCCCGGTACTGATTCTTGTGATCCTTATTTCCGGACTGCTTCCTTAGCATGATAATAATTGTCATTATTTGATATTGACGAATATATAAACCTGTTATATTCTATACAAGAACTGAATAGTTGTTCTCTTATTCAGAGTGGTGGAGATACATAGGATCTGTGAAGCCACGGCAACCCCGAGAGGAAGGTGCCAACCTGAGCGAGTGATCGAACAATAAGAGGATTTGATTGAATTTTGAGTCCGCTTATTCCTATGATAAGCGGACTTGTTAGTTTAAGTGCATATAGCACGGAAAGGACATAATATGGAAAAACGTTTATTTACTTCCGAGTCGGTAACGGAAGGCCATCCCGACAAAGTCTGCGATGCCATTTCCGACGCGATCCTTGATGCCTGCATGGAGCAGGATCCTATGAGCCGCGTAGCCTGTGAGACAGCGGTCTGCACCGGATTCGTTCTTATCACGGGTGAGATCACAACAAATGCATATGTTGATATGCAGAAGGTTGTCCGCGATACCGTAAAGGAGATCGGCTACACAAAGAGCGAATACGGATTTGACGGCAATACATGTGCCGTATTCGTTGCTATCGATGAGCAGTCATCCGATATCGCAATGGGTGTTGACAAGGCCCTTGAGGCTAAGAAGGGTGACCTTACGGATGACCTTGATACAGGTGCCGGCGATCAGGGTATGATGTTCGGTTATGCTACAAACGAGACAGATGAGTATATGCCTTATCCCATCTCTCTTGCCCACAAGCTTGCACAGCAGCTTACAAAGGTTCGTAAGGACGGAACACTTAAGTATCTTCGTCCAGATGGTAAGAGCCAGGTATCCGTTGAGTATGATGAGAACGGCAAGCCCATCCGTCTTGAAGCGGTTGTACTGTCAACACAGCATGATGATGATGTGACACAGGAGCAGATCCACGAAGATATCAAAAAGTATGTGTTTGATCCCGTACTTCCCAAGGAGCTCATCGACGATAACACGAAATTCTTCATTAATCCCACAGGACGCTTTGTTATCGGCGGACCTCACGGCGATGCAGGTCTTACAGGACGTAAAATCATCGTTGACACGTACGGCGGATATGCAAGACACGGCGGCGGAGCATTCTCCGGTAAGGACTGCACAAAGGTTGACCGTTCGGCAGCATATGCAGCAAGATACGTTGCCAAGAACATTGTTGCAGCAGGTCTTGCAGACAAATGTGAGATCCAGCTTTCATACGCTATCGGCGTAGCACAGCCTACATCTATCATGGTAGATACATTCGGAACCGGTAAGGTATCAGACGAGAAGCTTGTTGAGATCGTAAGGGATAACTTCGACCTTCGTCCCGCAGGTATCATCAAGATGCTGGACCTTCGCAGACCTATCTACAAGCAGACGGCTGCTTACGGACACTTCGGACGTAATGACCTTGATCTTCCCTGGGAAGCACTCAATAAGGTTGATGATCTGAAGAAATATCTGTAAAATAATATAAACTCCCTGATTGCGTGGGAGTCAGTCGTTTAAGTAATAAACGGGGACGGTTCGTGAATGTGACAAAAAGAACCGTCCCTTTTATCACAGGGAGAATGGTATGAACATTGATGAAATATTTGCCGAAATAGACAGATTATACACCGCTAACCAGGGCGAAAAGGTAGAGGAATACATTCTGGAAAAAATCGGCGAGGCCGCAAAAGACGGGAACGAGAACACCATGATCCAGCTCTTAAATGAGCTGATCGGTCATTATCGCGAAACAAGCGAGTTCGATAAGCTTAGAACCTTTGCCCAAAAGCTCCTTGATATTCTTGACAGAAGTCCTCTTAAAGGTTCAATGGCTCACGCCACCTCTCTTTTGAATGTGGCAAATGCATATCGTGCCGCAGGAATGCTTCGGGAATCAAATGCCCTGTACCAGCAGGTGAAATCATACTACGACGCAAATGTCTCCCCCGACTCGATGTTGTATGCATCACTTCTTAACAACATGAGCCTGCTGTTTCAGGAAATGAATGATTACGAAAGCGCCGCCGACTGTCTGGAGAGGGCTCTCGGAATATCACTTATCTATCCCGAGTGCAGGATCGAGCAGGCCACAACATATACAAATCTTGCTGTTACTCTTATTAAACTGGGAAGAATGGACGAGGCTGAGTCGCACCTTCATAAGGCTTTCGAACTGTTTGACGAAGATGATGAGCCCGACTACCATTACAGTGCCGCTGCATCGGCTATGGCGGAGATTAAATATTTCAATAAGGATTATGCAGCTTCTGTAAAGTATTATGAAAAAGCACTCGAAGTGATCGAAAGGTGCGTCGGAAAGAGCCGCGCTTACGAAATCACAAAACAAAATATGATGGCTGCTGCGGCAAAACTTGATCCTGAAGATTCAGCAGATGACCAGTCTCCAGAGGATGCCCGGCGTGAGTTTTCAGGGCTTGAGATCGCAAGGCTCTACTATGAGGAATTCGGACGTAAAATGATCCACGAGAAGTTCCCCTCGTATGAGAACAGAATAGCCGTAGGCCTTGCCGGAGAGGGAAGCGACTGTTTCGGATTCGACGATGAGGTAAGCCGGGATCATGACTGGGGCCCGGGATTTTGTATGTGGCTTACAAATGATGATTATGAGAAAATAGGGAAAAGCCTTCAGGAGGAATATGACAAACTTCCGGGAGATTTCATGGGATATAAGAGGCGAACATCTCCTATTTCGGGAAAGCGTGACGGAGTCAGCACGATAAGCGTGTTCTATATGATGACCATGGGGATGTCAAAAGCCCCCACAACCGACAGCGAGTGGCTGATGACTGATGACGATAAGTTTGCAACGGCCATAAACGGGGAAATATTCAGGGACGATCTCGGAGAATTTTCGGCGATAAGGGATTCAATTATGTTATACTATCCCAATCACATATGGAGACGTAAGATAGCTTACACTGCTGCATCAATGTCTCAAACAGGCCAGTATAACTATAACAGGATGCTGGGGCGGGGCGATTTGGTTACAGCTGCCATCTGTCTCGGAGATTTCATAAAACACACAATGAGCATGCTATATCTTCTTGATAAGAAATACGCGCCCTATTATAAATGGATGTTCAAAGGTCTGGAGGGTTCGAAAGATGCAAAAAGCGTTCGCGACAAGCTCATAATTCTAGCGGGATCACATCAGGGAGATAAACAGGCAGCCGGAATAATTGAAGAAATCTGCTCGGAAATACTGGGAAGGCTTAATAAACTGGGGCTTTCCCGCGATTCGGACAACTATCTTGACCATCATGTGATGGAAATACTGCATCCGGAATGTTTAAATGCTAATAAGGAGAGTGATATGGACGATAACAACTCTATAATCAGCCTGATTGACAGGATAGTAACACTTGAATGGAATGCGTTTGACAAGGTAATAAATGAAGGCGGCCGGGCAAGCTGTCAGGATGATTTTTCCACGTTCTCCGTAATGAGAAAGAGCCAGTACATGCTCTGGAGCCGGGAAATGCTTGAGAGTTTTATAGATGATTTTGAGACGGCAAATGCCAAGGGCTGGAACCTTATTACCGAAAAGTACGGCAGAATGGAAGAGTCCACCGCGCCGGAAGAATACGCAAAGATCAAAGATTCCATGCCCGAAATACCCGACGAAAAAAAGCAGATAATAGAAGCAATTGTTGCCATACAGGTCGGTATGATGGAGGATTTTGCAAAAGAGTATCCGAAAAGTGCAAGCGAAGCACGGAGCATCCACACATCCGAGGATACACCTGACAATACATCTTATGAAACATATCTTCGTGGAGAAATCTCCACATATTCCGACCGTACACTTGAACTGTACGGAAGATTTGTTGCCGGTTATGCAAAAGAAGGCAGAAACATCGCCAAAGAAACGATTACAAACTCTGCACTGCTTTACGGATACAAATCCCTTGATCATATGGAGTCAAAGCTTTGAAGATAACTGTAGACGATGATTTTGATCTTGATAAGATAATAAATTCCGGACAGTGCTTCCGTCCCCGCAAAACCGAGGACGACATTTACAGATTCATCACCGGCAGGTATACCGTTGATATCCGTGACCTTACAAAAGGAGCCGGAGAAAAGAGTGTAAACCGCGCAACCGAGCTTGAGGTATCATGCTCACAAAAAGAGTGGGACGCTGTATGGCATCAGTACTTTGATCTTGATACAAACTACAGGAAGATAAGGAAGAACATACCTTCCGACGATGTATTTCTCAATAACTGTGCCAAGAGCGGCGCCGGTATCCGGATTCTTCGTCAGGACAAATTCGAGATGCTCATATCATTTATCATCTCACAGCGAAAAAGCATACCTGCCATAAGAACAAGTATTGAGCGGCTTGTGGGACTGTACGGGAAGGATGGCTTCTTTCCGGAACCGGAAGCAATGCTTGCCGCTACTGAAGATGAACTTGCATCCTGCGGTCTCGGCTACAGATGCTCATATGTATATAACGCAGCAAGACGTGTTGCACTTGGAGAATTTGACCTTGAAGAGATTGATAATCTTCCCGACGATGAACTGTTCGATTCGCTAAAATCATTTGCCGGGGTCGGTGACAAGGTCGCAAACTGCGTAGCGCTGTTTGCATACCACAGATGCGGCAGAGCACCCGTGGATACATGGATAGCAAGAATCATAAACGAACACTATGACGGCGTAAATCCTTTCAACGGATACGGACCTGTAGCAGGAATAATGCAACAATATATGTTTTACTCGGCGATTAGATAGGGAGGACAATATGGGAACATTCGCAACACTTGAAGAAGCAAGAGAACACTTTAAAAATGACAGATTTGCCACAAATGCCGGAATGCAGATAGACGAACTGGGAGAAGACTACTCCGTATGCTCGGTAACTCTTTCAGATGATCACAAAAACGCCTACGGCGGAGTAATGGGCGGAGCGATCTTCACCCTTGCGGATCTGGCCTTTGCCGCTTGTGCCAACAACATTCACAGTCTTTCCGTCGCATCCCAGGTAAGCATCAACTATTTGAGCGCACCGAAAGGCTCAAGACTTATCGCTAAGGCAAAGTGCATCAAGGACGGAAGAACCACAGCCGTGATAAACGTGAATGTATCGGATGATACCGGAAGAGACGTGGCACTGTTTGTTGGAACGGCGTTTAAGCTCTAGTCCGGCAGTTTTCCGCTGATATCAAACAATATCCTCAACCCGGCAATACAGCGCCTTACTCAATTTGACAACAACATCTGCCCTTGCATGAGCCAAATTCTTCTGCCCCTGCTCATATTGCTGAATTGTTCTGAGCGAAATTCCCGTCTTCGCTGACAGTTCTCTCTGGCTGACACCTGCATATTGTCTTAGTCTCTTAAATGCCTGCTTCCGCCTGTTTTGGTCAATTTCATCAATCCGATCGACAAATTGTGAAATATCCATCTCATGATATCTGGGATACATCGAGTACATATCACTGATTGGAACAAGTTCGTTTATATATCGAAATGACCTGGAGCTCTCCCACTGATAAAACGACAGGCTCCACCCTATCCAGTATTCACGGCTCCGGTCAACAGTAAACACATAGTCATGGAGGTCAATGCTCTTATACTCGCTAATTACAGCGTGTGCTAACTCGTGTCCGGACATTCCTGCTATAACAGAAGACTCGCCCCGTTCAAACCGCAGGGAATAAGCTGAGTTGAGAAACATATCATAATAGTCCTCAAGCTCATAACCATATAAAGCCACAGCCGCATCAAGCATATGTGCCATTGAAGTCTGCGCCTTATATAATAAGTTCTTGTCATACGAACAGTTCATCTCTTGTAAGCTCCCTATCAATTATCTGCATAAGATAAATCTCACCTTTTTTCCATGGCTCTCCCCGGAGCATTCTATATTCTTCTCTCGCTTTAGTATCACGGTTTTCTTTTGAAGGATAATACTTCCTTGATTCTGCCTTATGATATTTGACAAAATCAATGCTGTTAAATGCTCTCTTACTCTTTATAACCGTCTGCTCTCCGAGATGCCCAAGGCGAAGCGATTTATCCAGCGTAGCCAGAGAAATAGTATTGTTCAGAAAATCCTGTGCAAAGGAAAAATAGCTGTCATCTGCCCTATAACCTTTTATGACATCATAATCGTTATAAGGGACACTGAAATTATCCTTTAAAAATCTCACCGCCTCATGTCCGAAATCGGATTGTATATCAAACCGCCTGTTTTCCAGGAGGATTACCAACCAATCCAGTATACAATACCCTGAATCATTTAGATTAAGTATTCGAAGCTTATCAGTTGTCAGCAAATACTCATTGATATATCCGTCACGATCAGCTGCTACAGCCCACTCCCCGGCAAGATCAAACTCTTTAGTGCAATAGAATCCCCGGCCATAATCATTATAAGGCTTTCCAAGCCCGTATTCCGGCTTATCCACTATTCTATTTGAACCATGGTATAGTATTTCCTTCATATAAAAATTGTACTCCCGTAGGAGTACAATTTCAAGTTTGATTCAACCTTAAATTTTCTAAAGTAAGAAAGATAGGCAGAGAGCTTTTAGCCGGATTGATAAATATAGAAAGGCGTGTTGCCCTGGGAGAATTTGATCTTGAAGAGATGTGGCATTGTTTGTGGGGACGGCGTTTAAACTATGACAGGATCATTTCAACAACTTCCCTGATAACCCCTTCGCCGCCTTTTGCCTTAGTTACGTAATCGGCTACACCTTTAACAGCCTCACTTGCGTCCGCAGGGCAGCATCCAAGACCCACCAATTCAACCGCGTCCTTATCGGCTAAATCATCCCCGATATAGACTACTTCCTCATGCTTTATATTATAAGTTGCGCACAGCCTGTTAATACAGGCAACCTTGTCTGCACACCCCTGGGCAAGAACATCAATCTTCAGTTTCTCGCAGCGACGCTTATTAAGGGCAACATCTTCACCGGTTATCACGCCCGTAATAATACCTCTCTCACGAAGAAGCCCAAATGCAACTCCGTCTCTGGTGTTGAACTTCTTGAGTTCGTCTCCCTTTTCGGAATAATACATTCCCGCATCTGTCATACATCCGTCACAATCGGTCAGGAACATTTTGTATTTTATATCTGTGTTCTGATCGTTTTCCTTCTCTTTGGAATCCTCCGGGCTTTTTTGCTCTTCTGCCGGCTGTTCTCTCTTCGCCATTAGAGCTTCCGTAACAACCCAGTCGCTGGGCTCATCTATCTCATAATATGTATCTTCGCTCATAAGAGACAGACGGATATTTCCGCTCAGTCTGTTTCCGCTTGCCAAAAGCCCCTTACGGGAAGTGATGTAAAATGCGCCGTTTTCAACATAGTATTCCTCAAATTCCTGACGTCTCGGTCTATGGAGATAGTCATAGTTCTGAGCGGTTGCATTTCCGTCATTATCAACGCTCCAGATAAAGCGCTTCTGAGGTACAACCGACAGTACACTGTCAGTTCCCTGCGCATTAAACGTATTGAATCCGTTATCAAGATCAGCACCTGTCAGAAGTGGGGATGTTGCCTGAATAAGAACTATATTGTCGAAGCGGTGACTTCTTGCAAACTCCATCATCGCCGATTCTGTAGATGCGGTATCGGTTGCAGACTCCGCGGATCTGTCTATAACATTAACCCTTTTAAACCGTTCGAGATCCTCGGCACAGAACTTCTCGACACACAATCTTATTTGCTGACTGTCAGTAGCCACAAAAACTTTATCAATAAACCGGCAATCACACGCGGCGGCAACTGTCCAATATACAAGCGGCCTGCCGTGGATTTCCCTGATGTTTTTGAGAGGTATCGATTTGCTTCCGCCCCTTACCGGAATAAATGCTACATTCATCTTATTTTTTCCTGTACTTTAATTTATCTCTCTGAACCTGTTCTATCGGCAGAATATCCTCTGACTTGTACTTAAGCGCGGCCTGAGTGTTTTCAAGATTCCTCTTGAGCCTTCTGATCCCATCAGGCTCAAGGGATGCAGCATGATCGGTTCCTTTAAACGTACGGTCAAGGGTGTAATGCCGCTCAAATACAGACGCACCAAGTGTATATGCCGCAACATCGATTGCTATACCCAAATGATGCCCCGAAAATCCTATAGCCTTCACTCTGTCCTCATATTCCTCGCGCATCCTCGTGATCTCAAGGAGACATACATCCTCAAAGGGTACAGGATAACCGGATGTACAGTTGAAAAGTACCAGGTCCTTGGCTCTGCCGCGTTCCTCGAAAAATTTAACGATCTGCTCTTCTTCATCTTTTGTAGTCATACCGAATGATAACTGTATCTCTCCGTCATAATTATCACAAATGTATCCCAGCATATCGAAATTGGTATTGCAGGCACTCGGGATCTTGATAAACCTAGGGTTAATTGATACTATCTCTTTTGCGCTTGTCATATCCCACACGGATGTAGAGTATGTAATACCTGCCTCTTCGCACCAAGCCTTCAGCTGTTTATGCTGATCAAGATCAAACTCCAGAAATTCCCTGTGCTCTCCGTATGTTGCTCCGTAAGAATTGTAAGGAACCGGATGCGGGGCGTTATACTGCTCCTCGGTCAGAAGTTCCTTGGGACACCTCTTCTGGAACTTGATCGCATCAGCCTTACAAAACATCGCGGCCGTAACAATAAGCTCATGGGCTATATCCATGCTGCCCATGTGGTTGCAGCCTGCCTCAGCTATAACATATGGTTCTTTGTATTCGATCATTTTAATGCCTTTCTTATATTAATCACTTTCACTAAAGGATCATAATCCTTACAACCTACTTTAACATATTATCGACAATTTGGGTATAATCTAAAACCCCTTTGCGGTTTCTGTAGCATTATAAAGGGAGGCCGGTTATCCGACCTCCCCATGCTCTTCGTCATAACGTCTTATCTGCTCTTTGAGCCAGTATATCTCGCCTTGCATGGCACGAAGCTTACTCGCAAGGAAATATCGCTCTCTTGCCTTTTCAACAGCTTCACTGGATTTCTCCGGCCAACCCTCCCTTTGCTTTGTAAGCTCATATTCTTTCCAGCATCTATCTAATATTTCATCAACTTCACTCCTCATGATTACTCCTTCCCGGTCGACTATTGAGATAAACTAAGCTGTTCGGCAAGTCTCCTTTTTACTTTGACCATTTCATTCTCAAGATGGATAATTCGAACCTCCATTATCTCCTTTTCATGTTCTACCTTTTGCGCTTCATCAAGTTTTCTGTACAAGTCAACATGACCGTCATGTAAAACATTTATGTTATTCCAGATAGAGCCTTCAATATCTAGCCTAATATTTTTTACATCAATCGTAAGAGATTCAACTCTCTCATCTAGAGAACCAACTCTCTCGTCAAGAGAACCAATCTTTTCGTTCATTTCATTTAGTTTCTCAATAATAATCTTACTGTCTTCCATAAAAATACCTCCTATAAGATGATCAAGATATGCCTCAGAAAATCTCAGACATGCTTAATGATTTGTGTTTACTAAAATACATCTTATAGCAGGATTTGTTAATATCGGAATAATAACCAAAAATCATAGTCGTAATTCCTACCTGACAGTTCTATTTTTGTTTATATTGTATAAGACGCAATTCCAGGTCACATATTATATCACCCCTGAGTTCCGAACTTGAGATATATGGTATTTACTTTATCATAGTATCGGCAATTTGAGTATAACCCTTGATTCCGAATTGGCACAAAGTGAAGTATAAGATTTGTATTAATATCGCATTAAGAGCCAAAATCAGACTATATTATACCCAATCATCCAAAATACTTGGTTCATGAATAACTTGCCAAGGTACTTCTTCAGGTTCCTTACAGTATCTGCATCTTTCGAAAGGCGTACTTAGTCCATGCATGATTTTCTCAATGGTCAGTCCTTCTTCATACAGATCTATTGAACCGTCTTCCGGAAGATTCTTGTCGAAATATCTGTTAAAGTATTTTGTTGTAAACGGAAGAAAGCAGG
>OCTX014527994.1_pt1 | contig 11098 bp, 13 predicted proteins | sample 1539691 | NCBI WGS metagenome assembly OCTX01 (sample SAMN02144231, study PRJEB22623) | gut metagenome | biome: sheep rumen | host: Ovis aries | place: New Zealand | reverse complement strand
AGCTTACGGCGAGAACGCAACCAACAACGCTGCTGTTCAGCAGATCCTGAGCGAGGACTACGCAGGTGCTGCCAAGACTCTGGCTAACGTAAAAGAGCCGAACGCTACCACCGCTTATCTGAAAGCAGTTGTTGGCGCTCGTACCAACGACAAGGACGCTGTGTATGCTAACCTCAAATCCGCTATCGAGCAGGATGCAAAACTCAAAACTCGCGCAGCTCAGGATATCGAGTTCGCTAAGTTTGCAGAGGAAGCAGAGTTCCAGGCAATTGTTAAATAATGTCGGTATTATTTCCGAAGACAAATAAACCCCGTGAGTGGGACTATCGCCCCATTTACTATGACAAGGACAAGGAGGCGCGCAAGGATAGAAGACTTGCGCGTCTTCATCACGGGGCCTTCCGTGAGGAGCACGAGAAGAATATGACCGAGCTGCGCAAGAGAAAAGAATCCAAATTGGTCTTCTGGCTGGCGCTGCTCGGACTTCTCATCGTAGTTTTCTACGTGCTTCTCTAAACTCTCAACTTTAAACTTTAAACTCTAAACTTTAAACTTTAAACTTTAAAGTGGATATCATTCATCTGTTACCGGATAGCGTAGCTAACCAGATAGCGGCTGGCGAGGTGATTCAGCGCCCCGCTTCGTGTCTGAAAGAGCTGGTGGAGAACAGCCTGGATGCGGGAGCTACCCGTGTGCAGGTGATCGTTCGCGACGCCGGACGCACGCTGCTGCAGGTGATAGACAACGGTATCGGGATGAGTGAAATGGACGCCCGTCTGGCGTTCGAACGCCATGCCACGAGCAAGATACGCGAAGCGCAGGACCTCTTTTCGCTCCGCACGATGGGGTTCCGCGGCGAAGCGCTGGCGTCTATCTGCGCCGTCGCGCAGGTGGAGATGACCACCCGCCGAGCGGAGGACGAGACAGGGACGCTGATTGAGATCCACGGTTCGGACGTCATCCGCCAGGAACTGTGCGCATGCCCTGTGGGCACGAATATCAAGGTATCCAACCTCTTCTTCAATGTGCCCGTGCGGCGTAAGTTTCTGAAGACCGACCAGACCGAATTGCGAAACCTCCTGACGGAGTTCTATCATATCGTGCTCGTTTATCCGAAGGTCTCGTTCACGTTCGTGCATAACGACGAGATCCTGATGGAGCTGCCGGCGGGGACGGAGAAACAGCGCATCGAAGCTGTCTTCGGCAACCCCAAACGCAATGTCTATACGTCCGCTTTTGTGGATGTCAATACCGAGACGGAGTTGGTGTCCATCCGCGGTTTTGTGGTAAAGCCGGAGAACGCGACGCGCAAGGCGGAGCAGTATTTCTTTGTGAACGGCCGGTACATGCGGCACCCGTATTTCCTGAAAGCCGTGCAGACGGCCTATTCGGGCATGTTAGCCGCGGACTACCAGCCTTCTTTCTTTATCTATTTTGACATAGCGCCGGAGGCGATAGACGTCAATATCCATCCGACGAAAACGGAGATCAAGTTTGCCGACGAGCAGACGATCTTCCAGATCCTGATGGCGTCCGTGCGCGAAGCGCTGGGTAAGTTCACCCTGGCGCCGCAGATTGATTTTGATACGCAGGGCAGTATTGATATACCTCAGCCGCCTACGGATGCGGTGGCGGCTCCGCGTGTGACTGTGGATCCGACCTATAACCCTTTCCATACTCGCGGCGCCATCTATCCGGATCGGGCTCCCAAGAACTGGGAGAGCCTCTATGAAGGGCTGGGTGCGGCGAAGCCGATAAATGCTGCTATGCAGCCGACTGATGCGCTTTCGGTGACGGAGGAGGAACTGCTCCGTCCGGAGGACCTGGAGAGCTGTCCGCTCTGGCAGTACGGCGGTAGATATATCCTGGCTCCGAGTGCGCAGGGCTTGGTGCTGATCAACCAGCACCGGGCGCATGCAGCCGTGCTGTACGCGCAGTTCACGGAGCAGCTCTCACTCTCGCAGGGCGCGATGCAGCAGCTGCTGTTCCCGGAGGTGCTGAGCCTCTCGCAGGAAGAGATGGTGCTCTTGAACCAGATCCTAGTGGATCTGAAGGCGATCGGTTTCGACATGGAGCAACTCAGCCCGGACAGCTATTCGATCCTGGGCATCCCTGCGCAGCTGGCGAATCAGTCTCCTATACCGGCTATCCAGCATATTCTGCACCAGGTGCGCGAACGCGGGGCGGACACACAGCGCGAATGGCGCGAGCAGATAGCACTCACCCTGGCGGAGCAAGCGGCTATTCCCTACGGCAAGATACTGACCGAAACGGAGATGCGGGAGATCGTGCAGAAGCTGGTGCAGCTGCCCCAATACCGCCGCATGGCGGACGGTAAAATCATCGTCTCGCTCCTGACGGACGATGAGATAAGCAGAAGGTTCAGTTGAGAGAACTCTTAAAGTAGAAAGTAGATACACCATGAAAAATATTCATTATTCTTATTTCGCTTCGCTCAAACGATTAATGCTTCGCAATATTCATTATTCTTTGCCCTCACGGGGCACGATTTTTACATTAATCATTATTATCATTCTCTCTTTCGCCGCTTGCACGCCGAAAGAGCATCTGACGATCCTCCACACGAATGACACCCATTCGCAGGTGGAGCCCAAGGATAATGGTCAGGGTGGCTATGCCCGCCGTATGGGATTGATCCGGCAGGAGCGGGAGAAAGACCCGAACTTGCTGTTGGTGGATGCCGGTGATTTCAGCCAGGGTACACCGTATTTCAATTTGTATCGCGGACGCGTGGAGATAGACGCGATGAACTATATCGGGTACGACGCGGCTACGCTGGGAAACCATGAGTTTGACAACGGCCTGGATTCGCTGGCGATGGTGCTCAAACTGGCGCAGTTCCCTGTCGTCTGTGCCAATTATGATTTTACCGGCACACCGCTGGAAGGCCTGGTGCAGCCGTTCACGATCGTGCAAAAAGGAAACCTCAAGGTCGGTATCTTCGGCCTGGGATGCCAGCCCAAAGGGATCATCTCCGATAAGAATTTTGAACCGGCGCAGTACCTGGAGCCCTACCCGGTGGCGCAAGCCATGGCGGATACGCTCAGAGCGCAAGGATGCGACGTGGTGGTGTGCCTGAGCCATATGGGCACGTACGGCAAGGCGAAAAGCGATGTGTGCGACGCAGCCATGGTGGCCTCCACACGCGGGATTGACGCCGTAATCGGCGGACATACGCATAAATTTTACGACAGGCTTCGCGTAGCGAACCTGGACGGAGACAGTATTCCGGTCTGCCAAATGGGCAAGAGCGGCGTCTATTTGGGCAAGATAGTGTTAGATTTAGGTTGCAAAAAAGAAAAATAAAGCAAAAAAATTTGCGTATATCAGAAAAAAGCAGTAATTTTGCATCGATTTTGCAAAATATGCGTAAATCAAAGATATCGAAATTTAAGAAAAACATATATTAACTACTAAAATTTAGTATTATGGCAGAAGTTGAAGCAAAAGTAAAAGCAATCATTGCTGATAAACTTGGTGTAGAAGAGTCTCAGGTAACAAAAGAGGCTAATTTCCAAACTGATCTGGGTGCAGATTCTCTGGACACCGTTGAGATGATCATGGAGTTTGAGAAAGAGTTCGGAATCGAGATTCCGGATGAGGATACCCAGAAGATTGCTACCGTAGGCGACGCAATCGCATACGTAGAGGGTAAATTAGCGAAATAATTCTCTTTACACATGGGTCTGCGAGTTTACGGGAGTACTGTAAACTCGTATACTTTTTATTAGCAGGTTTGTATTATTATGCAGTTGAGACGAGTAGTAGTAACCGGTCTCGGGGCGCTTACCCCGGTAGGAAATTCGGCACCTGAGACATGGGCGGCGCTGGTGAACGGAGTGAACGGTATCGCTCCGATTACTTCGTTCGACACCACGAATTTCAAGACTCATTTTGCCGGAGAGGTGAAGGGTTTTGATCCTTCGCCGCTGATGGACCGCAAGGAAGCGCGTAAGATGGACCGCTATTCCCAGTTTTCCGTATGGGTGGCCAATGAGGCGCTCATCGACAGCGGTCTGGATCTGGAGAAAGAGGACCGCAGCCGCGTAGGAGTGATATGGGGCAGCGGCATGGGCGGTCTGCAGTCCACCGAGGAGGAAATCATCGATTTCGCCAAAGGCGACGGGGTGCCGCGCTTCAATCCGTTCATGATCCCGAAGGCTATCCCGTCTATCGCGGCGGGACAGATCTCTATCCGCTTCGGCCTCGGAGGTCCCAGTTTCTCGGTCTCTACTGCCTGCTCTTCTTCCTCGCATGCCGTCGGTTCGGCTTTCGACCAGATCCGTCTGGGGCATGCCGACGTGCTGCTGTCCGGAGGTGCGGATGCGGATGTGACATACACCGGCATCGGCGGATTCAACTCGCTGCACGCCCTCTCCACCCGCAATGATTCGCCCGAGACTGCCAGCAGACCCTTCTCCAAGAGCCGCGACGGGTTCGTGTTGGGCGAAGGAGCTGCATGCCTCATCCTGGAGGACTACGAGCACGCCAAAGCGCGAGGAGCGAAGATCTACGCCGAGATCATCGGTGAAGGAATGACATCCGATGCGTACCACATGACCGCGCCGGATCCCGAGGGCAAAGGAGCGGAGCGTGTGATGCGTCTGGCGCTCAAGGATGCAGGACTGCAACCCGAGCAGGTGGATTTCATCAATACGCACGGCACCTCCACGCCCCTTGGCGATGTGACGGAGGTCAAAGCGATACAGCGTGTCTTCGGCGAACATGTCTATGAGATGAACCTCGACTCCACCAAGTCTATGACCGGACATCTGATCGGTGCCACGGGGGCCGTAGAAGCGCTGGCGTGTATCATGGCGCTCAAGGAAGGTATCATCCCACCGACGATCAATCATGACCCGGAGGATGCCGACGAGAACATCGACTATCGCATCAATTTCACCTTCGGCAAGGCGCAGAAACGCAATATCAAATACGCCCTGAGCAATACCTTCGGCTTCGGAGGACATAATGCATGTCTGGTATTTAAAAAATGGGAAGAGTGACCCTTTTCACTCGTATTAGTCTAATTAAAATTTAAGGTATTATGATCACGAAAATTGGAGAAAATGCAGGTCTGATTTGGAATGCCCTGCAGAATGGTGCACAAGGTCTGAAAGCGCTCAAGAAAGCTACCAAGCTGAAAAATGAGGAGCTCTACTTGGCACTGGGTTGGCTCGCTCGTGAGGGTAAAATCTCTTTCACTGAGGCTGAGGCTGACACCATCATCGCTTTGGCATAAGTATGGTAATAGCGATTGTAGGCGCTTCGGGCGCCGTCGGACAGGAATTGCTGGCTGTGCTTGCACAGCGGCAATTCCCTCTCTCCGAACTCCGTTTGTTCGGCTCGGAGAGAAGTGCCGGAAAAAAGTATGAATTCTGCGGCAGGGAGTACGAAGTACAACTGCTGCAACATGGCGACGCCTTCCGGGGCGTCGATATTGCGTTTACTTCCGCGGGCGCAAGCGTGTCACGTATGTACGCGGAGGATATCACACGCTATGGCGCGGTGATGATCGATAACTCTTCCGCTTTCCGCATGGATGACGATGTGCCTCTGGTGGTGCCCGAGGTGAATGCAGCCGATGCCCTCCGCCGGCCGCGGAACATCATCGCTAACCCCAATTGTACGACCATCCAGATGGTGGTGGCGCTGCAGGCTATCGAGCGGCTGAGCCATATACGCCGCGTGCATGTGGCCACTTATCAGGCGGCTTCCGGCGCCGGGGCACAGGCGATGAAAGAGCTGGAGAACCAGTACCGCCAGGTGATGAACGGAGAAGAAGTGACGGTAGAGAAATTTGCCTACCAACTGGCGTATAACCTCATCCCCCATATTGATTCGTTCACCGAGAACGGCTACACCAAAGAGGAGATGAAGATGTTCAACGAGACGCGCAAGATCATGCATTCGGACGTCCGGGTCAGCGCTACATGCGTGCGAGTCCCCTCGCTCAGAGCCCATAGCGAGAGCGTCTGGATAGAGACCGAACGGCCGGTGAGTGTGGCGGAAGCCAGAGAAGCTTTTGCAACCGCACCGGGATGCGTGCTGATGGACGAACCGGAGAAAAAGATATACCCCATGCCGCTGTTTCTGAGCGGTAAGGACGAAGTGTTCATCGGACGGATTCGCAAGGATCTGACGGACGAGAACGGACTCAGCTTCTGGTGCGTCAGCGACCAGATACGCAAAGGTGCCGCGCTCAATGCCGTCCAGATAGCGGAATATCTGATTAATGATTAATGAATAATGATTAATGAATATTGCGAAGCATTAATCGTTTGAGCGAAGCGAAATAAGAATAATGAATAGAGAGCATGCCCATATCGAAATAATGGCTCCTGTCGGGTGCTGGGAGAGTCTGGCTGCGGCGATACAAGCCGGGGCTACCTCCGTCTATTTCGGTATAGAGCACCTCAACATGCGCGCACGCAGCTCGGTCAATTTTACGACGGACGACATGGCGCAGATCGTAGCCACCTGCCGCGAAGCGGGGGTGAAGACCTACCTGACCGTCAATACCGTCATGTATCCGGAGGATCTGCCGCTGATGCACGAGATAGTGGACAAAGCGCACGCCGTAGGCGTGGACGCGGTGATCGCCAGCGACATCGCGGTGATGCAGTATGCCAATACGATCGGACAAGAGGTGCATCTCTCTACCCAACTGAATATCGCCAACACCGAGGCGCTGCGCTTCTATGCGCAGTTTGCCGACGTGGTCGTGCTGGCTCGCGAACTGAATATGGAGCAGGTCGCGGCCATCTACCGCGATATACAAGAGCAACATATATGCGGCCGTAGTGGCGAACCGATACGCATCGAGATGTTCTGCCATGGCGCGCTGTGCATGGCGGTGAGCGGTAAGTGCTACCTCTCGCTCAATAACTACGGCCTATCGGCTAACCGCGGCGCCTGCGTACAGGTGTGCCGCCGGGGATATACCGTCAAAGACAAGTCTTCCGATCTGGAACTGGATATAGATAACCAGTATATCATGTCCCCGAAAGACCTGAAGACTATTCATTTCCTGAACAAGATGCTGGATGCCGGCGTGCGGGTGCTGAAGATCGAAGGCCGTGCGCGAGGGGCCGAGTATGTATCTACCGTCGTGCGCTGTTACCGCGAAGCGGTGGAAGCATGGCAGCGAGGAGAGTACAGCGATGCGGCACTCATCGAACCGAAGATAGAGGAGTGGAACGAACGGCTCAGCCGCGTCTTCAACAGAGGGTTCTGGGACGGCTATTACCTGGGGCAGCGGCTCGGCGAATGGACCTACGCGTACGGCAACAAAGCGACGCGGAAGAAAGTCTATGCCGCCAAATGCACCAATTTCTTCAAGAACCTGAGTGTGGCGGAGTTCGTCGTCGAGGCTGTTCCGGCGATAGAGGAAGGACAGGAACTGCTCATCACCGGCGAGACAACCGGCGTCTACGAGTGTGTCGCGCATGACATGCATGACGAGCAAGGACAACCTACCACGCGCGTCGAGCAGGGACGCTGTTTCGCAATCAAAACCGACCGACTCATCCGACGGGGAGACAAACTGTATCTGTGGACAGAACAATGATTAATGAATAATGAATAATGAATATTGCGCAGCATTAATCGTTTGAGCGAAGCGAAATAAGAATAATGAATAATGAATAGTGATGCTGACGGCTTATAACCATATTATCTCTCCGCTCACCGCACCCTGGTGCGGATGGACGATGCTGGTGCTGCTCCTGCTGGCGGTGCTCAGCGAATGGATCCAGCGCGGCGTCATCACACAGACCCTCACCTCCCTCACCGTCCATTCGGAGAGGGCGTACAAGGATGCTCCTACCAATACCCTGGCGCAATTGTTCATCACCCTCTTCCGCTTCGGCACCTTCGCCATGGCGATATGTCTCTGTTTCGCTTCAGAGGGCTTCTCGTTCGCAGCGTACGCTGCCGTCTTAGGCATCATAATCGGAGTCATGCTCCTGAAGATGCTATGCAACAGACTGCTGGACTATACGTTCCAAATAACCCGGCTTTTCGGCGATGCCAATGAGCATTATGCCAATATCCTGACCCTGGCGAGCGTAGTGATGTATGTGCTCCTGCTCATCTTCCTGCGTATCGACTCCGAACCGGCTTACCGATGGATGGTAGGCTCTGTGGCGGGACTCTTCTTCCTGCTCTGGCTATACCGCTCTGCACGCCAGTTCGTCCGCTCCCCGATGGCGGTGCTGTACTTGCTCCTGTATATGGCAACACTTGAGTTGCTGCCTATGGCAGGAATAACTGTTTTATCTGCAAAAACGATAGCTATCATATGATCAAGAAAATTATTTTCTCTCAACCCCGCCCTACTACTGAGCATAATCCCTACAGCCGTCTGGAGGCGCAATACGGGGTCGAGTGTGACTTCTACCAGTTCATCCATGTGGAGGGACTGAGTGCCAGCGAGTTCCGCAAGCAGCGCATCAATCCGCTGGACTATACGGCAGTGATCCTCAACTCGCGTCTGGGCGCTGAGCATTATTTCCGACTCTGCGAGGAGATGCGACTCAATGTGCCGGATACCATGCATTATTACTGCAACTCCGAACAGGTGGGGCTCTATCTCCAGAAGTTTATCAACTATCGCAAACGCAAGGTCTTCTTCCCCGAAACCGGCAATAACTTCGCCGACCTGCTGCCTGCGATGCACCGACGCCCCAATGAGAAATACCTCATGGTGCTCTCCGATATACACACCGACGACCTGATCAATATGTTCGCCGAGAACGGTATCGAGGTCAAACCTGCTATCATGTACCGCACCGTCTCTACGCCTTGGCCGAAGGACAAACCCTTTGACTATGACCTCATCGGACTCTTCACGCCTGCAGGAGTAACATCGCTCTGCGAGAACTTCCCGAACTGGAAACAGGGCAAGACGCTCATCGCCGCTTTCGGAGAAGGAACGATCCGCGCACTGGACGAAGCGGGCTTCCGCGTGGATATAGAGGCCGGACCCGGCAAAACCTTCGCCTCACTCCCCATGGCCATCGCCGACTACCTCGAGAAAGAATAATGAATAATGAATAATGAATATTGCGAAGCATTAATCGTTTGAGCGAAGCGAAATAAGAATAATGAATATTGCGAAGCATTAATCGTTGAACTCCTTTCCCAAACATAGCAAGCTCTGTGGCCAAGAACGCATCACTGCATTGTATAAATCGGGTCATCGCTTTGTGGCCTGGCCGCTCCGGGTCACCTGGCAGAGGATACCTGATCTCCCCCCCTCATCTCAAGTCCTCGTCTGGGCACCCAAATCGCTCTTCAAACATGCTGTCGACCGCAATCATTTGCGACGCCTCATGCGCGAAGCCTACCGGTTAAATCAAAGTTTGCTGGGAACGGAGCATTATCAGATCGCATTCAATTATATTGACAAGGAGCGGCAGCCCTATGCCGTTATTGAGAAAGCCGTATGCAAGGCACTGAAGAAAATAAGTGGAAAATAATTGTGCGCAAGTTGTTTTTATTGCCCGTTTATTTCTACCGGGTGTTCATTTCTCCGCTGACGCCTCCCTCCTGCCGATATACACCTACCTGCAGCCAGTATATGGTGGAGGCGGTGCTCAAATACGGTATCTTCAAAGGTACCTGGCTGGGTATCAAGCGTATCCTCCGCTGCCATCCCTGGGGCGGCTCCGGCTACGACCCCGTTCCATAATAATGATTAATGAATAATGAATAATGAATATTGCGCAGCATTAATCGTTTGAGCGAAGCGAAATAAGAATAATGAATATTGTGAAGCCTAAGATATATAATTTAGGAATATTGGAGGAAAAAACATACTCCTTTGCTCTGCGAATAATAAAAGCGTATAAGTACCTCGCAGATAAAAATGAATATGTGTTGTCCAAACAACTCCTACGTTCAGGAACGTCCATAGGAGCCAATTGCAGGGAAGCTACATATGCACAAAGTAAACAGGATTTCGTCAGTAAATTGAGTATAGCACTGAAAGAGACGAATGAAACTATTTATTGGCTAGAGTTATTACACGATTCTGGTTTTATAACAGATGAAAGTTTTAAATCTGTGCATACAGATAGTGTAGAGATATTAAAATTATTAATCTCTATAATAAAAACTTCCAAATCCCATATCAATAACTAAAATATTCATTAATCATTAATCATTATTCATTAATAAAGTGAGAATCGATATCATAACCTGCTGTCCTGAACTCTTGGACTCGCCGCTGAACCACTCTATTATCCAGCGTGCAAAGGATAAAGGCCTCTGCGAGATCTATGTCCATAACCTGCGGGACTGGACACTCGATAAACACCGTAAGGTGGACGACTATGCCTTCGGCTTCGGTGCCGGCATGGTGCTGCAGATCGAACCCATCGACCGATGCATCGCACATCTGACTGCCGAACGACACTACGACGAGATCATCTTCACCGCACCTGACGGTGAACGCTTCGACCAGAAAGCAGCGAACGAACTGTCACTCAAACAGAATATCATCATCCTCTGCGGCCATTACAAGGGCGTGGACCAGCGCGTGCGAGATCATCTCATCACACGAGAGTTCTCCATCGGAGATTTCGTCCTCACCGGTGGTGAGATGCCCGCTGCTATGATGACCGACGCTATCGTACGACTCCTGCCCGGCGCGCTCGGAGATGTCGAGTCCGCACTCAATGACTCTTTCCAGGACGGACTGCTCGAACCTGGCGTCTATACACGACCAGCGGAGTATAAAGGATGGAGAGTGCCCGATATTCTCCTATCCGGACACCAGGCGAAGATAGAAGAATGGCTCTATGAGCAATCCCTCGAGCACACACGCCGGAAAAGACCCGATTTATTAGATGAAAAATGAATAATGAATAATGAATATTGCGTAATTCGTCATTCGTCATTCGTAATTCACTAAAAATGCAAAGCCAAGTTTGCATTTTTATGTTTTATAACATTTTTTTTGCCAAATATTTGGTCAGTTCACCAAAAAGCAGTACTTTTGCACCGTGTTTTTCATGGTATTAGATTTAAGGTTAAGTAAAAAGATTGGGATGTCGGGAGACATCCTTCTTTG
>OCTX014547655.1_pt1 | contig 11107 bp, 4 predicted proteins | sample 1539691 | NCBI WGS metagenome assembly OCTX01 (sample SAMN02144231, study PRJEB22623) | gut metagenome | biome: sheep rumen | host: Ovis aries | place: New Zealand | reverse complement strand
CAACAAGATGAATGTTTTTGAAGATCGCAATCTTATTGAAAAGTGCAAAGACACGTCCCTTTTACTTGATTTCTTCAATAGTAGGAGGAACCTCATTCTCTCTGTGTACAAAGTAATGCTTGAGGCAGAGTCGGATAGAAATGTATATAAAGAAAAGCTTTCAGTTTACCGCAAATTGCTTAAATCATAAATCTCACATGCCTAACAAGACACGACACCTGGGCAATGGTGAAGGTGTAGGAGAAACTCTTTTCGATTTTGCCATGACGAGAAAAAGTGGAGTGAAATTCAACCATAAAGAACCAGCTGTGGAAAGCTCCGATTTAGCGAGAGCAGAGTGAAGCTCGCTTCTGCTCTGCCGAGCGTGAGGAGGTTCGACCGAAAGGTCAAAGTTCCCAAAGAGCCGGAGGCTGGCAGGCATCCTTCTTATCCTGTAGTAGAAAGGTCTTGGGATGCTGTTTTTGTGCGCGTATTTCCAACCAGCCCTGCCTGTTCCTGATAGAATTGCAGCCCGGCTGGAAACCTGCCTTATGCAGAATCATGGCTGAGCAAACTTACACTCGCTCATGATTCACGAACACTCAGACCGTATTGGGAGGCCAATGCCATCGTGGGTTAAAAATATCCATTAACATATTGTAGTTTTCAAAAATATCACTATCTTTGCAACTGGGATTAATTTAATACGCATTAACTTAACGAATAAACAAGATATGAGATTCTACGACAGAGAAAAGGAGTTGACTATACTCAAAAACAACTGGGAACAGACATCCGAGCGAGGACGGATGACCGTCCTCATCGGGCGAAGGCGTATTGGCAAGACTACACTGCTGACGAAAAGCGCTGAAGACGGTCATCAGCCATTACTCTATTTCTATGTATCAAAAGACAATGAGCGGGTGTTGACAGGTAAATTTCAGGATGTAGCAGAGCAGTTGCTTGGAATGCAGATATTTGGGCGTATGGAAACCTTTGCCCAACTGTTTGAGCAATTGCTGCGCTTCGGGCAACAGAACCACTTTACTCTGGTTTTCGACGAGTTTCAGAATTTCCTTAAAGTCAATAGCGCCATTCCCAGCCACATACAAGACCTTTGGGATCGTTATCATGAGACATCCAAGGTAAACATGATTGCATGTGGCAGCATTTATAACATGATGCACAAGATATTCGACAACGAAGACGAACCGCTTTATGGTCGGCAGGATTGTCGTCTGAATATGCAGCCCTTCAGAATTAGCATACTGAAACAGATTCTTCATGACCATAATCCCAAATACACCTCTGAAGATCTCCTGTGCCTGTATGCATTGACTGGCGGTGTGGCCAAGTATGTCGCATGGTTGATGGATGCAAAGGCTACCACAAAGCCGAAGATGCTGCGATGGGCCACTCAGGCTGGGTCGCCGTATCTCTCAGAGGGGACAGAACTGATTATGTCGGAATTTGGAAAGGACTACACCAACTATCTGAGTATTTTGCAACTGATAGCCTCCGGCATGAACACTCAAAGCGAAATAGACGGTGCCATTGGTAAGAATACAGGTGCATATCTCGATAATTTGGAAAAAGACTATAGTTATATTCACCGCAAACAGCCTATGTTTAGCAAGCCCAATGGCAGAAATTCCAGATGGCAATTGGATGATTGCTTTCTGCGTTTCTGGTTTCGTTTCATCATGCGCAATCAGGCACTTGTAGAAATGGAACGCAATGACCTCCTGTTGGAAATCGTGGAGAAAGGCTATGAGCAATATACAGGTTTTGTGTTGGAACAGTACTTCCACCAGAAGTGGATGGAGGAAGAACGAGTAACTTCTGTAGGCAACTATTGGGATCGTAAAGGACTGAACGAAATAGACATGATAGCATTGAACGACATCGACAAAACTGCAACCGTAGCCGAAATCAAGCGGCAGCAAAGGAAAATCAGTCCTACAGAACTCGCAGAAAAGACATCTACCCTTAACAAAGAATTGGCAAAATATGCAGTTACACAGATAGGTTTGTCTATGGAGGATATGTAGAATAGGACGGGTCGCATGAATGTATGTTTATGTATGTTTGCAACAAAAATAGTTACTCTAATTGTCTCGCCCTCGAAAAAATATAAGGATTTTCTTTGCGTATCGTTGAAATTGTTGTATTTTTGCGCAACATAACCAATTTAACAAACGAGAACATCAATGGCAAAGAAAGAAACAGAAGGCGAACTGCTCAATCCGCAACTAGAGAAACTGAAGGCCCTGCAGGCGGCCATGTCGAAAATAGAGAAAGACTTCGGCAAGGGCAGCATCATGAAACTGGGCGACGAACAGATAGAGAACGTGGAGGTGATTCCCACAGGCTCGATAGCACTGAACGCCGCACTCGGCGTGGGAGGCTATCCCAAGGGACGCATCATCGAGATTTACGGCCCAGAGTCGAGCGGCAAGACAACGCTTGCCATCCACGCCATTGCCGAGGCGCAGAAAACGGGCGGCATAGCTGCATTCATCGATGCCGAGCATGCTTTCGACCGCTTCTATGCCGAGAAACTGGGGGTTGACGTGAACAATCTCTACATCGCCCAGCCCGACAACGGCGAGCAGGCTCTCGAAATAGCCGACCAGCTGATCCGCTCGAGTGCCGTGGACATTGTGGTGGTCGATTCGGTGGCTGCACTCACGCCCAAGAAGGAGATTGAGGGCGACATGGGCGACAATGCCGTGGGACTGCACGCCAGGCTCATGAGCCAGGCGCTCAGAAAGCTCACGGGCACCATTTCGAAAACCAACACCACGTGCATCTTCATCAACCAGCTGCGCGAGAAAATCGGCGTGATGTTCGGCAATCCCGAAACCACCACGGGCGGCAACGCGCTGAAGTTCTACGCCTCGGTGCGTCTGGACATCCGACGCGTGACGAGCATCAAGGACGGCGACCAGGTGATTGGCAACCAGGTGCGCGTCAAGGTGGTGAAGAACAAGGTGGCACCACCCTTCCGCAAGGCCGAGTTTGAAATCATGTTCGGCGAAGGCATATCGAAGGTGGGCGAAATCGTGGACCTCGGTGTGGAGTACGGCATCATCCAAAAGAGCGGCTCGTGGTTCTCCTACCAGGGTTCGAAGCTGGCTCAGGGCCGCGACGCCACGAAGAACCTGCTGCGCGACAACCCCGAGCTTTGCGACGAGCTGGAGGCACAAATCATGGCTGCGCTCGAAGACAAGAAAGCGTAAGAACGAAAAAAAAAATATTATCCGCAATCGTACCACCAACTACGTTGTTTTAGGGAATATACTAAAAAAGATTGTTGGTTGAACGCTTTTCTGCCAAAGAAACAAAGTAGGCCCTAAACTACGAATGCAACGCCGGGAGATGCGAAATTATCTCCCGACGACAGTTTTAAATTTTCTAGAAAATTTGCATGCAAACCTACGAGTTATTTTCACAACTTGCAGGTTTGTTTTTGTAAAGCACAGTTTGACGTTGACAAAGAGGCATTTGCAGAGCAGAAGCCTCAAAGATTCAAACTGCACCGGACGAGAATCTCCCTGGGTCTTAGTGTGCTGCTGCTGAAGACTGTGGTCGTGCGGGAGATTTGCTGCTGAGCGTAGCTCTTGCATCCGAACAGATTGGTGCATTCAACGCCAATCTCATAGCGGTGCACACGACAAGCCACGGAGCAATCGGCTATGTACACCGTAGGTATGCCGTACTCAGGGCTGTGGCCTATATGGCTGGCCCATTTGAGCAGCCACCTCCCGTGCGACCAGTAGGTGTCCAGCTCATGCCAATAATACACGAAAGTTTGGGGCTTTACCACGTCCTGTTCCTCCTCTTGAGCATTGTTGCCTGCAGAGACGGTTTGTGAGTTGAAACACTTGAAGCGGGATATGAGCACACGGCTGTTTCCCTCAACCGAAACGTTGCGCACCGGGCGTAGCGAGCATTTGATTTTGGCCTCTGTGATTGATTGGCGGCAGGCAACGGGCCTGTCGTCAACAACGAGCCAGAATTTGTTCCATGTGGCCTGCACGTCGGCACCCACCACCAATTTTGCCGCTGCCAACGACTTGCTCACTCCGCCGCGAAGACTCAGGATGCGGTTGTCGGCATCAAGCGGCTGCAAGCTCCTTACATAGATGTTGCCGTCAAGTCTGCTGGCCGCAAGTGCCTGATTCGACATGGTTGTATAGACCACCGAACCATTGGCAAAAACGCCCTTGGGGACATTGGTGTAGTCCATGCGAAAGGACATTCGTTGCAGCCATCCATCATGAAGCCGACCCAAAGTTTCAGTACGGCTAATGTAGGACGTATAGAACGGCAGGGGTGTTGTCTCGCGCAGAGGGCTTGCGCTCCACGAGCGGATATAGCTTGCAGTCAAGCGCGTTGTGCCCGACATCTGATAGCTGGCGGTTGCATAGGGAGCAAGCACTACGTTCGTGGCCGTTTGTTGCCCCTGCATCCTGAAAACTATGCGCAGCGGCAGCGAGACGAGCAATTGCCATCCATCATGCTGATAGCTGGCTGTAGGCGACAGATGGCAGTCGGTGGTGCTGGCGGCCGCCGTTTGCGAGGTTGGCCGCATAGGGCCGATGGCCCCCGCAGCAGCGTCCCGGGAGAGGTAGTCTGTGCTGACGTGCTGTCTCTGATAATCGACACCCGCCATATAGCTGACGTAGAAGCCCATGAGCCGATGACGGAAAGAAGTGCTTACGGATGCCTGCGAGGACGACACGTCGAGTTGCTGCCATCGGTTGTCGTTCAGCCACAACAATCCGGGCAAGAATGTGTAAGATGCCGAGGCGCCAATGCTGACGTTTCTGCCATGGCTCAGAAGGGTTACAAACTCTGCGTCGTCAGCAATGTATCTGCGCCGGGGCTTCACATATTGGCGCACGGCGGTGCCATTGAGCATCGTGGTTGCATAAGAACTGTTGAAGTCGGCAGCAGCCTTGAAGTCGTTTCTCAGATAAGATTTCTTCCGATTGATTTCGAACTGGGCTTTCAGTGCCGCCTCCCGTCGGTAACTGCTTGCATGTGTGCTCTCTGCTATTGCGGGCGACGTGGCGAGCTCGTTATAGGTGGTTTGACGGAACACTTCGCCCACAGACTTGTCAAACAGGTAGTCGGCTTGCAGGCGTAGTTGGCTGTCACTTCCCGTCCGGAACAGCCAGTTGGAGGAAACAAGATGGGTGTTGTTCTGGGCGTAGCGTTGTTTTTCTATCATGGGTACAGCCGTAGAGATGCTTGACAGCCAACTGCTTTCGCCCGCCATCCTATTGGCCACAGCATCCTGTTTCTCTTTCAGTTCGTGCGAGAGGTCGTGGCCCGTGTTTCCCTCTTTATAGATGCTGAGACTCTGTTTCTCCGAACCGAACATCATGGCTTGCAGACGCGCTTCGGTGAGCACTTTGTCGGTGGTGGTCGGTTGCAGCGGTGCGCCAGCTGCAGCTTCCACGACACCTGCCCACTGGCTTCGCGTATCGTCGGTCAAGACAATGTTGAGGGCAGCCTGGTCGGTTAGCTGACTGTTGCGCAGCACTTTCTTCGACTGGTGGTTGCGCAACACCTCAACGCTGCTCACCTTGTCGGCGCTCAGGTTTTCGCTTGCCAGCGAATACTGGCCACCCAGCAAGTCCATGCCTTCCACATAGAATTTGCTGATGGGGCGGCCCTGATACTCGATGGTTCCGTCGGCAGCCACGTTCAGCCCGGGCATCTTGGCTATCACGTCGGCTATGCTGCGGTCTTGCTGCTGTCGGAAACCCGCAACAGAATAAACCAACGTGTCGTTGGCCGCGCGCAGACGCTTCGACGTAACTGCCACCTCCTTCAGTTTGGTTTCAGCCTGCGCCAAGGCCAACACCTGCCCATTGGCAAATGTGGCGAGTGGAATGGTTTTGCGGGCATATCCAATCATGGAGGCCACTATTCTGCTGGCATGCTGCCCGGAAGGCAGGCTGATGGCGAATGTCCCTTTCTCGTTGGTTTGCGCAAAGGCAAGTGCCTTCCCGCGGTCGTCGGTCAGCATGACCGAAGCCCGCGGCAACGGCGCGAGCGACAGGCTGTCGGCCACAACTCCACAGAAGGTCTGCGCACGGGTGGCAGCGATAAAACAAAAAAGCAGCAGGGCTGTAATTGCAGCGCGAGAGGATGAAGACAAACTGAGCCTCATTCCCTGACAAAGTATTCAATCAGACATGGAGATGCCGACGGCATCGACACGGGTCTGCCGTTGGGCGTAGCCATTTGAGCATCCATTCCCAACATGCCGAACGCGAGCGACGGGTCGTCTCCCATGCCCGTCAGCATTTGCTGAATCTTTTGCGGGGTGGTTTTTGTCATTCGCTTGTTGCGCAACACAATGGGTTCGCGCCGCACTGCATGGAGTCTTTTTGGTAAATCAACGGAAACTTCTTCAATGGCAATTGTTATTAATACAAGTTTCGCTGTCGCTCAACTTTTTGGAGTTCAAGGGGGGTGCATAATCCGCTCTCGCTCGCCCATCTGCAACCAAGTTTGGATGGCTCTCACTTAATCGCGCTTTTTCAGGACAATAATATTTTGCCCTTAGACTTACGCTGCTCCCCGTTTGAAGGGATTATGCAAATGCCTAGCAACTTCTTGTTTACTCACTCTGCTCAAGTTAAGTTATACATTCTCCTTTGAATCATTCTTTCATACGGTTACAGCTTGATGCCTTGCTCCTTCACTTGAGTCACATTGTTTTTCTTGATTTTCTGTTTCGTGTTCTTCTGGAAGGAGTAGCGGATGCCGACAAGCGGGCACCATGTGTCCTTCTGCCTTGTCCAAGAGTACGACATGTACGAGTCTGTACTGGTTGTCGTCTCATACTTTAGACCTAATATCCAGTACGAGCGTACGTACAAGAGCAAGCTGGGGGTCAGTTGGCAACTGGCTGACACCATCGACAGGGATGGTGCCAAGTCTTTCGTGCGTGAAATGGGTGTATTCTCATTGCCGATGATGCTCAGGTCCCCCGATATGTTCCATTTCTTCAGGTTTACGTTGAATCCCATTCCCAGATTGTTCCTGCCCATGTGCTTCATGCCCTCGAAGTAGTCAATCCGGTAAGTTTCATTAAGATAGACGTGCCCCAGCCCCTTGGGCAGATTGTAGCTCAGGTACGCCCCCATTTCGAGCAGGCCGTAGCGTCCCATATTCCTGTATGTGCTCACGAACACACCGTTCTCTGTATATGCGTAAGGCTCGATGATGTCGGATGAGAATTCATAGTCAGTGCTTAATGATATGCTCAGGTTGTTGTGGTTGAACGAATAGCCCCCACCAGCTCCTCGCCTCACTTCCGGCTTCAGCTTCGGGTTGCCCCTTGAAACGACCAACGGGTCGGTTGACATATTGTAGGGGTTGAGCATTCCCACGCTGGGCGAAGAGCTTGTCTGGCTGAACCTGGCCGACACCGAGTGGCTGCTTCCAAGGCGGTAGCTCCCGCTGACCGACAGGTGAGGGGTTAAGTATCCGTTCGATTCGTCACCCGCCTTGAGCCATGTTCCCTTCACCCCCGCCGATGCCATGTATGACAGCCTGCCCCACAGGCTGTTGAACGATGCATAGAGATACTCGCTCAGTTCCTTGTGGTTGAACACGGGCACGTGGTCGCTTGTCTTGTCTATTCTGTCGTTTGTCCATGCCAGGGCACTTCCCATTGCCAGACTGTGCTTGCCTCCTAGGCTCTGTGTATAGTCAGCGTCCACGGTGGCTGAAGAACGCCTGTTCTTGTATTTGAATGGATAAGAACCCGAAAGGGCCTTCATGTCTTCGTAGGTCTCCTCCCGCTCACCTTCCGTTCGGTCGCCGTTCAGGTTGCAGGCTGCATTCAACTCCAGCTTCCGCGAGTCTGAAAAGTTGTGCTCGAAGAGCATGCTTGCAGTAAGGATATAGGATTTTCCATTGTTGGACGACTCTCGCCCGAACGCATGGTCCCCTTCCTGTACCAAGCCCCCCCTCCCCACGTACGATGCATGGAAATCCGTCGCTATTGCGTAAAACTGTCCTGCAAGATAGTTCTTTTCGTCTGGATTCCACTTGAGTGCCATCCTGCCGCTTGTTCGCATGAAGTTGTTCATCTCCGTTCCCTCTTCGTGCTTGACGTAGCTTGCGGTCTCCTGGTCCAGCAGCCTCTCCCTCTCCTTGTGGTGGATGTTGAAGATTTCCATGTTGCCATATACGGAGAACCTCGGGCTGCCCGTCTCGAAAGCGCCCGATGCCCCAGACTGCATGAGCGAGGGAACTGTGGTAGAGCCGTCCAATTCCCTCCACAGGTAAGGCTTCCGCTTTTTCTTCAGTCTTATGTTCAGTATCTTCCTGACACCTTTGTGCATATACCGGGCATCCACTGCGTCTATCACCTCTACGGAGGCGATTTCCTTTGGGTCGATGGGGGATATGCCCGTGTTGACGCTCCGTCCGTCAATGAGGATCAGGTAGGGTTTGCCGTCTGCACCCTCAACCTTCTTTGATATCATGTCTATCCGCAGTTTCGGTATCTCCTGCAGCGCCATGAAGGGGTTCTTCATGTTCTTGGCATACTTCGACAGATAGTAGATCTCTCCCGTGGCCGTGTGCTTCACGTGGTAGCTGCGCCCGCCGTCCACAAACACCTCCTCCAGCATGTGAGTGTCGGCCTTCAGCACGACGGTGTTTCCCCTTCCGGCATACAGCGGTGTCACAGACGGGGCCATGCCTATGTAGCTCACGCGCCCCAGCACCTCAGCTGAGTCGCAAGCAATGGAGAACTGCCCATCCTCGCCGCTGACGCCCCCGCCCACCTGCGTGGAGTCGGTTCTGCTCAGGAGTGCGACGGTGGCGTAGGAAACGGGATTGTCGTCCTCGTCCACCACCTTTCCCCTGATTTGCGACTGCGCTGCACATGTCTGCGACATGCACAGCACAGCAAGGGAGAGAATCAAAAGTCTTTTCATATACTCATATCAGTTAAAACTAGAAAATGCAAAATGGGGATACGGCTTTCAATCATGCCATTTTTTTTAATGGCCCCTATATGGAAGACACGCCAACCAGCATCTTATCAACCGCATTTGTTTTTCTTTAACATTTCAAAACGGATGTTCATGCACTGTTCAACTGATTGTTCGGCGCGGAGTTCTGTTTAAGGAATCATCCGTTCCGTTGGATGTTCGGCGCAGTGTTCGGTGCAGTGTTCGGCGGATTTCCGAATCCTCCGTTCCGTTGGATGTTCGGCGCAGTGTTCGGTGCAGTGTTCGGCGGATTTCCGAATCCGCCGCAACGGGGGTATCAGCTTCTCCAGATGCGACAATTTCTATTGTTTTCCTTATCATCTCAAAAGAATTACAAATTCATATATTCATTCTTCGGTGGATTGCAATTGCTTTTCCCTTTGGCCAGCGACCGTTGGTTCCACCGAACATCCGCCGCAATAGGTAAAATGTGTTTGCATGCACATTGAATACAAACAGGCAAAACGTAATTGCAATTAAAAATCTTTTCATCTATTTTTTAGCTTTTTTCTTAACATGCTACAAATATATGAATAAATAATAAGCAAACACGCTTTTTTTGAGTACACAAAGTACACGTTTTTATAAACGATTGCAAAGCAATAAGTTACTAAGCCTCTATTTCGTGTATTTTATCATCGAACATCTTTGTGTTTCCCTCTACATGGAATATCTTACGAAGCAAACGAACCCTTAAATTAACTACGGATTGCTTGCTCATGCTTAAAAGTACGGCAATCTCTGTTGGGATAAAATTGAGTTTTACTAATATGCATAGATTTGTTTCGCGTAAATTCAGATTATTGCAATACTCCGATAGATTGGGAAGGAATTGTGGTAAATATCTATTTACGGTTGCTCGCAATAGTGTCCAGTCGCTATCACTGCCACACTTCCCAATGGAAGCTAAGCTATGCATGCGACAAACGATCTCTGTTTGATATATGTCATTTTCTAAATGCCAATTATTCACATTAAAACCTTCTTCATAGAACCTTGCAAGCAGTTGCTTTAATTTGTCTAATTCTTTTTCTTTTTGAATAACAAGTTCATTGTTACGGTCTAATTGGCAAGCTAATTGCTGCAAATCATTTGATGTATTATTATACTGCCCGAGCAAATCTCGATATTGGCAGTTAAATAGTTTTTGTTCTTCTTTGCGTTTATTGTTTATTCTGTTATAAAAGAAATAAAAGATGCTTGCAATGGCAAAAATGGATACCAAAAGAATCAACATGATGACTTGAAAGCGTTTGGCTTTTAATGCCTGGGTGGCAGCTAAGCGCTGGGCATTTCCGTAATTATACATTGCTTCCATCCGGCCTAGTTGGATGGTTGCTATTTCCTTCATGGACGAATCGTTTGTGTTGCAGTATTGCTCTGCATACTTACACACAGAGTCTGTAATTCCCTTTTTCTCGTATATTTGCAAAAGCGTATGATTTGCAAGTATTTGATTGTTCAGGCTGTTAATATATTTCCTCATCCTACCAATCATAAGAATTGCCGAATCTCCCTTGCCTTCATGCAAAAGCACACGGGACTTGTAATAGTCAAACATGGCATTCTTTTCTAAATCGGCCTTATCCTTGTTTTTCTCAAAAAAAGCGAGCCAGGATAAAGCCTTTTTCCAGTCACCTCTTTCAAGCGCGACATATATTGCAGAAGATATGGCGTATGCAGCCTGTGTGCTGTCTCCATATTCGCAGAAAGCATTAAAGACCCTTTCACTTGTTTCCCTCATGTTGGCAAATTGTCCCAGTTCGTAATAACAGACTGTCTTGTTGCTCTCAATACGCAAAAGGGCTGATGTGTCTTTCAGCAAAGATGCTAAATGGCTTGCAGAGTCAAGTTCTGCTAAAGCCTGCTTAGGCAGATACTGAAGCAAAAAGATGTTAGCTTTTTGACAATGAGCTTTCATTAGCAATTGGTGGCTATCAGTATCCGCTTTATCTACATTGGCAAACAGCTTGTTAAACTGGTCGAGGGCCTGTGGGCTCTCGCCTGCCGTCTCGTGGGCGCAGCCCAGCAGGTAGTAGGCGCGCATGCGCTGGTGGGCGTCGCCGTGGCGGCTGAAAAAGTCGGCCAGGCGGCGG
>OCTX014562019.1_pt1 | contig 11112 bp, 6 predicted proteins | sample 1539691 | NCBI WGS metagenome assembly OCTX01 (sample SAMN02144231, study PRJEB22623) | gut metagenome | biome: sheep rumen | host: Ovis aries | place: New Zealand | reverse complement strand
AGCCTCCAGTTCGGCGATAGACATGTTCTCCGGTTTCTCGATTACCCAGAGGTGGAAGATCTCAGCCTGCACAACGAGGTTGTCGTTGTAACCCACTTTCTCCTGAATCTCGGCGATGTCTTTGCGCGGGAAGCCCGGTACGATACGGTCAACGAGGGTAGCGCAGACGTAGTTGTATTTCTCGAACCACTCTTTGAAGCCCTCGTAGTCAGCTCCGAAATCGTCTTTCCACAGTTCGATATACTTGCGGATGCAGTCTTTGAGGTGGTGTCCGTTGAGGAAGATCAGCTCGCACGGCATGAAGATCAGACCCTTTGTCGGATCGCCGTTGAAAGTCTTATAACGGCGGAACAGGAGTTGCACCAGTTTGCCCGGATAAGAACTTGCCGGTGCGTCAGTAAACTTACAGCTGTCGTCGAAAGTGATACCCGCCTCCGTAGTATTGGAGATGACAAAACGGATCTCCGGTTGCTCTGCCAACGCCATGAATGCCCAGTTCTGGGTGTACGGGTTCAGCGCGCGAGAAATAACATCGATACGCTCCAGACTGTTCACAGCCTTACCGTCCAAACGGCCTTGCAGATTAACGTGATACAAGCAGTCCTGACCGTTAAGCCACTCTACCATACCTTTTTCGATCGGTTGAACAACAGCTACCGAACCGTTGAAGTTCGTCTTTGCGTTCATGTTCCAAACGATCCAGTCCACAAATGCGCGGAGGAAGTTACCTTCACCAAACTGAATAATCTTCTCGGGAGCTACGCTCTTCGGCGCTGTCCACTTGTTCAATGCTTTTTTTGCCATAGTTTTAAGTATTAAATGAATATAAATTGGAATTGACAACTCAATACCATTGCGGCTGCAAAGGTACAACAAAAATTGCACATACGCAAGCGCACGCGCTTTTTCCGTCAAATTTTCTACATATATGCATATGTTTTTGCTGAAAAATTTGCGTAATTGCAAAAAAAATAGTACTTTTGCAAAGAAGAATTATTACCACCATGAAAAAATCCATTTTATGTATGCTTGCTTTGGCATTATTGTCATGCTCAAAAGAGCAGTTTCTTTTAGAGAACGAATGTGTCTATAGTCCCCGACAAACCGAGTTTTCCTTTTGGTCCAATGCCGCCGAACAAATGGAAGTAAGAATCTACGATGAGGGACAAGGGGACGAGGTGGAATGTATAAAAGTTGTTCCCTTGACCAAGGGTTCTAATGATTTCTGGAAGGCAACAGTCAAAGGCGATTGGGCGGGTCAGTTTTATACGATTCGTTCTTACCAGAACGGCGAGTGGAGTGCCGAGTCTCCGGGTATTTTTGCCAAGGCCGTGAGTGTCAACGGACAACGGGCAGCTATCCTTGATTGGAAGACCACTTCCCCTGAAGGCTGGGAAAAGGACGTTCGTCCTGATATGACCGATCCCACGGATATCGTGGTATATGAGACTCATCTGCGCGATTACACGATGGCGCCTAATTCAGGTATTGAGCAGAAAGGTAAATTCTTAGGCATGGCCGAAGAGAAAGCCATTCAACATCTCAAACAACTGGGTATTACACACCTGCAGATTCTGCCGTTCTTCGACTACGGATCGATTGATGAGACTGCCCTTGATCAAAACAAATACAACTGGGGATACGACCCGGTCAACTACAACGTGCCGGACGGAGGATACAGCACGAATCCTTATGACCCTGCTTGCCGTATTCGCGAGACCAAACAGATGATACAGGCACTCCATAAAGCGGGGATCCGCGTGGTGATGGACGTGGTTTATAACCACACTTATGACGTCATGGGCTGCGCTCTCGGACGCGTGGTCCCGAAATATTTCTACCGTTTGAACCCCGATGGCACGTACGCAAACGGCTCCGGTTGTGGTAATGAGACCGCTTCGGATCATGAGATGTACCGCCAGTTCATGGTCGAGTCCGTTTGTTATTGGGCACGAGAGTACCATATTGACGGCTTCCGGTTTGACCTGATGGGTATTCACGACCAAGAGACCATGAAAGCCATCCGCGCAGCATTAGACAAGATTGATCCCACTATTGTCACTTATGGTGAGGGTTGGGCTGCCATGTCGCCTGCATACCCTTATGAAGAACTCGCCATGAAACAATGGACCTATAAGATGCCGCGTGTGGGGGCGTTTAGCGATGATATCCGGAACGCCCTTATCGGTTCGCCATTTGACCATGAACGCGGTTTTGCGTCCGGCAATCCTGCTTCCTGCAAGGATGTGATGCGCGGTCTTATCGCTTGTCCCGAATGGAGCGGCGAACCTATGCAGCACGTGTCTTATATCACTTGCCATGACAATTACTGTCTGCGTGACCGTATCGACATAAGCACCAAGGGAGAAGGAAAAAATAAAGGCGAAAGCGAGCAGACTAAGTTGCGTATGAACAAATTAGCACAGACCGCAGTTCTCGTATCCCAAGGAATGAGTTTTCTGTATGGCGGAGAAGAACTCTATCGCTCCAAACGAGGTATTGATAATAGTTACCAAAGCCCCGATTCTATTAACATCATCCCCTGGGAAAACAAAGAGAAGTATGCGGATCTGTTTAACTATTATTGCCGGATGATTGCTATCCGTCGTGCGCACAAAGGATTCCGCCTCGGAACGGCTGAGTTGGTAAAAGAGCACGTGACGTTCTTGGATACCCCCGACGAACAAGTCATCGGATATTATATTCATGATCTGCAAGGTATTGATTCCGCCAAATCGCTGATTGTGCTGCTCAACGGTGGCGACAAAGCGCAACAGGTGGAGATTCCGGAAGGCAAGTATATATTGCTGGCTTTCAACGGCGAGGCTAACGTGAACGGCCTCTCGGAAATGGAAGAATCCCAGGCGATTGTAGCGCCTTATTCGGCTACTGTTATTGCGGAATATTAATTTAGTTTGCTTAAATCAGACCCGGAATAGGGGCAAAACCTGCGCGTTAAGGACTATTCCTAGACAATGCTTGAAATTGCAACTCCGTAACCAACACATATACAACACATTATGACATATGCCGAAACACTTGAAAACACACATAATTAGCCGTTTGGATCCTGCGATTTCGTTTTTTGTACCGTCATCCCGCGTTTCCGCTCTCCATTCGCGGGGAGTGCGCTATTTTCACGGTCTGCAAAGGCGGAGCCAAGCCCGAACCGGGACTCAAACCCTATACACGCTTCTATCAATATACGTACGTCGCCATCTACCGCCAATTGCAGGCAGAACGCCTGAAAGCGCAGGAACCGCAGAATGACCTGGCGGATCTCTCTTTCGAACCGGTTGCCGCAGAAAAACCTTTCTCACTCAAACGCCCCCTCAAACGCCCGCATTCAGCTGCCATGGAGCGTATTCTTCATGGTTTGTCCCCGGAACCTCCTCCACCCGCTCCGCAACCGGAAAAAACGCCTCATGGGACGATTTTTCTTGCATATCTCAAAAAAAAGCAGTACCTTTGCAGCCCAAAATAGAAAAATGCGAAAAGCGCAGGTGATAGTAGGTCTGTTGGTATGCGTTCTGGTGAGCGGGACGCTCTATGCTAAACGTCCGGTAACGGATGTGGAGCAGGCTCGTCGCGGAGGAACGGAAGTGGAGCGATTACAACGGGCAATCAAAAAGCAACCGGGCGATATGGACAAACACTGTGAACTGGTACAGGCACAATTGGCGGCGGGAGACACCACGGCGGCGGAAAAGAGCATTGAGTACGCGATGAAGATGCGCGAGACGCCTTGCCTGTATATGCAGCGTGCGAGGATTGGGGTAGCGCGTGCTGACCTTTTCGCTGCAGCACGGTATAGCGCCCAAGCCGTCAAAGCCGGTTTGAGACCCTCGGAGGATTCGGCGGTTTATCGGATCGACAGTTTGTCGGGCGGAGGAGTGACGCTCTGTTTGCAACGGTTGGCTGGAGAAGAAAAACAGCAGAGTGACGTTTACCGCGGCTTGGCGGAGATGGCGGCAATGAAAGGCGACACCAGCCTCGCTATCGCGTACTACCGAAAAGCCGTTCATGCCGGAGACACAACATGCCGCGAAGCCTTGAAAATATTGCAACAGGTGGAAACAGTAGCCACAGAGACGGATAGCGTGACTGCGCAGATACCGTTTATGAACCAGACGGGCGAATTGGAACTGAAGGGTAAAATCAACGGTCTGGTAATCCGCATTACGGTGGACACAACGGCTACACAAAGCACCATATCGGGTGTAGAAACGCTCTTTATGCTTAAAAACGAGTATGTCTCCCGAGACGATATTATTGACAATATCTTTGTGATTGCCAAGCGGTTGGAGATCGGCGAAGGAATGGTACTTCGGGACATCCGTCTGCGCTATATCGAGAACCAGGACTGCCCGCTGATACTCTGTTTGCGCGATTTGGAGCGGTTGGGACGCATACAGATCCTTCCCGAAAAACGCGTGTTGACGATCAGACAAACCAAATAGACAAGTTTATGAAAAAACTCATTCTCGGATTGCTATGGATGGTGTGTGTGCCGTTAATGGTGGCGGCGCAGAACACGACGGAGAGTTACTGTATGATGCGCGCCATCGAGGCGGCACAGGGCGACGATTACAATACCGCATTCGAGTATCTTTCCAAAGAATTGGACGCTAATCCCAAGAACGGTTTTGCCCACATGTGGACGGCGATTGCCTGTGTCCGGTCGGATCGCTACGGATGGGCGTTGCAGTATGCTCAATCGGCTCTCAAGTTCCTGCCGAAAAAAGCCAAGGAGGGTCGTGCGCAGATGAACATACTGCTGGCGGACTTATATAGTGAGGCAAAGGATACCGCTCAAGCAATCACGTATTTGGAGCAGGCTCTCAGAGAGGATCCCCAAGAGCCTTATCCGTACAGGCAACTGTTCCTGTTCAGCCAAAACAAAGGCGACAAGGAAGCGATGCTCCGACAAGCCCAAGCGGCGGTAACTAACGTAACTGAAAACCGCGACATGGACATGCTGATGATCGATGCGTTGGTAGAGAACGAGCGGCAGGACGAAGCGTTTGCGTACTGCGACAAGGTGTTGAGCCAATGCGAGCCCAAGAGCAAGGAAGCAAGCCGTTTCCTCACCCAACGCGCGTTGATGAGAGTGAAAAACAAACAACCGCATGAGGCGCTATCCGATCTGATGCAAGCAACCCGGATCGATATATGGGACGTTTCCGAAGATGTATTGGAGCAACTGGATGACACTATCCCGACGGTAGTGCGCGATACACTCCTGGCGGCTCATGCGCAGGAACCCGATAAGTTGTTCTGGAAAATCTATCTCTACGATTCATACCGCCACACCAACGAATACGGCAAGGCGGTGGAGGCAGGTTTTGCCATGTTGCCACAATACAACAGTGCCCACCTGATACACTATATTGCGTCGGTTCTGGAGTCGTATATCGGCGATGTAGAGTTGTCCGAACGGATGTTAATCAAGCAGTTGGGCGTCGATTCGACATCTGCAGCCACGTATCTGAATCTGGAGGATCTGTATGCCGAAACGGGGCGGTACAAAGAGGCGTTCGCCATGGCGGACAAAGCGCTCTCTTTCGATCCCTCGCCGAGTGAAAAAGCGAACATTTACCAATTACGCGGCCGCATCTATGAAATCCAGCGCGAGTACGAAAAAGCAGTTGAGGATTTCATGGCAGGCATGATTTCCGATCCCCGGGATTACGAATACTGGTTCCGTATCGGCAAACTGTACGGCATGATGAATGAGCCGGACAAACAGGCACAGGCCTTCGATCAGGGGCGCAAGGCGTTTGCGGCGGACGGAAAGGAACTGAGCCCGGAAGCCTATGTGGCGACAGGGGATAGTGCCCGGGCGTACGAAGCCGCTCAAACGATGATCCATAAGGAAAACTCCGCGGGAGAGCAGTACAACGCCGCGTGTGTCTATGCGCAAATCGGCCATCCTCAAGAGGCGTTGGAACACCTCAAGAAAGCGTTTGAATGCGGTTTCCGCCATTTCTACCACATCGCGTGGGACATGGACTTGGACAGTCTGCGAGGAATGAAAGAGTTTGACGAGATGGTCAACGAATACAAGCAGAGAGCGGAGCTGGAGAAACAGGAGTTAAGAAGCAAGATTGATACGGAACTGAACTACTAATCCAAAAGCCTTTACGTGATATGAAAAAGATATTTTTTACACTCCTGATTGCTCTCACGGCACAAGTGATGATTGCTGCGGATTCGTACTATTTCCAGCGCGCAGAGGAAGCATACAAAAACAAAGACCTTGACCTGTGCCTTCGTTATTGCAAGGAAGGTGTCGGGAAAAACCCAAAAGACGGCAAATGCTGGGCGGTCATCGCGGAGATATACTCCAAACGCAAGTATGCACGTTATGGCGAAGCGATGCAGGCCGCGGAAAAGGCCTTGGCCACCTTGCCGAAAAAAGACAAACAATGGATTCATTTTGTCCATGCCATCCGCGGAGATGTGTTCTACAAAGTAGAGAACTATCAGGCATCGAAAGAGGCGTATCTGGTGGCGCTCTCCATGCAGCCGGATAACACCACCTATATCTATGACGTAGCGGATGTGTGTTACCGGTTAGGTGAATACGAAGAGTCCGTCAAGTACTACAAACGATATCTGGAGCAGAGCCCGAACACCATTTATATCTATGGCGAACTGGCATACGTCTATTACAAAGCCGGCAACCCAAAGGAGGCGCGGCGTTATAGCGATATGGCGAACACTTTAGCGCAAGGCGGTAATATCACGGCACACCGTGTGAAATCGCTTTTGGCTCTCGAGCAAGAGGATTATATCTCCGCCTGCCGCGAAGCAGCCCGCGCAATATTCATCGGCGAGACGTGGTACGAAGAAGGCGATACGCTCAATATCTTGTGTCCGGATCTGCTGATGGCAGCAATACGAACCGAGGTGGCGAAAGCACAGAAAGCAGTAGAGACGAACGCCACCGCAGCTTATTGCGCATTCACAATGCAGCGTTACTGGGATGCTCTCTATTACCTCAACCGTAAGTTGGAACAGATAGACGCCCCTCAATCCGTTTATCCGGAGTTAGCATCGGTTTATGAACGGGTAGAAGCGCTCGACGAGGCAGAGAAATACTACAGTCTGGCGCTCAAAACGGACTCGGCGGAACATATATGGCGTGGTCTGGCACAAGTGGCAAGAGAGCGCGGAGAGTTCCTGAAAGCCAACGAATACCTGCGCAAAGCACTACAAGAGACGCCTGCCGAAGGAAAATGTTATTACCTCATCGCGCGCAATTTGTGCGAAGCAGGGCTGATGGATGAAGCCCTGATGACATTGGATACCGCCCGCGTATTGTTGGAGGACGAGGATTGGCTTATATCAGTTCATAGCATCCGCGCGGAGATATTCCGCCGGAAAGGCGAGGAAGAGAACGTGCACAAAGAGATAGCGGAAGCACAGAAACTGCGCAAGCCGGACGACAAAAGGAGCGAGTTCTATGTCCTCGATGCACTATCAGGCGACACGGCTGCGCTCGCACGCCATGCACAAGAGATCGCGCAGGACAAGAAAGGACAGATGGACGGCAAATGGGGAACACTCGCACATGCGTACGCGATAGTTAAGGATAAGGCGCACACCCTCGATATGATTCGCCGGGACTACAAGGCAGGAAATTACAGCATACGGCTCATACAGACTTTGAGCCGCTATCAGTTCCTGAAAGATGACCCGGAGTTCAAAGCCTTGGTAGCCGGCTATGAAACCATGCTGGAGGAGAAATTAGCGGAACTGCAATCGCAGTCTGGCGACCAGGAGACGATACTGGACAAAGTGACAGAACTGCCCTTTACGCAGCAAGGCGGAGTCAACCGCGTACAATGTACCATCAACGGTCTGCCGCTATATTTCGTCTTCGATACCGGCGCTGCAGATGTGTCCATATCAAGCGTGGAGGCGAACTTCATGCTCAAGAACGGCTATCTGACCAACGCGGATTTTATGGGCAAGCAGAATTTCATGACCGCTACCGGGGAAATCCATGAAGGCACGACCATCAACCTGCGCGAAGTGAGGGTTGGCGATGTGATTCTCAGAGACATCAAAGCATCTGTCATTAAAAACCAGTCTGCGCCCTTACTGCTCGGGCAAAGTTGTTTCCGACGTTTCGGGACAGTTGAGGTGGACAACAAAGCGCAGGTCATTCGCCTGATAGCGAAATAAATGAAAAAATGAAAAAATGAGAAAATCTAAAAATGTGAAAATAAGACTATGAGTTTACAATGTGGAATAGTGGGATTGCCCAATGTGGGCAAAAGTACCCTGTTTAACTGTCTGAGCAACGCGAAGGCGCAGAGCGCGAATTTCCCATTCTGCACGATAGAACCGAACGTAGGTGTAATCACCGTACCCGACGAGCGGCTGATTAAGCTTGGCGAGATATGTCACCCCGAGCGCGGCGTCATTCCGACGACCGTTGAGATAGTCGATATAGCCGGACTGGTCAAAGGCGCCAGCAAAGGGGAAGGATTAGGCAACAAATTCCTCGCCAACATACGTGAGACGGACGCCATCATTCATGTCCTCCGCTGCTTCGACGACGAGAACGTTGTCCATGTGGACGGGTCCGTCAATCCTGTTCGCGACAAAGAGATCATTGACGCCGAGTTACAGCTGAAGGACCTGGAGACGGTGGAGAGTCGTATTCAGAAATGCGAGAAAGCAGCGAAAGCCGGAGGAGACAAGTTTGCCAAGTTGCAACTGGAGGTGCTCGTCAAATACCGCGAGGCGCTGTCTCAAGGCAAGAACGCGCGCACTGTGGAGCTGGAGAACAAAGAGCAAGAGACCGCAGCCAAAGACCTGTTTCTGCTGACCAACAAACCGGTCATGTACGTCTGCAATGTCGATGAGGGTTCGGCGGTAAGCGGCAACGCCTACGTCGAGCAAGTGCGCGAGGCTGTCAAGGATGAAGATGCGCAGGTGCTGGTGCTGGCGGCGAAGATAGAGAGCGAGATAGCGGAGCTGGAGAGCTACGAAGAGCGGCAGATGTTCCTTGAGGAGATAGGTCTGCAGGAAAGCGGCGTGAACCGCCTGATCAAAGCCGCCTACGCCCTCCTCAAGTTGCGCACATTCCTGACCGCCGGATCGGACGAAGTGCGGGCATGGACGTTCCGCGAAGGCATGAAAGCGCCGCAGTGCGCGGGAGTGATCCACACGGATTTCGAGCGGGGATTCATCCGCGCGGAGGTAATCAAATACGAAGATTTCGTAGCGCTCGGCGGCGAAGCGCAATGCCGCGCTGCCGGCAAACTCGGCATCGAAGGAAAAGACTACCTCGTCCAGGACGGCGACATCATGCATTTTTTGTTTAATGTCTAAATAGGAAGACCTAGGTTGACCTAGAAAAACATAGAATAACAATTATGATACAATCATTATTAAATATCGGCTGGTGGGTGGCAGTAGTATTCATTATTGTCGGCTTCGTCGCTTTGGTTAAAGGTGCCGATTGGCTGGTGGACGGCGCATCGTCCATCGCCAAGCGGTTCGGTATCAGCGACTTAGTAATAGGCCTCACTGTAGTAGCCTTCGGGACGAGTATGCCGGAGTTTGTGGTGAACATGGTGTCGGTAGGACACGGCACGACGGAGTTGGCGATCACCAATATACTCGGCTCTAACATCATCAACACCTTCGTCATACTCGGTCTAACGGCCTTGATCTACCCGATAGCAACGCACCGCAGTACCCGCAATTTTGACATTCCGCTTTCAGCGGCAGCGGGAGCTATTGTGTTACTAATGATTATTCCTTTCCTGCCTCAGGAGGACGTCCCGGTCATCGGAAGAGCCGAAGGGTGTGCGCTACTCGCGCTATTTAGTCTGTTCTTGTATATTACCTTCCGCAACGCGAAAGCACAGGAGCACAGCAAGGAAGAAGAAGTGGAGGTAAAGGAGATGGGTGTGGGTAAAGCGGTGGTTCTGATTCTCGCCGGCATCGTCGGACTGGCGATAGGCGGCGAACTGATTGTGGACAGCGCAGTCGATATAGCCCATCGGTTCGGGGTATCGGAAGCTATCATCGGGCTGACGATTGTGGCATTAGGGACATCACTACCGGAGTTGGCGACTTCCGTCATTGCGGCGTTCAAGAAGAACAGTGATATCGCGATGGGCAATGTGGTTGGCAGCAATATCTTCAATGTGTTCTTTGTTCTCGGCACGAGCGCAGCAATCCGCCCGCTACCGGCTTACCAGGGGATAGAGGTAGACGCACTCATGGCGGCTTTAGGCAGTTTCATCGTTTGGTTCGCGCTGAAGATCGACAAAGACAACAAACTCCCGCGGTGGGCAGGAGCTTTACTTTTAATCGTCTATGCAGGGTACCTGACATATCGCTTGATGGCGATATGAATTCCAAATTTATAATTGATTGAAGCGTCTGCGCTCGGAATCGAAGAGCCAGCCGTATTTATTGAAATAGCGGCACATGTTTCGGATATGAATCCGGAGCATGTGTTTGTTTTTATAGGAAGCGCGGGCATGGTCATGCACAATCGTCCATGCGGGATGATAGAGCGTGAGGTAGTTACGATGGATAGTACGGGTGAGGTCAATATCCTCGGGGTACATAAAATAACGTTCATCGAAGAGTCCCGCCTCGACCGCTGCTTTGGTTCGCAGAAACATGAAACATCCGCTGAGGTAGGGCGCGTTGACCGGTTTAGTCAGATCCAGATCAAGCATCTCGTAGCGCTTGTTGCGCCGTGCCATGAGGGCTGCGGGCAGAAACCGCCGGCCGAAGACATCAATCGGCGCAGGCAGTCGCTTGGCGAGGTACTGCTGTGAGCCATCCGGACTAAGCACTTTCGGCATCAGTTGTCCTACCTGCGGGTGCTCCAACATCCAGTCGTGCATAGCATCGATATCTTCGGCCTTGACACGGATGTCACTATTCATCACCAGATGGAAATCGGTCTTGTAGTACGCGCTCTCGCGCAGAGCGATGTTATGCGCACGGCCGTAACCGAGGTTCTCCGGCATATGCATATAGCGCAGTTTACGTGAGACCGCTTGCGCTGTAAGACCGCGTTGCTGTAAGACCGCTTGCGCTGTAAGACCGTCCTTCGGACTGTAAGAAGGT
>OCTX012172920.1_pt1 | contig 11112 bp, 5 predicted proteins | sample 1539691 | NCBI WGS metagenome assembly OCTX01 (sample SAMN02144231, study PRJEB22623) | gut metagenome | biome: sheep rumen | host: Ovis aries | place: New Zealand | reverse complement strand
CAGACTACTGTTCCGAAGTTTTCGATATGAGTAGCCTGACCCAGAGGACCTACAACGTCTGTGATATAGTCACCTGCATTCAGGTTGCAGAGTTTTGTAGAAGAATAACCTACCTTCTGAACCACCAGAGTGATAGTGCCGGCTTCTACGTCTGAGTCTGCGATTGTAAGAGGCATACGTTCGCCTTGTTCGCCAACACGAACGATAACGAAGTGTCCGGCTTTACGTGATTTTGCAATGAGTGGAGCTTCAACTACAAACTTGAATACTTTCTCACTGAATTGTTCCTTAGAAACGATCTTGTTCATAATCCTTAAAATGTATGTTAGATATTTGATTTTTTAGTCGATGTATTCGAAACCTGTGTATGGCACGAGAGCCTTTGGCATGCGGATGCCTTTCTCTGTCTGGAAGTTTTCCAGGATAGATGCAATGATACGAGGCAGTGCGAGAGCCGAACCGTTGAGGGTGTGGCAGAGCTGCACTTTCTTGTCGGCATTGCGGTAGCGGCACTTCAGACGGTTTGCCTGATATGTGTCGAAATTGCTTACAGAAGAAACTTCGAGCCAGCGACCTTGTGCTTCGCTATATACTTCGAAGTCGTAGCAGATGGCAGATGTGAAACTCTGGTCGCCGCCACACAGACGCAGGATGCGGTAGGGGAGTTCGAGCTTCTTCAGGAGTCCCTCTACGTGGTCGAGCATTTCCTGGTGGCTCTGCTTAGAGTGTTCAGGAGTGTCGATGCGAACGATTTCAATCTTTGAGAACTCGTGCAGGCGGTTCAGTCCGCGCACGTCTTTGCCGTAGCTTCCTGCTTCGCGACGGAAACACTGAGTGTAGGCGCAGTTCTTGATTGGCAACTGCTTTTCGTCGAGGATGACGTCGCGGTAGATGTTTGTTACAGGCACTTCGGCTGTAGGGATGAGGTAGAGGTCGTCCACCTCGCAGTGGTACATCTGTCCTTCCTTGTCGGGCAGCTGTCCTGTGCCGTATCCGCTGGCTGCGTTCACTACAGTTGGCGGCATTATTTCGGTGTATCCGGCTTTGTTAGCTTCGGCAAGGAAGAAGTTTATCAGAGCGCGTTGCAGTTGTGCGCCTTTGCCTGTATATACTGGGAAACCGGCTCCGGTGATTTTCACTCCGAGGTCGAAATCGATGAGGTTGTACTTCTTAGCGAGTTCCCAGTGTGGCAGTTTTGCTTCGCCGTTTGCAGGCACTGTGTCCCAGTTGCCTACGGTGTCGCCTGGTTTGCATTCGCGCAGGGATGACTTCACAACTACATTGTCCTCGGCTCCTTTGCCTTCTGGTACTTCGTCGTATGGTATGTTTGGAATGGTACAAAGGTGAGCGGTGAGTGCGTTTTCGGCGTCAGCCTTCTTCTGCTCCAGTTCTGCAGCTTTCTGCTTCAGTTTTGCCACTTCCTGCTTAGCCTGTTCGGCAGCGTCCTTGTCGCCAGCCTTCATCAGTTTGCCTATTTCGGCAGCGAACTTCTTGCTTTCAGCCAGTGTGGCGTCGAGTGCAGTCTGTGCTTCGCGACGTTCTTTGTCGATGGCAATAGCTTTCTCTACTGCTTCTTTTGCACCTTTAAATTGTTTTTTCTCCAGACCTTTGATAACTCGGTCGGTCTCTTCAGTAATAAGCTTTAACGTTAACATCTTATCTTCAGTGTTTCTAAAAAATCGGATGCAAAGGTACGACTTTTTATTATATAATGATGCGGTTGCCTTGAAAAAACTTCAGAACATATAGCTGATGTTGAAGAAAGCTCCGAGTTTTTGGGTTATGTTGCTCCAGTTGAGGTTGAGTTCGATTGGTCCGACGGGAGTTTTTGCACAGCGCTATGTATAATAATCTCAGTCTCATATGTGTTTCAGAATTATTTGCAAAAGTACGTCCTATTTTTCAATTTTTACTTAAAAACTCTCACAACTTAAAACTCAGTCAGCAGCAAATTCGTGATGAATAAGTTGTATTGATGCCATCATGTACAGACACAAAAATAAGTTCGCGATGAATGAGTGATGTCTGAAAAAAATATAAAAACAATTTGTATAATAAATTTTTGTGCTTGCGTACCCCTCCCTTTTCTTTTTTTCTCCACAGATTTTCAATTTTACAGACATAGATTTTCAATTTTACGGACATACATTTTGTACTTTGCTTGCTTACTCGTATCTTTGCACCGGATTTAGAATTAAGGTAAAAATTTTTATGGCGCCGTAAACCGGCGAACCATTCAAGAATAGCTATTTTTACAATTACTTATGACCAACAAAAAATTAACCCCTTCGTATATCTTCGAATCCAGCTGGGAGGTATGCAATAAAGTAGGGGGTATCTACACAGTTTTATCCACAAGGGCAAAGACGCTGCAGGATAAGCTGAAGGACAAGGTTTTCTTCATCGGTCCTGACTTTTGGGCAGGAAAGAAAAATCCGCTGTTTAAGGAGAGCAAGACGCTGCTGAAGCAGTGGCGCGAACATGCTGAGCAGACTGAAGGACTCCACTTCCGCGTGGGCCGTTGGCAGGTTCCGGGCGAACCGATTGCCATCCTGGTCGATTTCCAGCCTTTCTTTCCGGAGGTGAACGACATCTTCTTCTGGGCATGGGACAACTACAGCGTGAACTCCCTGAAGGCTTACGGCGACTACAACGACAGCATCGTGTTCTCGTGGGCTGCCGGCAAGGTGGTGGAGAGCTACTTCCGCTTCCACAGCCTGACGGAGAAGGACAACGTGGTGTTCCAGGCACATGAGTGGCAGACCTGTCTGGCTGCTCTCTACGTGCAGAAGTACGTGCCTGAGGTGGCTACAATATTTACTACACACGCAACTACTACCGGTCGCAGCATCGCCGGCAACGGCAAACCGCTCTACGACTATCTGTTTGCTTACAACGGCGACCAGATGGCAAGCGAACTGGGCGTTGAGGCTAAGCACTCGGTAGAGAAGAGTGCTACGCTGGCTGTTGACTGTTTTACGACAGTGAGCGACATCACCGACAAGGAGTGTAAGCAGCTGCTGACCCGCCAGTCGGACGTAGTGCTGATGAACGGTTTTGAGAACGGATTCGTTCCTTCGCCACAGGCAGCATTCGATGAGGCTCGCAAGGCAGCTCGCCAGTCGATGCTCAAAGTAGCCAATGCGCTCATGGGCACTAAGCTGAAGGACGACACAATCATCGTTGCCACCGGCGGCCGCTATGAATATAAGAACAAGGGTATCGACGTGTTTGTGGATGCCATCAACCGCCTGCGTTTCGATGAGAATCTGAAGAAACCGGTGCTCGCATTCATCTTCGTTCCGGCTTGGATGCGCGAGGCTCGCGGCGACTTGAAGCAGGCTATGAAGGCAGGCACAAAGGTGAAGGGCGCTCTGCCTAATCCGCGTATCACTCACGAACTGAACGAACCTTGGAACGACCGCGTGATGGGTCAGATGGACTGGCTCAACATGCACAATGCTCCGGAGGACAACGTGAAGCTCATCTTCGTGCCTTGCTACTTGGACGGAACCGACGGCATCTTCAACAAACTCTACTACGACCTGATTATCGGTACCGACCTCACCGTATTCCCTTCGTACTACGAGCCTTGGGGCTACACTCCGACAGAGAGCGTTGCCTTCCACGTGCCTTGCATCACTACCGACCTTGCCGGTTTCGGACTGTGGGCAAACGAACTGAAGGGCGGACAGTCGGAACTTGCCGACGGCGTGAAGACTATCCACCGCAGCGACTATAACTTCGACGAAGTGTCGGAAACAATCGCACAGACCATCCTGCAGTTCTCAGAAATGACTCCTGCACAGGTGAAGGCTGCACGCAAAGCCGCAGAGAAAGTGGCAGAGAAGGCGCTGTGGAAACACTTTATCACTTACTACTACGAAGCTTACGACATTGCTCTAAGAAAGCGAAACGAACGTATAAAATAAACCTCTCTCAAAGAAAAAACTAAACTAAAACCGCACATTATTAACAATTATAAATAAAAACATTATGAGAATTAAGGCAAGCAATGCCAACACTCCTATTTGGCGCGAAATCAGTGTCCGCTCGCAGGTTCCTGAGGCTCTCAAACCGCTGGACGAAATTGCACACAACATGTGGTGGTCGTGGAACAATGAAGTAGGTCACCTCTTCAACGACATGGACCCACAACTCTGGCACGACACTGTTCAGAATCCAGTACTCTTCCTTTCTCGCATGAACTACGAGAAACTGGAGACTCTGGCAAAGGACAAGAAGATTGTTGACCGCGTGAAGGCTATCTACAAGGACTTCCGTGCTTACATGGATGTGAAGCCAGACAAGAAGCGTCCTTCTGTAGCATACCTCTGTATGGAGTACGGACTCAGCCATGTACTGAAAATCTACTCAGGCGGTCTTGGAATCCTCGCCGGCGACTACGTAAAGGAAGCATCCGACTCGAACGTTGACTTCTGCGCTGTCGGTTTCCTCTATCGTTACGGCTACTTCACTCAGACACTCTCTATGGAGGGCCAGCAGGTAGCTAACTACGAGGCACAGCAGTTCCCGACACTGCCTATCGAACGCGAACTGGACGCTAACGGCAACCAGGTCGTCGTAGATGTACCTTACAACAACTATACTGTTCATGCACTCGTTTGGCGCGTAAACGTAGGTCGTGTGAAACTCTACCTGCTCGACACCGACAACGAGATGAACTCTGAATACGACCGCAGCATCACCCACGCTCTCTATGGAGGCGACTGGGAAAACCGTATCAAGCAGGAGGTTCTGCTCGGTATCGGTGGTGTGTTGCTCCTTAACAAACTCGGCATCAAGAAGGACATCATCCACTGTAACGAAGGTCATGCAGCACTCGCAAACGTACAGCGCCTTGCTGAATACGTAGAGAGCGGACTGTCGTTCAACGAAGCCCTCGAAGTGGTTCGTACTTCTTCACTCTATACAGTACACACTCCAGTACCTGCAGGTCACGACTACTTCGAAGAGGGACTCATGAGCAAGTACCTCGGACAGTACTCTGAGCGCCTCGGCATCAGTTGGGACGACTTTATGGGCATGGGTCGCGTGAACCCGGACGACAAGAACGAGAAGTTCTGTATGAGTACCTTCGCTTGCAACACCTGCTCTTGGGTAAACGGTGTAAGCTGGCTCCACGGAAAAGTTTCTCGCGAGATGTTCAACGGCATCTGGAAGGGCTACTTCCCAGAGGAACTGAAGAACGTAGGCTACGTAACAAATGGTGTTCACATGCCTACTTGGACAGCAAGCGAATGGAAGGCTGTTTACGCTAAGTACTTCGACCCATCACACCTTGCAGACCAGTCGAACGTGAAGATTTGGGAAGCTATCTACAACGTTCCTGACAAAGAAATCTGGGAGACTCGTATGGCTCTTAAGAACAAACTCTTCGACTACATCAAGAAGCAGTTTGAGGAAGACTGGCTGAAGCACCAGGGCGACCCTTCTCGTATCGTTTCAATCCTTGAGAAAATCAATCCAAACGCACTCACCATCGGATTCGCACGTCGTTTCGCTACATACAAGCGTGCACACCTGCTCTTCTCCGACCTCGACCGTTTGGCTAAGATAGTAAACAATCCTAACTACCCGGTTCAGTTCCTCTTCGCAGGAAAGGCACACCCGGCTGACGGTGCAGGTCAGGGTCTTATCAAGAAGATCTACGAAATCAGCCGCCGTCCTGAGTTCCTCGGTAAGATTATCTTCCTCGAGAACTACGATATGAAGCTCGCTCGCCGTCTCGTAACTGGTGTGGATATCTGGATGAACACACCAACTCGTCCGCTTGAAGCATCTGGTACATCTGGCGAAAAGGCTCTGATGAACGGTGTGGTAAACCTCTCAGTGCTCGACGGATGGTGGCTCGAAGGCTACCGCGAAGGTGCAGGATGGGCTCTTACAGAAAAGCGCACATTCCAGAACCAGGCTCAGCAGGACCAGCTTGACGCTGCTACAATCTACTCTCTGCTCGAAAACGAAATCCTGCCTCTCTACTACAACCAAGGCAAGAACGGCTACAGCGAGGGCTGGATTAAGACAGTGAAGAACTCTATCGCTCAGGTAGCTCCTAACTACACTATGAAGCGTCAGCTTGACGACTACTACACTCGTTTCTACGGTCCACTTGCTACTCGTCGCAAAGAACTCTTTGCTAACGACTTCAAGAAGGCTAAGGAAATTGCAGCTTGGAAGGAACTCGTTGCTTCGCGCTGGGACAAAATCAACGCCGTTTCTTTCGAGAAGGAAGAAGACATCCTCGCTGGTGACGTCCTCTCAGGTAAGCAGTACAAGATTCGCTACGTAATCGACGAGCAGGGACTCGACGACGCAGTAGGTCTCGAACTTGTTACTATCTACCGCGACGAAGACAACAAGGAACACGTGAACAGCATCGAGCCGTTCAAGGTAATCAAAAAGGAAGGCAACCTCTACACATTCGAGGTTACGCACTGCATCCCAACTGCAGGAGCATTCATGGTTGCTTACCGTATGTTCCCAAAGAACGCAGACCTGCCACACCGTCAGGACTTCTGCTACGTAAAGTGGTTCAACTAAAACCTTCTATAAATAATTCTTTTGTAGAGTCCGCATGCCATACGTGGTGTGCGGACTCATTTTTTCTGTTTTTTCTTTCCTTCTAACTTTTTTTCATATTCTCTTTTGCCGCTATTCATTATAATTATTTTATCTTTGCACGCGAAGACTAATTTTCTTTTACAATCGGCAGACCTCTGCCAACATTTTTTATATATATATCAATACGATGAAGAACATGAAAAAGACTTTCTTAATTCTGAGTTTACTCTGTGGCTTTGCAACTCTCTTCGCTCAGCCCCATCGTTTCAATGCCGAACACCCATACGTTCACGACCCTGTCATGGCTCGTGGCGAGGACGGTCGCTACTATATATTCTCAACAGGCATGGGCGTAGGAGTCATTTCCTCTGCCGACATGAAGAACTGGCAACGCGAACCCTCTGTGTTCAAACTGGAATTCAAACCTGTTCCCGACGGAGAGGATAAATGGCAGCATCGCCGCAACTTCGAAGTAGATTGGGCAGCCAGCACACTGCCGCGCTGGGGAGTGGATACTATCCCAGGCTATCGCGGACACATGTGGGCTCCCGACATCAGTTTCCACAACGGACAGTGGTACCTCTACTATTCCTGCTCTACATTCGGCAAGAACGGCAGTGCCATCGGTATGGCTACAAATAAAACTCTCGACCCCAAATCGCCCGACTTCCGTTGGACCGACCACGGCGCAGTCATCGTTTCCCATAAGCATAAGGACAACTGGAACGCTATCGATCCTAACCTCATCCTCGACGAGAAGGGTAATCCATACCTTACCTTCGGTTCATTCTGGGATGGCATCCAGCTCGTTCGCCTTGACTATAACGACTACAAGACTCCTGTAAGCAAACCGAAAACCATCTCGCGCCGCATAGGTCGCAAACTCTCCATCGAAGACATCGATAAGGTGGAGAACTTCACAATCGAGGGCAACGACACCATCGAAGCAGGAGAAAACGCTGTTGAGGCTCCGTTCATCATCCGCAACGGCAAATACTTCTACCTCTTCGTCAGCTTCGACTACTGCTGTCGCGGACAGCGTTCTACCTACAAGACAGTCTATGGTCGCAGCAAGAACATCGAAGGACCATACCTCGACAAGGAAGGTCGTCCTATGGAGAAGGGTGGTGGCACCTTCCTCTACGGACCAAGTGACAATAACTTCGGCATTGGTCACTGTTCCGCATACCAGTTCGACGGCCAGTGGTACTTCGTATCCCATGCCTACAACAAAGATGCAAACGGACAGGCACAACTCTTCATCCGCAAATTCACCTTCGACAAAAAAGGCTGGATAGTTGCAGACCCGGAGTGATTTTTTAATGCATAATTCATAATGCATAATGCATAATTGTTAAATTTTCAACTTTCAATTTTCAACTTTCAACTTAATAACCATTATAACATGAAACACCAACTTTTAACTGCCAGCTTGTTGCTCCTTTCAGCAACACTATCGGCTCAGAAGTCTGTGCCCATGTGGCAAGACCCTGTGCGCAATGCCGACAATCGTAAGACAGACGTTTCCGACTACTTCGCTTACGAATCTATGGCACTTGCCGAAAAGAACCAGTCGCCTATCCACAACGTGAAGGCGCAGTCGAAACGATTCCTCAGCATTGAGGGTACTTGGAAATTCTGTTGGGTGGAAAGCGCAAACGAGCGTCCTGCCAACTTCTTCGCTCTCAAGTACGACGACTCCAAATGGGGTACCATGCCTGTTCCCGGCATCTGGGAACTCAACGGTTATGGCGATGCTATCTACGTAAACAATCACTATGCTTGGCGTAGCGATTGGGTAGGGGAACCGCCAACAGTTCAGGACAAAGGCAACCATGTAGGTTCTTATCGCCGCACATTCACCATCCCTGCCGACTGGAAAGGCGAAAAAATCTACATGCACATCGGTTCGGCTACCAGCAACATCACTGTTTATGTAAACGGCAAATATGTTGGTTACAGTGAAGACTCAAAAGTAGCTGCCGAATTCGACATCACCAAGTTTGTTGTTCCAGGCAAGGAAAACCTCATCGCCATGCAGATTATGCGCTGGTGCGACGGTTCGTGGAACGAAGACCAGGACTTCTGGCGCCTTTGCGGTATTGCTCGCGAATGCTACCTCTACAGCCGTCCTAAGGTTCATATCGAGGATGTATTCATTACTCCCGACCTTACCGACAACTATACAAAAGGAAAACTCTCTATCCGTCTGACTGCACCAGATGCAAAAGGTAAGAAGTTTTCAGTACGCCTTCTCGACCCTGCAGGAAGTGATGTAAGTCCTAAGCAGGTTGGCGAACTGAAGATTGACAACAAGGGAATTGGCGAGGCGGTAATGATTATCCCGGATGCTAAGAAGTGGACAGCCGAGACTCCAAACCTCTATAAACTTCTGATTTCTCTCTACGACGGTGATAAACTCATTGAGTGCATTCCTCAGAATGTAGGTTTCCGCAAAGTTGAAATTAAAGACCAGCAATTCCTCGTAAACGGACAGCCAGTGCTCATCAAGGGTGCCGACCGCCACGAACTCGACCCAGATGGCGGTTATGTAGTCAGTGTAGAACGTATGATTCAGGACATAAAGGTAATGAAGCAACTCAACGTGAATGCAGTTCGCACTTGCCACTATCCTGACGATCCTCGCTGGTACGACCTCTGTGACGAATATGGTATCTATGTAACAGCAGAAACCAATATCGAAAGCCACGGAATGGGTTACGGCGAGAAGTCTCTTGCTAAAGACCCTCGTTTCCACGACATGCACATAGAGCGTCAGCAGCATAATCTGCGCGTTCTGAAAAACCATCCTTCTATCGTCGTTTGGTCGCTCGGAAACGAAGCCGGCTACGGCAAGAACTTCGAAGATGCCTATGATTGGGTGAAGGCTTACGACCCAAGTCGTCCATGCCAGTACGAACAGTCAGGCAAGAACGGCAAGACTGACATCTACTGTCCTATGTATGCTGACTACAACCACAGCGAGCGCTACTGTTCTGAGGGCAATCCTCGTCCGCTCATCCAGTGCGAATACTGCCACACAATGGGTAACTCAGGTGGTGGTCTGAAAGAATACTGGGACCTCATCCGCAAGTACAAGAACTACCAGGGCGGTTATGTTTGGGACTATGTTGACCAGGGACTTCGCAGCAAGTCTAAGGTTACTGGCAAGGACATCTTCGCTTATGGTGGTGACTTCGGACGCTTCCCAGCCAGCGACAACAACTTCAACATCAACGGTATGATTTCCCCTGACCGTGTTCCAAATCCTCATGCCTACGAAATCAAATACTGCTATCAGAACGTTTGGGCAAAACTCCTCTCCGCTTCTGAAGGTACTGTAGAAATATACAACGAAAACTTCTTCACCGACCTCAACAACATCGTCCTCGTCTATACTATCAAAGCAGACGGAAAGAAGGTGTTTGGTGGAACTATTCCTCTCTCTGGCTACAACATCCGTCCGCAGGCTCGTGCTACAGTTCGCATTGCCGACATAGCAAATGCCATGAACGAACAGAAAGACAAGGAAGTTGTATGCACTATCGAATGCAAACTCGCTTCTGCTACTGCTCTTCAGAAGGCAGGCGAGATTGTTGCCAACGAAGAATTCGTACTCACCGACTACCGCTTCCCAGTGGTTGCCGACCTCACTGCTCAGCCTGTTGCTGACAAGAAAGCAAAGACTCAGCCTAAGACTGCCTCACTCGACGACCGAGCTGTCTATGCCGTTGCTTCTGCTGCAGGTGCTGCTTACACATTTGATAAGAGCTCTGGATACATCGCTTACATCGACATCGACGGACAACAGATTACTCAGGACGACAGTCAGTTGCGTCCCGACTTCTGGCGTGCTCCAACCGACAACGACTACGGAGCAGGCATGCAGAACAAATTCGCTGCTTGGCAGAATCCGGGTCTTGAGAAGAAGTTATTCTCTATCCGTCAGGATGGTGTCAATATAGTTGCTACAGCTGAGTACAGTCTGCGTCATCTCGAAGCTACCGTAAAACTCGACTATGTGCTTAACCCAGCCGGACAGATGGTAGTCACTCAGACTCTCACTGTCAATCCTGAGGCAAAGAACAAACCACAGCTCTTGCGTTTCGGCATGAATCTCAAGGTGAAGAAAGCTTTCGATCAGATTGAATACTATGGTAAGGGCCCTCGCGAGAACTATATCGACCGTCACAACTCTGAGAGTCTCGCTATCTGGAAACAGACTGTTGCAGAACAGTACTACCCATACATCCGTCCGCAGGAGTCTGGTACTAAGACTCAGGTTCGTTGGTGGGCACTTACCAATGCTGCCGGCACAGGACTCTGTTTTGCAGGTACAAAACCACTTGAGTGCCAGACCCTCGAATACACAGAACACGACCTGCAGCCTACTCGTGAGAAGAAGCAGTTCCATAGTGGCGACCTCATCGCCGAACCGTTCAACGACGTACACATCTCTGCCCGTTCTATGGGTATCGGTTGTGTAAACTCTTGGGGCGCATTCCCTCGTCGCGAATACCAGATGCC
>OCTX014554792.1_pt1 | contig 11113 bp, 10 predicted proteins | sample 1539691 | NCBI WGS metagenome assembly OCTX01 (sample SAMN02144231, study PRJEB22623) | gut metagenome | biome: sheep rumen | host: Ovis aries | place: New Zealand | reverse complement strand
GCTCATATACCTCATCCGAAATATATTGAATATTACCTAGGTCAACAGTTCCATATTCATTGAAATCAGCAACCCTAATATACTTATGACCTGTTGGCTCTGATAGCAATTTCTCACCTTTAGGAAGGCGCTTTCCACCTTTTATTTCTGCTATATCTCCTAATTTCTTCTCTTCCCACCCTTCTTTTGGTTCGAGCATTTTTTTGAGGGATGCTTGGAAGAGGGCTTTGGCTTCATTGAGGGATTTTTCTGCATTCGCCTTCATCGCGTCTATCTTTGCAAAAGCAGCGTCAAGATAATCTACGATGCGTTGCTGCTCGGGGAGAGAGGGATAGGAGACAATAGCATTTTCAATGATTCTTTTTGTAATATGAGCCATCGTAGCACCATGAAGATTAGTCATTGTCTGCTTCTTAAGTTCATCCGAATCTAGCCAATAACACAAGAAATATTTATCAATCTCTTCAGAACAAACCATCTTCCAAATATGGTAGTGATATATAACTTTTTCGCCATTCCAGATTCTTGGTCCAAATGAAGCAGACCAAGCATATAACAAATCACCATTGTCACAATATTTATCTTCTTCAAGTTCCAAATCTGAATAGTACCAACTATCATTAGTGAAGAAATTACCTACTCTCAACAAACGGTACTTTCCTTGATTGAGCATTTCATCCTTGGAATAGGCTCTGCCATTAATTACTCGGCAGATTTCTCCCAACTTCTTATATTCCCAACCTTCTTTCATACTTCTATTTTAGCAAATTTCTACTCCTGTTTTCTTCAAGTACCTGCATCTGCTGAATAGCTATCTGATTGAGTTTGATTAGTCTTTCGCCTTGTGGCACTCCATCGTTGATAAGTACAGCATTTATATTTTCCATGTTCGAGAGACAGATCAACTCGTTGGTAGTAGCATAATCACGAATATTCCCCTTGAGGTCAGGATTGGCCTCACGCCATTGCTTGGCTGTAATTCCAAACATAGCCACATTCAGCACATCGGCCTCTTCTGCATAAATGATACTGGCCTGAGCAGATGTTACTTCTTCAGGAATAAGATTGTTCTTTATCGCATCTGTATGAATACGGTAGTTGATTTTCGACAGCTCACGTTTTGCCGTCCACCCAATTTGTTTCTGTTCATCCGCTTTCAAACGCTGGAACTCCATAACCAGATAGAGTTCGAATTCTACAGATACCCAATTAGCAAACTTGAAGGCGATATCGCTATGAGCATAAGTACCACCTCCAGCCCCGCTCTTTGAAACGATGCCAATCGCAGCGGTTAAATCAATCCATCTTGTTGGACTCATTGTAAATGAATTGCTGCCTGCCTCAGTTAAAAGGGGGTCGAATTCGACCCCTTTAAAGTTGGGGTTATGCAATCTTTCCCAAAGACCTAAATACTCTAACGTATTCTTTTGCCGCATCCAGTTCTTTACAACGTCTTTTGGTTCTGCACTATTCTTCTGTCTGGCGATGTCTGTGATACAAAGATAGTCCTCACCATTGATTTTTATTGTCTTGATGCTTACATCCCTTACTATTATTTCGTTCTTCTTAGCCATGATAACGATTTCTTTGTCTTCTTCTATTTCACCATCTCCATGATTTCGTCAATAAGCGTCTGATTCTCCTGCCCAAGGGCAAAGATGCTCTGAGCAATCTCGCTGGGCGTGCGCTCATCCACTTTCTCCACCTTGTTGGGATTCTTCACGCTGAGGTCGCAACTGTCGTCGAGTGTGCTGACATCGAGCGTCCACGAATGTTCGCTCTCTGCCTTGGTCTTCTGCAAAGCGAGGAACTCCTCCATATCAGCCTCAGTCAGCGGCTGTGTCTTGGTAAAGTGCTTATCCACCTGATAGTACCAAATCTTTTCCGTCGGCTCGCCTTTGGTGAAGAACAAAACAACCGTCTTCACGCCAGCACCCGTGAACACCCCCGATGGCAGGTCGAGAATGGTGTGCAGGTTGCAGTCCTCCAAAAGCATCTTGCGGATGGCACTGGCGTCGCCATTGCTCAGGAACGTGTTCTTGATGACGATGCCCGCACGGCCTCCAGCCCTCAGCATCTTGATGAAGTGCTGCATAAACATATAGGCCGTCTCAGAGGTGCGAATCTCAAAGTTCTGCAACACTTCGCCGCGCTCGTTGCCGCCAAAGGGAGGATTAGCAAGAATGACGTTCTTGCGGTCGCTCTCCTGAATCTGACTGAGGTTCGTGGCCAGCGTGTTGCCATGCGTGATGTTGGGGGCAGATACACCATGAAATATCATGTTCATGGTAGCAATGATATAAGGCAGGCCTTTCTTTTCCTTGCCGTAGAAGGTATCTTTCTGCAAGGTCTCGTGGTCCTTCACGCTTTTGATTTTCTCCTTCATGTAGAGGAAGGCCTCGCAGAGGAAACCTGCCGAGCCGCAAGCAGGGTCATAGACCGTCTCGCCAATCTTGGGGTCAACCACACGGATGATGCTGCGGATGAGGGGACGCGGCGTGTAATACTCGCCACCATTGCGCCCGGCATTGCCCATGCGCTGGATATTGCTCTCGTAGAGCACCGTCATTTCGTGCTTGTCCTCGGCACTCTGGAAGTGGAGTTCATCAATCATATTGATAATCTCGCGCATGTTGAAGCCGGAACGTATCTTGTTGTGCAGTTCGCCGAAGATTTCGCCTATCTTGTATTCCAGGCTATCGGTCTGCGTAGCTGTGTTCTGGAAGTCCTTGAGGTAGGGGAAGAGTTTCTGGTCAACAAACTCCACCAGGTCGTCGCCACTCATGGCGTTGACGCTGTCGAGCACCATTCGGCCCGTCTGCGGGTCACGCTTCTTGGGTGTGGCCCACTGGCTCCAGCGATAGAAGCCCGACACCAGCCGCTTGTAGGTCTTGCCTTCAAGTTCGGCTTCTTCCTCGCGCTCCGTTTCGAGGTCATCAAGGTATTTCAGGAACAGCATCCATGATTTCTGCTCCAGATAGTCAAGCTCGCTTCCGCAGCCCTGCTCTTTCCATAGAATTTGGTCGATAGCCTTGAATGTATTTTCGTATTTCATAGTTTCAATTGCCTTCATAAAAGTAATCAATTGATGTTTCGCAAGCAGCGCTTGCGAAACATCAATTCTTAGTTGGCGTCCCAATGGAGACTACTGTTACTGTTCGAGCAACAGGCTGATGCACTCGGCGAGGCTCTCCTCCCAGTAGGGCACATCAATGGCGTAGGTCTGCTTGATTTTGGTCTTGTCGAGCACACTGTAGGCGGGTCGGTGGGCCGGGGTGGGGTATTCCTCAGTGTGCAGTGGCCGCACATGGCAGGTGGTGATGCCTGCCAGTCGATGGATGGCCTTGGCAAAGTCGTACCAGCTGATGACTCCCTCGTTGGAGAAGTGATAGACGCCGGGGCGTATGCCTTTCTCTATGGCGGTCATGATGACCCTGGCCAGGTCGCGGGCATAGGTGGGTGTGCCAATCTGGTCGAAGATGACGCCCAGTTGCTCTTTCTCTTTGCCCAGCCGAATCATGGTTTTCACGAAGTTGTTGCCGAAAGTGCTGTAGAGCCACGCCGTGCGTATGATCATGGTGTGGGTGCAGAATCTCTGTGCAGCCAGTTCGCCAGCCAGTTTGGTGCTGCCATAGACGCTGTCGGGGCATGGCGTGTCGTCCTCCTTGTAGGGTTTGTGGTTGGTGCCGTTGAACACGTAGTCGGTGCTGATTTGCACGAACCATCCTTTGCGTTGTTCCACTGCAGCAGCCAAATAGGCGGGAGCCACCGAGTTGAGGGTGGTGGCCAGCTGGCGGTCGTTTTCAGCCTTGTCAACAGCCGTGTAGGCAGCGCAGTTCACGATGCCGTCAATCTGGTTTTCCTCCACAAATCGGTTGACGGCTTCCTGGTCGGTAATGTCGAGTTCCTGCACGTCGGTGTTGAACCAAGTGTGTTGAGGGTGTTGTTTTTCGAGCAGCTGCATCTCGTTGCCCAGCTGTCCGTTGCATCCGGTAATCAGTATGTTCATGGTTTTGTTTTACAATGTATTTTATTTTACAATTTGTGATTCTGCGATTTTCCACAATGTCATGATTCCACAACGTTTCCTTTCCCCCTGTCTTTTGCTGACCTTTTCTGCCTTCCCCGAGGGGTGGCAGGGGTGTGGGCGGCCTAAAATTCCAGCGGTTCTTGCTTGTCCTTGATGTAATAGTCGGAGAGCATGCCGATGAAAGTGGTGATTTCGCTGATGGCGTGTTGTGTTTCAGGGGTGATTTCCTTTTTCTGCAGTCGCAACATCATGGTGCCGTAGAGGGCGTTGAAGCACGTTTCCACCTCGTTCTCGTTTTTGTTGGAGCCGCGTTTGCGCAGTTCCACGATGTAGGGCAACACCTTGTAGTATTCGGCATTGTAGAAAGGGTATTTGGTGCTGCCCAGCAACTGTGCATTCAGTTCCACCAGTTGCTGCATCACGATTTGGTTGATTTGCAGGTGTCCGCTCTGGCGGCATCCCTCTTGGTTCATCATGCGCACCAGGTTGCCGTACCAGTCGGCCATTTCGTCGCGCTGTTCGTCGGTGTAGTCAAACCGTCCGATGTATTCGCGGCGGATGCGCGTCAGCGAGCAGTCGTAGGCGCGTATCAAGTCCTCCACCTGCCACATGTAGAGCAGGTATTCGGCAATGCTTTTTTTTCTTAGTTCTTGGGCTATATACATGTTTTTGTCTGTTTTTCTTGGAGTGAAGGGGGAGAGTAGTGAACGAGTGAAGTGGCTCGCAGCACTGCAGGCGTATCCTAATAACTGAACGTGTAGAGATTGAACACCGTTCCTACGAGCACGATGAGCGAGAACAGAATCACTACGCTGCCGATGATTCGGTTGATGATGAGAATGCCGTTTTCGTCGAAGATGTTGCGTATTTTGTCCACCAGCCATGTCAGTCCAAACCACCACAGCAGGGCTCCCGCCACGATGCTGAGGTAGCCGATGAGCATTTCGAACGGGTGGTCGGGAATGACAAAGGCAAACTGGGCGAACAGACCCATGAAAAGGAAGATGATGAGCGGATTGGAGAACGTCACCAGGAAGGCCGTCAGGCCATTGTGGAAGAATGAGCCTTTCTGCGTACCGCTGCGGTGCATGTTTTTCGTGGGATTGGACCGCCAGCACAGAACGCCGAAGGCCAACAGGATGAGGCTTCCCGATATTTGCAGCCAGAACTTGTTCTGGTGGTTGTTGATGATGTCCATCACGAAACTCATGCCCGCTCCGGTGATGAGCGCATAGAAGATGTCGCTCACGGCTGCGCCAATGCCCGTCACGAATCCGTACCAGCGCCCTTTGTTCAGCGTTCGCTGCACACAGAGTATGCCCACCGGCCCCATGGGAGCCGAAGCAATCATGCCGATGAGGATTCCCTTGAAAACCAAATCGACAATGTCTATGTGGAACGGAAATGGCATATTCGACTGCAAAGATACGATTAAGTGAGCAAAAAAGGAAAAGAAAAAAGGTTTTTTTTCTCGTTTTCGTAGCCTATCTGCGAATTTTTGTTAAAGCGCAGCAAATAACTCTTGCCTCGCGCCTTGCGTGTCCTAACTTTTTAATACCTTTGCGAGAAAGAATTTTTTACTAACTTAATACATTTAAAAATGAGTACACAGACATTGAAACCTTATGTAATCGGCCTCGACCTGGGCGGAACAAACTCTGTTTTCGGCATTGTTGACAGCCGCGGCGAGATCAAGGCCACAACAGCCATTAAAACACAGGGCTACGACAGCGTGGATGACTATGTTGACGCTTGCGTGGCCGCTTTGCAGCCCATTATCGACGAAGTGGGAGGCATCGAGCAAATCAAAGCCATGGGCATTGGCGCCCCCAACGGCAACTATTATAACGGAACCATCGAGTTTGCTCCCAACCTGCCTTGGGCTCACGACGGCGTGGTGCCCCTGGGCAAGATGTTCAGCGAGCGGCTGAGCGGCATCCCCGTGGGACTGACCAACGATGCCAATGCCGCCGCCGTAGGCGAAATGATCTATGGTGTGGCCCGCGGCATGAAGAACTTCATTGTCATCACCCTCGGAACGGGTGTTGGTTCGGGCATCGTCATCAACGGACAGGTGGTTTATGGTTGCGACGGCTTTGCCGGTGAGCTGGGCCACGTCATCATGCGCCGCGAGAACGGCCGTTCGTGCGGTTGCGGTCGCAACGGCTGTCTGGAAGCCTACTGCTCGGCAACGGGTGTGGCCCGCACTGCCCGCGAAATGCTCGAAACCACCGACCAGCCCTCGCTGCTGCGCGAGCTCGACCCCGAGCAAATCACTTCGCTAGACGTTTCCATCGCCGCAGGCAAGGGTGACAAGCTGGCCAAGGAAATCTATGAGTTCACCGGCAACATGCTGGGTGAGGCCTGTGCCGACTTTGCAGCCTTCAGCAGCCCCGAGGCCTTCATCTTCTTCGGTGGCATGACCAAGGCAGGCGACCTCATCATGGATCCCATCAAACGCAGCTACAAGGAGCATGCACTGAAGATTTTCCGCGACAAACCGCAGTTCCTCATTTCTGGGCTCGACGGTTCGAGTGCAGCCGTTCTCGGTGCATCCGCCATTGGTTGGGATCTGTAATAATTTCGCCTTTCTCAATACGCCAAAAATATCTCCCGGCTTCGCGTTCAAATTCTCTAGAAAATTTGAACGCGAAGCCGGGAGATATTTTTCTGTTGTAGTGAGTGGCAAAAATTGTGTCGTGAACGGCTTTGTCATTGCCCATCGGCAATGGCGGTGGTTCCACGAATACAGTCATTCAAGGTGACAGTCCTCGATGCCGCGGAAACCGTTGAGGAAGTCGCGGGCCATCATGCGCTTCTTGCCGGTGAGCTGGAGCTCGAGAAGTTCCAGATTGCCGACGTAGAGATGCTTGCCGTCGGTGGCGAGGGCGGGAGAGGCCCCCTCTGCATTCTCCCCACTGTTCTCCCGAAGGGAGGTTGCGGCATGGGAGTCGGGCCGGCTGTTGGTTGCCGGTTGCTGGGCAATGCGCGCTTGATAGATTTTCAGAACAGTCCGTTTCCCGTCGGGGGTGACGAGGGTGGTCCATGCTCCGGGGTAGGGCGAGAGACCGCGGATGAAGTCGTAGATGCGCTTGGCGGGCAGCTGCCAGTCTATTTGGCACGTTTCCTTGAAAATTTTCGGAGCCGCATGGAGTTCCGTGTCGTGATTGGCGAACTGCTCCTGTGGGAGAGAATCGACATGGCCGTTGCCCTGGATGATGCGGTCGATGGTCTCGATGGCCACCGTTGCGCCCAGGTGCATCAGTCCGTCATAGACGTACTCCACGTTGGCGTCGTCGGGGATGTCGAAGGGGCGCTGCATGATGATGCGTCCCGTGTCGATGTCGTGGTCGAGGAAGAACGTGGTGACGCCCGTCTGCCGTTCGCCGTTGATGACCGCCCAGTTGATGGGCGCTGCTCCGCGATATTGAGGGAGCAGGGCGGCATGGACGTTGAAAGTGCCAAAGCGCGGCATCGCCCACACCACCTCGGGCAGCATGCGGAAGGCCACCACCACTTGCAGGTCGGCATTGAATGAGCGCAGCTCGCTGACGAAGGCCGGGTCTTTCATCTTCTCGGGCTGCAACACGGGCAGTTGGTGTTCCAAGGCGAATTTCTTCACCTCGGAAGGTTGGAGCACACTGCCATGGCGGCCCACGGGCTTGTCGGGCTGGGTGACCACGGCCACAACGTTGTAGCCGCCCTCGACAAGCTGTCGAAGGGTGCCGACGGCAAACTCGGGCGTACCCATGAAAACGATGCGTAAATCCTGTTTATTCATTGAACGCTAAGCATTGAATAAACCTCACACAGAGGTACGGAGTAGAAAGAGTCTTTGGCTTCTCTGCATCCTCTGTTCCTCTGCGTGAGGTTCTTCTTTATTCCATTTTTTTTATTTTTTGTTCTTCTGTTCGGGTGAATTCCTTAACTCCTGATGATTTTCACTTCGCCGTTGAGGCCCAGTTTGACGATGCTGCTCGGCTGGTGGGGTTTGTGCTCCTGTCGGCGGCTCCAGCAGACGTAGTCCACTGCATCGACAATTTCAGGACTGATGTCGCGGTAGTTCTGTGCTGCCGGTTCGCCGCTGATGTTGGCACTGGTGCTGACGATGGGCTTCTGGAAACGGTAGCACAACTCGCGCGAGAAGTCCTCGCGGGTGATGCGCATGGCGATGCTTCCGTCTTCGGCGATGAGGTTGGGTGCCAGGTTGACCGCTCCGTCGAGAATCACCGTCGTCGGCTTGGTGGCCAGTTCCATCAGGTCCCACGCCACGTCGGGCACCTGTCTCACGTAGCGTTGCAGCCGTGCGTCGGAATCGACGAGGCAGATGAGAGCCTTGGAGTCGTCGCGCTGTTTGATTTGATAGACGCGGGCCACAGCCTCGGCGTTTGTGGCGTCGCAGCCGATGCCCCAGATGGTGTCGGTGGGGTAGAGGATGATGCCGCCTTTGCGCATCACCTCGACAGCTTTCTTTATATCTTCTTCTCTTGTCATAATAAACTAAAGTTTTCAAGTTTCAATAACTCCTGATAACTCCCGACATGCGAACCTTACTCGGCGCTCATGTCGGCCACCATCTGGCGGTAGTGGGCGTAGAGACGGGTGCGGTTGATGTATCCCAGCAGGCAGTTGTCGGTGTCGAGCACCGGCAGCATGTGGGCGTCAGTTGTTTCGAACTTCTTCATCACGTCCTCCATGGGGTCGTTCACGCCCAGGGTTTCCGGGGGCGGTGTCATGAGCTGAGCCACTTGGAAATGGTTGTAAAGCTCGGTGCGGAACATCAGGTGGCGGATGTTGTCGATGTTCACTTCGCCCAACAACTGGCCGGCATCGTCGAGCACGGGCAGTATGCTGGAGTTGCTTCTGCTGATGGCATGGATGAGTTTGCCCAGCCACATGTCGGGCGAAACGGCGGTGAACTCACGGTCGATGACGCTGTTGAGGTTCATCAGGGTGAGCACTGCCCGGTCGGTATGGTGGGTGATGAGTTTGCCCTCGCGCGCCAACCGCATGCCGTAGATGCTGTGTGGCTCGAACATGATGATGACCAGATAGGCGCACACACTCACGATGATGAGCGGAATGAACAGCCCGTATCCACCCGTGATTTCGGCAATGAGGAAAATGCCCGTCAGCGGGGCGTGCATCACGCCGGCCATCACGCCGGCCATGCCCAGGAGCGAGAAGTTCTTCTCGGGGATATAGACTCCCACCTGATAAGTGTTCCACAGGCGGGCAAAGAGGAAACCGCCGAAGGCTCCGATGAACAGCGAAGGGGCGAACGTACCGCCACATCCTCCACCGCCGTTGGTGGCCGAGGTGGCAAAAACCTTGGTGAGCAACACCATGGCAATGTAGAGCACGAGCAGGTCGCCGTGGCCGTAGAACAGCGAGTTGTTCATCACTGTGTTCCAGTCGGTTTCGGTCTTTCCGTTCAGCAGGATGTTGATGCTGTTGTAGCCTTCGCCATAGAGCGAGGGGAAAAGGAAAATCAGGGTGCTCAGCACCAGTCCGCCCAGGGCGAGCTTGGCGTAGGGCTTGTCCTTGAGGCGTTCGAACACCCACTCGCAGGCCGACATGGTGCGTATGAAGTAGAGACTCACCAACCCACAGACCACGCCGAGCAGTATGCTGGCGGGTACTCTGTCGATGAGCCACTCTTCGTCGAGTGTGAAATGAAACAGCGAGTCAGTGCCTATGAACAGGTAGGTGAAGCAGGTGGCCGTGACACTGGCGATGAGGATGGGCAGCAGCGAGGCCATGGTCAGGTCGATCATGAGCACCTCGAGGGTGAACACCAGTCCGGCGATGGGAGCCTTGAAGATGCCGGCAATGGCTGCCGAGGCGCCACATCCCACGAGCAGCATGACCGTTTTGCTGTCCATCTTGAACGTTTGCGCCAGGTTAGAACCGATGGCCGAACCCGTGAGCACGATGGGAGCCTCGGCACCCACCGAACCGCCGAAACCGATGGTGATGGCCGAAGCGATGACCGACGACCAGCAGTTGTGGCCTGGCAGACGCGAGCGCTTCGACGAAATGGCGTAAAGAATGCGGGTGATGCCGTGCGAGATGTTGTCCTTCACCACGTGGCGCACAAAAAGCGAGGTGAGATAGATGCCAATGACGGGATAGACCAGATAGAGCCAGTTGAACGACGTGTAGTCGAATCCGGCCGTGAGCAGCAACTGGATTTCCTTGATGAGCCAGTGCAAAACAAAAGCAGCCACTGCTGCAAAGAAGCCAACGGCCAATGCGAGCAGTAGCGTAAATTGCTTGTCGGATATGAATTTTGGTTTTTCCAACGGTCTTACCAAAGAACGTTGATTCGGTAGCCGAGGGTCACTGAGACAGTGTGCATGTGGCACTGTCCAAGAATGCTCTTGGCCTTGGCTGTCTTAGGAACTTTGTTCAGCGAGAAGTCGTATTGTGCTTCCAGCTGCAGGCGGCCAATGTTGATGGCCACTCCGGCAGGGATGGAAACCAGTCCGCGGTGCAACTGGTCCTTGAAGTCGCTCTTGCTGCCGTCGAAGTCGTATTTGGCGTTCAGCAGACGGGCCAGATGAATACCCGTGAACAGGGCCACGCCGTTGGCAATGTAGTATTTGCCAAGGTACTGGGTGTTGAGCACATCCATGTGGTAGTTGTAGGGACCCGACGTTTGCTGTTCGCCCGATTGGGTGGTATAAGGCGTGAACACGTTCTTTGAGCCAATGCGCGAATAGTGGATGTCGAACGTGAGCGATACGCGGTTGTTGAAGAACACCTCGGCATCGGCACCAGCCCTGGGGCCAAACATCCAGTCGCCTCCATGGGTGGAAAAGTTGGATGCTGCTGCTCCCACCTTGGGGGTTGCCCAAAGTTCCCAGAGGTTGTGTTTCTGTGCATTCACGTTGCTAATGGTGGCCACCATCATCATGGCCATGAGAATGAATTTTTTCATCGTGTTGTCTTACCTTGTAATGTAGCTTCTTTAATAGCTAAAAGTTATTTGTCTGTTTTGCAGTAGGAGGTGACGTGTCCCACGTCACAATCCGTGAATTTGTGACGTGGGACACGTCACCTCCTACTTGGACACTGCAA
>OCTX012080427.1_pt1 | contig 11113 bp, 5 predicted proteins | sample 1539691 | NCBI WGS metagenome assembly OCTX01 (sample SAMN02144231, study PRJEB22623) | gut metagenome | biome: sheep rumen | host: Ovis aries | place: New Zealand | reverse complement strand
GTGCGTCACCCAAATCACCCCAAAATATATTTGTAACTATCTGATTATCAGTCGCAAAATTTTTAGATTGCAAAAATCGACGAAGTCAGGAAAAGCTATCAAGATGATTTATTTGTAATTCTGAACATTATTTTTGTGCATTTCCAAAAAATAGCTATCTTTGTGGCAAAATATAAACCAAATAACAGAAAAGAATATGGCACAAAAGGGTAAATCAAAGACATCTGTATTGGTGATTACGTTATTGCTCCTTCTTTTGGGTGGAGGATTTTACGCCTATCATCATACGAGCCAAATAAACGATGGTATTTCGCTAAATAATGAGGGAACGACAAAGTCATCAACAAAAAATGACAGTATAGTAAAGCTCACACCTGAGTTTGTTGAAGCCATGAATAAATATGACGAGGTTTATGACTTCTCAAACGGATTGGCAAAAGTTAAAAGGAACGACAAAAGTGGTTTCATCAACACTAAGGGTGAAGAAGTCATTCCATGTGTATATGATTACATTGAGTCATTCGCAGACGGATTGGCTCTCATAGCTCAAGATAACAAATGGGGATACATCAACATGAAGGGCGAAGAGGTCATTCCATGCATATATGATTTGGCACATTCTTTTACAGAGGGGTTGGCAGTTGTTTTTAAAAATGACAAAGGAGGATTCATCAACAACAAGGGTGAGGAGGTCATCCCGTGTAAATATGATTGCGTGCTTTCCTTCACGGAAGGATTGGCTGGCTTTAATATAAAGGATAAATGGGGATTCATGAATGCCAAGGGTGAAGAAGTCATTCCTTGTGTATATGATGATGCATGGCAGTTTTCTGAGGGTTTGGCTCCTGTAGTTATAGATAACAAATGGGGATTTATCAATGCCAAGGGTGAAGAAGTCATTCCACATCAATATGACGAAGTGCGAAACTTTTCAGAAGGATTTGCTTCCGTTTGCAAAGGTGTCAAATGGGGATTTATCAATACCAAGGGCGAAGAGGTCATTCCATGCAAATACGACGTAGTTGACGACTTCAAAGGAGGATTGGGCATCGTTAGTATGAATGACAAATGGTGGTTCATAGATACCGAGGGCAAAGATGTCTTTCCGAGTAAATATGAAGGCGTGGATAATTTCTCGGAAGATTTGGCTAACGTTAAGATAAATGGCAAATGGGGTTACATCAACACCAAGGGAGAGGAGGTCATACCTTGTCAATATGACGCTGCCAATCCCTTTTCAGAAGGTGTTGCAGTAGTTATAATAGGTAAAAAGTGGAAATATATTGATAAAGAAGGGAAGTAAACTTATAAGCGATGAGGATGCACCGCCACTGCAGTACATCCTCAATCCATTCATCATATTAATCTAATAACTAATCCAATTTGTCTACAAACTTTCTTATGCTTATTTGATGACAACTTTCTTTCCGTTGGTGATATAGATACCCTTTGGCAAGGATTGGAGACTTTCACCTACATATTGACCATTGATGCCATAGATGTGCTTGTTGGCGGTGTTTACCTTCATTTCACTGATGCCATCTACCAATGCTTGTGAGCCTTGTCCATCTGTACCTTCTATCTTGGAGAATATCACACCGTAAGTATTTCCTACCCATCCTCCGCCAGCAGTTTCACCAGCTAATTTCACTTTCACGAATCCTTGAGGCATGGGGATGTTTTCTATAGTAACGGTTTCGTCGCGATTCCAACTACCCGTGTTAGGCACGGCAAATACATCATCATAGAGTGTTTTTGCAGCTTCTTCTTCGCCAAATGTTACGGTCAAACGAACAGAACCGCCGTCGGAAGGATTCGCCATCATTACGTTCATGTTGTATTTGGCATCTTCTGTTACGTAGACGTTATACAATACGCTACCAGTAACATATCCATAACCGATGTTTCCTCCACTTTCCATTCTCCATTCTTTGAAATCACCCATAGCGAGGTTGAATCGATTCATGTCATTGTTGGGAATCCAGTTGTAAGCACGGATATTGGCAAGTCCGTCGACAGCTTTCTCCAAATTGAGATATGATTTTGTGAGTACTACGGGCTGTCCGTTTGTCAGGGCATCATTAGCCTCGCTGATAGCTGCCTCTACGTTTTCGATAGGCGTGCGGTCGATGAGAACGTAGTCATATACCGTACCTGGTGCGTAATAACTGATAGACTCTTGCGCTCTGTTGATCAATTCTTGTAAGGCTTCTGGAGTGAACTTAGCAAAGTATTCGTTCTTAGTTTTCTCCAATGCTGCACTTCCAGCACCTTCCGTTCCAGGAATAGGAGTGAAGTTGAACAAACGAGGATTACCAACGTATGAAGGACCAGTACCCGTCATCTTCAGGTATACATAACCTTCAGGGATAGCGCCAATATGCATGGTTTTGGGTTCGAATGTCTGCCATCCGCCAGTGCTTTCGAATGCTTCTGATGTGGCGTCGGCAACCGTGAAATCGATGTCGTCTTCATTTACCGTAACCACAAATTCCATTTGAGCACCTGATGATTGGTGAGCGAACTCAAAGTCTACTTGATACTCAGCATCTGTGGTGTTGTATAGTTTGTAAATCATGTATCCTCCAGATTGGAAGTTGTCAAGTTGCATGATACCACCATCGGTCTTGTATGAACAGTTGCGACTCTCTTTGTAAGCGGTAACGTCGAATGGATTTGTCTCGTCGGAAGGAATGACGTTGATAGTCTTCAGTCCACTGAGGGCATTGATGGCATCCTTCAATTTTTCGTAAGCCTCTGATGTTGTAACGAGGTCGCTATCGAGGGCATCATATGCATCGTCGAGCGCTTCTGCTAACTTGTCAAGCAATGTGTGGTCTTCAACGGTATAGTAACCCAAAGAACCTTCCAAATATTTACCGAGTACATTTTCGGCTTGTTGGCAAAGGTCACCCAACTGGCTGGTATCGTATGTTTGTTTGGGGATGTAACGTACTAAGATGTCACGTATATTAGTATATTGGTTGTAGTACATGTGCAAGATATACGTCTTTCCTTCTTCCATGGCAAATTTTGCCAAGTCGGGATTGCCCACCAGTTGATAGTTTGTCCATGAACCATTAGCGGTGCTGATTTTGTATTGAGGCATAATGACGGTGGTGCTATCTTCAGCAAGAATCGTCATGTCGATGGTTGCGGCGTTGTTGCTGCTGGCAAGGAATTGGATAAACCAATTGCCAGACTTGCCACTTGTGAATTTATATGTAAAGTAGTTGTTTCTTGTGAATTCCAATTGGGTGGGGTAGTCTTCCAAACCATTTTCCATCTCGTATGCACCATTTGCGTCATAACCGCCAAGGGGAGCCATCGTAGAAGGATTGTTAAACTCGTTATGATAGAGCAATAAGTCAATACGTGTGGAATCGCTGTTGACAATGACACCCTTACCGTGGCGAACATCTTGCTCTTTAGCTTCAACGGCAGCGATGTCGGCTTCAACGGCAGCGGTACTTGCCGTAGCGTAATTGGTGCTGATGGCCTCTATCAAGGCATTATAATCACTTACCATCGTGGCGGTAGTGGCATCTTGTAAACTCGTGAAATATTTTACGCGAAATGCCTTTTGGCTGGCACGTGCAGCCAAGGCAGCTACATCTCCTGAACCTTGACCTAATACCTTGATGCTCTTGAATTGTACCTTTTGTGGGGCGATATTGTCATTACGCCAATAAATATGCATCCATACGTGTACATAATTAATTCCTGCATGCAGATTAACCGCAGAATAGAGATATACTGGTTGAGCCAATTCAATAGGTTCTACTGGTTCGGTTGGAGTCTCATCGTCAACGGGAACCACTTCTTCCATGTCTGGATCAACTGGAGTGGGCAATGTTTCATCCGTGAAGCACGTGATGTGCGTAAACTCGTTCCATTCAGGGGCGGTAAATTCTCCTTCTTCTTCAGAGGCGGTAGCTGCCAATTGCACATTGTTTCCAGTTGCATTCACCAAATACTCAACACCATATAATCCATCAGCGGGAGCCTCAATCTTGAAAGTGAGTAATTTGGTCTTTAACAGCGTTCGGTTGGTACCTTGCAAGCCATAAGGATAATCCAATTTCATCATGTCAGGATCAGAAAACTCAGTTACGGGTTGTCCGATGACATTGTCTGCCATTGCGCTGGTAGACACGAGAATTCCCGTTGCCAGTGCAAGAGATTTCATTGTGTGTAGAAATAGTCTTTTCATAATTTAATTGTTTGGGTTTGTTAATTTTCTGTTGCAAAAGTAGGCAATAAATATTACCCATAAGTGCAATTTTTAACACAATATGGGTAGTTTTTATTGCCTATGATAAATCTTCCATAAAATACACATTATTTTATACATTATTCATTAATTATGATTACCTTTGCACCGTGAAAAAGCAAATTTTAATATATGTGTACTTGTTGGTGAGTATGTTGCTACCTTCAAGTAATGCCATGGCGCAAGACGGTGGACATTTAAATGCCACGTTGGATTCGATTGACATTTCGTTGATAACCTGTGGACAGGGGGACGAGTCGTATTCCTTGTATGGTCATACTGCCATACGCATCAACGACAAGTATGACATGCGTGACATCGTGGCGAATTATGGATTGTTTTCTTTCGAGCAAAAGAACTTCGTGCTTCGGTTTATCTTCGGACTTACCGATTACATGATGGGAATTACCTCGTTTATAGATTTCATCCATGAGTATCAGATGGAAGGGAGATGGGTGAAAGAACAATTGCTCGACTTGACGCCATCCGAAAAAGAATCTCTCATATTGGCCATCATCGAAAATTCCATGCCTGAGAATGCAGAGTATCGCTATAACTTCTTTTACGATAACTGTACGACAAGAGCAAGGGATATGATAGTCAGCCATATCAAGGGAAAAGTGAATTATTCCAAGAGTCAGCGTGGGGATGTTACCTATCGAGACATGATTCATGCATTCACGAAGAATGATCCTTGGACAAGGTTTGGCAATGATTTGTTGTTGGGCGTAAAGGCAGATGCCAAAACCGACCAAATGCAACAACAATTCCTGCCTACCCATTTGTTTGATGATTTCTCAGATGCAAAGATTGTGGATGAACAAGGGCGAACGCGAAAACTTGTCATGAAAGAGAGACAATTGCTGAGTGAAAAGATTCAAGCCAAGCCATTTCCCATTACACCGATGGCATGTATGATAGCACTTGCCATATTGGTATGTTTGTTGACGGTGGTAGAATGGTTCAAGAAAGTGGACTTCTGGATATTCGACGTTTGCATGTTTTTGGTGCTTGGCTTAGCAGGATTGATATTGACGGCGATGCTTTTCTCTCAACATCCTACGGTGAGATTGAATTTACAGATATTGTTGCTGAATCCGATAGGGTTGGTAGGTATGGTAGGTTTAGTAGGTGTTGTAGGGGGGGGGGGGACTAATCTTCCAAAGAAAGTAAATCTTTCTGGGAAAGCATCTTCGAAAAAACGGTTTTGGAATACTTCTGCCATTTATGGGGTAGCGGCGATATTCGTTTTATTATTCTTGATAGGGGCTATATGGCAAACATACGCTGAGGGATTAATCATTTTGGCATTGTCTTTGCTATTACGATATAGTATGAAATGGAAAATAAGTCAGGACAAAGGCAAGAACATACGACATGAATAAATATCTTGCCATCATCATAGCGGTTTTGTATGGAGCCGAAATGCAAGGACAGACCTTGCAACCCGCTCCTCGATTGGTCGTCAATATTACCATTGACCAATTGCGCACGGACTATATCGATTATTTTTCTCCATTGTTTGGTCCCAATGGATTTCGTAAGTTGCTTCAGAAAGGTAGTGTTTACGAAGCGGCAAGTTATCCTTTCACACCCGTAGACTTAGCCTCTGGCATTGCAACGATATCTACTGGAACGACACCTTACTATCACGGCATTATCAGTTCGCGATGGTTAGACCGCCAAACCTTACGTCCCGTGTTTTGTGCGGATGATCCTACATATTATACGTCACCTTGGAGATTGACTACGTCGACCGTGGGAGATGAATTGAAGGTGAGTACGCGTGGTGCGGCGATTGTTTGGGGAGTGGCAGCAACAAGAGAGTCTGCCGTATTGTCAGCTGGGCATGCTGCAAACGGTGCCATGTGGATTGATGAACAGAAAAGTGCTTGGCGTTCGTCAACATATTACTCTTCCAAGACACCAGAGTGGTTGAAGGCATATTCAAGTTCTAATCCCATTCATGTACAATCGGCTGAGAAAAACACCAAGAAGAGAAAATCATCTGCCACCGTCAAGAGTGCTGATATTTATAGCTATCTATACAATGACGTCGTAGCGGATGCCTCGTGTCATTTGGTGAACGCTACCATCATGGGACGTGATGAGGTTCCCGATTTGCTTTACGTTACCTTATCGGCAGCTAAGGAAGATGTAACTAATTGGCAGGTAGAGATGGAAAGTGTGTATATGTCGCTTGACAACACACTCGGAAAAATTATCTCCACGATAGAAGAAGGCATTGGAGCCGACCATGTCATGTTTGTGGTGACTTCTACTGGATATGTAAGCGAAATGGAAACCGACTTGCAGCAATATCGCATTCCTACGGGAACATTCCGTATTGACAGAACAGCCAATTTGCTGAATATGTATCTCAGCGCCATTTACGGACAGGGATTCTATGTGGAAGCATGTTATGGTAACCAATTCTATTTCGACCATAAACTACTCGAACAGAAGCATATATCCATCACGGAAATATTGCAGAGAAGTCAGGAATTCTTGGTGCTCTGTTCGGGAGTAGGAGATGTATATACCAGCGAACGATTGCTGAAGGGAAATAGCGACATCCTGCGTCTACGCAATGGTTTTAACGTAGCAACAAGTGGTGATATTATCATCGACGTTAAGCCAGGATGGCTATTGCAAAATGAGGAAACTCAAGAATCATATACCAGTCGTGCCACTTTTGTTCCTTTCCCCGTGATTATCTATGGAGGAGGAGCGAAAGCCCAACACATCAATACGCCAGTAACCGTAGATCGCATTGCGCCTACGATTGCCAAATCCATTCGTATTCGTGCCCCGAATGCTTGTTCAGCAGAACCGCTATTCTAAAAATATGTACATTCATGCGCAAATTACGAAAAAATATTCGTAATTTTGCACGCGATTACGTTAAATCCTTTATTTCAATCAATTAGGAACATAAAATAAACGAGATATGAATTTCAATAAATTTTTGAAATCGTTGTTCGGCGATAAATCAAGTCGTGACATGAAACTGATTCAACCTATGGTTGAAGTCGTTAAGAGTAAATATGATGAGATTAAGGCTTTGAGCAACGATGACCTTCGTGCTAAAACGAAGGAAATACAAGCTTTCGTGCAAGATTCTGCGAAAGAGGAGAAAGACAAGATTGCCGAGTTGAAAGCAACGATAGAAGATACTCCATTAGACGAGAGAGAGGAAATCTTCAACCAAATCGACAAGTTGGAAAAAGAGGCTTTGGACAAATATGAAAAAGCCTTGGACGAAGTGATGCCTATCGCATTCTGTATCGTGAAAGATACAGCCCGTCGATTTGCAGAGAATGAGGAAACCATCGTTACGGCAACTGAGTTTGACCGTGAACTGGCTGCTGACCCACGTAAGGATTTTATCACGATAGATGGCGACAAGGCCATTTATCACAATCATTGGACGGCAGGTGGAAACGACCTGAAATGGGAAATGATTCACTATGATGTTCAATTGTTTGGTGGTATTGCACTTCACCAAGGTAAGATTGCGGAAATGGCAACGGGTGAAGGTAAAACCCTTGTGGCAACCTTGCCAGTATTCTTGAATGCGCTTACGGGCAATGGCGTTCATGTTGTTACCGTGAACGATTATCTTGCCAAGCGTGACTCCGAGTGGATGGGACCGCTTTATATGTTTAACGGACTTTCGGTGGATTGTATCGACAAGCACAAACCTAATTCTCCCGAACGTAGAAAGGCATATTTGGCAGACATTACGTTTGGTACGAATAATGAGTTTGGTTTCGATTACCTGCGTGATAACATGGCTATTTCGCCTGCCGACCTCGTTCAACGCTCACACAATTATGCGATTGTCGATGAGGTTGACTCCGTGTTGATTGACGATGCTCGTACTCCGTTGATTATCTCTGGTCCTGTTCCAAAGGGAGACGACCAGATGTTTGAGGAATACCAACAATTGGTGGAGAGTTTGGTAGATGTGCAGCGCAAGCTTGCAACACAGTACTTGGCTGATGCAAAACAGAAAATCACGGAAGGTCAAGAGAAAAACGACCCGAAACTGATGGAAGAAGGTTTCTTGTCATTGTTCCGTTCTTATAAGAGTATGCCAAAGAACAAGCCTCTTATCAAATATCTTTCAGAGGAAGGCATCAAGGCTGGTATGCTCAAGACTGAGGAATACCACATGCAAAACAACAACCGCGAAATGCCAAAGGCAGTAGAACCATTGTTCTTCGTGGTAGATGAGAAGTTGAAATCGTGCGACTTGACGGATAAGGGTACAGATTGGTTGGCTAATCGTGTCAATGATAAAGACTTGTTTGTGTTGCCCGATATCACATCAGAACTTTCTGCATTGGAGGCTGACACGTCGCTTGATGAGCAAGCTCGTATTGATAAGAAAGACGATTTGCTGAATCACTATGCTGTTCAGAGTGAACGTGTACACACCATCCAGCAATTGCTCAAGGCATATTGTATGTTTAACATTGATGATGACTACGTGGTGATTGATGGCGAGGTGAAAATCGTGGACGAGCAAACGGGTCGTATCATGGAAGGTCGTCGTTGGAGTGATGGACTTCACCAAGCCGTGGAAGCAAAAGAACATGTGAAGGTGGAAGCCGCAACGCAAACATTTGCTACCATTACCTTGCAGAACTATTTCCGTATGTACCACAAATTGGCAGGTATGACGGGTACGGCATCAACAGAAGCTGGTGAGTTCTGGGATATCTATAAGTTGGATGTGGTGGAAATCCCAACCAACAAACCCGTTATCAGAAACGATATGGACGACCGTGTCTATAAGACCGCTCGTGAAAAGTATCGTGCCGTTATCGACGAGATAGAAACCATGCGCAACAACGGTCGCCCATGTTTGGTGGGTACGACTTCCGTGGAAATATCAGAGTTGTTGAGCAAGATGCTTAAGATGCGTAACATTCCTCACAACGTTTTGAATGCTAAACTCCACCAAAGGGAAGCCGACATCGTGGCTGAGGCTGGTCGCTCTACAAATGGTCTTGGTGCCGTAACCATCGCAACCAACATGGCTGGTCGTGGTACCGATATCAAGTTGACACCAGAAGTAAAGGAAGCAGGTGGTCTTGCCATCATCGGTACCGAACGCCATGAAAGCCGTCGTGTAGATCGTCAGTTGCGTGGTCGTGCCGGTCGTCAAGGTGACCCAGGTTCTTCTGTATTCTATGTGTCATTGGAAGATAAGTTGATGCGTTTGTTTGCATCAGAGCGTATTGCTTCCGTGATGGACCGTCTTGGCTTCAAGGATGGTGAACGAATTGAAAGTCCGATGATTTCCAAGAGTATAGAGCGTGCACAAAAGAAGGTGGAAGAAAACAACTTCGGTATTCGTAAGCACTTGTTGGAGTATGATGACGTGATGAACAAGCAACGTACCGTGATTTATGAGAAACGTCGTCACGCCTTGATGGGTGAACGCATCGGTATGGATATTGCCAATATCATTTGGGATAGGGTAGTGTATATCATCGAAAACAATGATTACGTGGGTTGTCGTGAGCAATTCCTGAAAGTATTGGCCATGGAATGTCCGTTTACCGAAGAGGAGTTCATCAATGGCAACAGGAACCAAATGGAAGAGAAAGCTTTCCAATTGGCCATGGAGGCGTTCAATAGAAAGACGGAACGCATCAAGGATGTTGCCAATCCTGTTATCAAGAACGTACAAGAAAATCAAGGTGCCATGTATGAGCGCATCATCGTTCCTATCACGGACGGAAAACGTACATACAATATCCCTTGTGATTTGAAAGAGGCATACGATACGGAATGTAAGAGTGTGGTGAAACAATTTGAGAAGGTTATCTTGCTCCATATTATCGATGACAACTGGAAAGAACACCTTCGTCAATTGGATGAGTTGCGTCATAGCGTACAAAACGCTTCGTACGAGCAAAAAGACCCATTGCTTATCTTCAAGTTGGAAAGTGCCAAGCTATGGGATGATATGATTAACGACATGAACAATCGTATTGCTTCCATTTTGATGCGTGGTCAGATTCCTATGGAAATACAACAGAGCGAAGTAAGGGAGGCGGCTCCTGAGCAACGTAGTCAGAGGTATAATGAACACAAGGCTGACATGAATAATTCAGGTCAACCAAGTCCTGACCTTGTAGACCCAGCACAACAAGCGGCTGCTCATACGGATACTCGCGGTAGTGCAGGCAGAGTTCCTCAGACACCTATTATAAAAGATAAGATGCCTGGCAGAAACGATCCTTGTCCTTGTGGGAGTGGCAAGAAGTTTAAGGCTTGTCATGGTCGTGGATTGTAAATGAGTAATAGGGGCGACATCATGAATTCCCATGAAAAGTGAGATGGGAAATGTATATCGCCCCTATATTTTTATGAATAAATAAATAATAACAATATGGAAGTCAATATAAAAAACCTTCAGAAATGTTTTGGAGAGAAGGTCGCCGTAGACATTGAGAGCTTTACGATTCAACATGGAGACATTCTTGGATTGGTGGGAAATAACGGTGCTGGCAAGACAACTCTTTTCCGTCTCTTGCTTGATTTGTTGAAGGCAGACAAAGGAAACGTAATGTTTACCGATAAAGAGGGAAGCATGGTTGACTTAGACCCGACGCAATCAGAAGAATGGAAAAAACTCACAGGAGCATATATTGATGATGGTTTCTTGATTGATTTCCTCACGCCCGATGAGTATTTCGACTTCATAGCCAAGGTAAACGATGTTCCCGTGGAACAATCCATCATTCCTCAATCGGAAGAGGAAGTTGATAATGATTCCTTGTCTGGAATGCTTCGTCATTTAGCGGCTGGGGAAATATTTGG
>OCTX012284983.1_pt1 | contig 11114 bp, 22 predicted proteins | sample 1539691 | NCBI WGS metagenome assembly OCTX01 (sample SAMN02144231, study PRJEB22623) | gut metagenome | biome: sheep rumen | host: Ovis aries | place: New Zealand | reverse complement strand
GCCGTTCTCTTCTGTTGTCTTGACCAATAGCAGATGCGGTTCTTCGAGGTTGTAGACGTATTCCGGTGGAGCATTGGTCTTGTAGATCAGCGGTACACCATCTTCGAGGTACATTACCTGTCCGTAGTCAGCTATCAGATGATTTTTCATCTGTGCCATGCTCATTGGTGGATGCATCCTCATGCGGAGTTTATCGGCAAGGGCGTGAAAGTAGGCATTAGCCGACAGGCTTCTTTTCAGCTTGTATTCCGTGATTCTGATTTTCAGCCGCTTGTCTGTCAGGGCTTCTATGTCCCCTGGTTCTTCTTCGATCGACAGGGAAATGGTAAATTTCCCATCCATTCCCCTGTACATATCTTTGATTGTTCCAGTGTAGTCCATGACTTATCCTTTTTTATTGCACCATTTGTTCCAACAAGCGGTGATCAGTGCGGGATTGATAAAGGCCAGTTCAGAAACATCCCTTGCATTTTGCCTCTTGGCCATGCCTTCAAGGTAGTTGGCGGCTGTCTTGTCAATCTGGATATAGGCTTTGATGTCCTCCGTCATCTTGTCAATGGGTGGATATGCGTCTTCGCCGGTGCGATTTTCTACAGGGGCTGTCTGATTCTTTGCTCTGCCTTCTCTCTCATTGCGGTTTTCATCGGTGTCAGCATCCTTTGTATCATCAATCAGGAGCAAACCGTTGAGAGCGTATTTTCTGGCATAGCTTGATGCAGTGCCGGTGATCTGTGATTCATCCATGCCCTTCTTCGTGTCGGGTTCTCTGGCAAATGCAGTGTTTTCGATGGAAAGTCCTGCGACCTCTGCATCAAGGAATCTGGCTGTTGCCTTGACATAAATCCGGTTGCCGATCTGTACAAGGTCATCACTGACGGTGATAGAAGATTTGTACTTTGCAAGCAGTGGCTTGACGGCCTCAAGAATGTCCTCACAGGAGCGGTACTTATATTTCCCGAAACTGTTGTACTGCCCTTTCGGGGCTTTAAGTTCCGTCTGGACGGAAAGAAGTTTTTCTACAATTGCCATGTTCAAATCTCCTTATATTCAAATCCTGTTGACTCAAGTGTGAGGCGCAGGAATTTTGCATCCTCGTCGTTGTCAACATAGACTTCAAATACATGCCGTTTTGAGGCTGTTTCCTGCCCCTGTACGGGGTTTTCCGGCACTACTGGAACATCTGTAGGGGTCTGCTGTTCAGCGGCCTTTACGGCGGCTTCTGCGGCCTCCTTTGCGGTCTGTAAATCTTTGTACCTCTGGAGTGCTCCGTTGAGGCCGGTGACCATGTAAACGGCTTTGCACTCTTCGGCCCAAGGCTGACACATGAGGTCGATTGTCCCAAGGTCTTTTTTGACCGCAATGACGTTCTCCTGTATATCGGAAAGAATCTCCTGTTCTGTGCAGGTCTTGTTTTCCCACTGCTTGCGGTAAATTGATTCCAGTGGGAGATATTCGCCGTATTCCCCGATGCTGGCTTCATAGATTGCAAGGATTCTTTTCTGCTTTGCCTCGATGCGCTTCTTCTCGTATGCGCTGAGGTCTTCGTTGATCCGGTCAATCTCCTTGTCAATGATGCCGGTGAGTGCTTTGCATTCTTTTTCAAAGGCTTCAAAGGGCTTCTGGTAGTCCTTCTTTGCGGCCTTGCGCTTGTCCTCGATGGCGGTCTTGATCTTGCGAAGAGTCGCTACATCTTTTTTGCGCTCCGGAAGATTGTCCTCTGTGACCTCAAGACCGGCATATGCGGTCATCATGGTTGACAGCTCTTTTTTCATTTCATCAAAGTTGCCGGTGATAATGACCGGCTGTTTGATCTGTACAGAAAATTCACTCATAATCTTTGTCCTCATAATGTGATTCTTCGATGAAAACATCGTCTGTGTATGGATTGTGTCCCATGGTCACTACCCTGCGTGCCCTTTCGGAAGGATAAAATTCTGCAAAGCGTACACGCGTATAGTCATAAACCTTGCCGATTCCTTCATAATCAGGCTGTACCTCAATGGATACCGGCAGGATCATGTTGTTGCGGTGGCAGTAGTCGAGAATATCATTCGCTTTTTCATAGACGTATTCCAACAGCTTTTTTTCATCTGCTGTGATTGAGTCCTTCAATTTCATCCCTCACTTTCTTTTTTATCGCTTCATAGTCGATAAATTCTTTACATGCTCCCCTCTGCTCCATGCATATTTGATAATGTTTGCACCTGGGACAGTGGAAAACAGGTTGCTTTTTCGCTTGCTTCTTTTTCTGCCTGCGGTTCATGCCACTCTGCGTGCATCCAAATACCGCTTGTAGGCTTCTACTCCGGTCAGGCCATCGAAGCTGATCTCAGGGAACCAGTTTTCGATATAGTGAATAACTTCCTCCACATCTCTTGCGAGTGTTGTGTAGTACGGATTCCCAAGTCTGCTATACTTCCTTGCATCGGCATAGCATCGGGAGATAAAGCCGCCTCTGTAATACTTGTCTGCGTGCATCGAATCAGGTGTAACAAGTCCATCACGGTATGTGATGCCGAGCAGTTTGTTCACCCTTGCGTGTATGGCATTCCTGATCCGGCGGCACATGTCCCTGTTGGCAAGCGTGCTGTCCTCGTATTTTTGCATCCTGTTCTCGATGCCGGAAAGACGCACGTCGAAGTTGGTAAGCTGTTCACTGATAACTCCCATCTGCTTTCCAAGATTAGAGATGTTCATGGTGGCCATCTGCATCAACTGCATCATGTCGGCCCCGGTTGTCGCAACTTCATTCTTCATCAATTACTCCTCCCATGTTCATAATCATCTGCTGTGCAAAACCGTCAAGCGTGCGGATTGCCTGCAAAAACTCTCTTCGTGCATCTGCGGAAACGTTCTCGATTTCGGCAAAGGCCCAAGCGTGGCCGCCGTAAAGCCGGATGTACTGATTCGTTGCGGCGGTAAACTGCCTAATGTCCTTGTCGGCTTCTTGCCAGACTCGATCTGTACCAATCTGGCTTCTCAACTGCTCATTCTGCTTTCTCAGTTCGGCATTTTCTTTTCTGGCATTCTGGAAATCTTCTTCTGCCCTCTTTGCGGTATACTGTGCAGATTCAAGCTGTCTGAGAGTATCCTCATATCCTTCCGGCTTGATTACAGTTGCGGTCTTCTCTGCCTGTTCTTTCAGCACCCTGTTTGTCTGCCGGAGTGCTTTCATTTCGGCTTCGCATTCCTGCTTTGCTTCTCGCCTTGACTGTGCCTTTAGTGTGGCAATGTATCCCTCTGCCACCTTTGCAGACACCTTCTTTTCATCTGCGACCTGCTGAGCAAACTCCCTCTGTTCTTCTTCGGATAACTGACGCATGATTGCAATGGCTGTTGACTTATTGACTTTGCCAGTATCAAGAAGTTCCTGCATTTCAGGGATTGCGCTTGACAGTTTTATCATTCTTTGAAGCGCATCGGTGGAAATCCCATATTCCGCTGCAAGGCTATCCTGTGTTTTAATAACCGCATTTTGCGGTTTTTTACCTTGCTTGATGTTGTAATATTCTTCCAGAAAAGCGAAGCACCTTCCAAGTTTTACCGGATTGCTGTTGCCAGGAACACGCTGTTTCAGATTGCTTTCGATCAGGTCTTTTACATCCTTGTGCTTTTCCTGTTCTTCCGGTGTGTACTCGACTACATGAGCGGGTATCTCTTCGATGCCGAGTAACTTGCAAGCCCGCACCCTCTGGTGACCGGAAATAATCACTCCGTCTTTTGTGACCGTGATTGCATTTGTTACGCCTGACGTTCGGACTGACTGTAACAGGTCATTCCATCCATCACCCTGAATATCATCGAAGTAATATTCATTCTTCGGGTGTGCTGTCAGGTCTGAAATTTTCAGTACCGGCATTATTTGATTCCTTTCTTTTTATAACCAACTATGCTATAATGCACTTGTTATTCGGTACTTGCCGTCTGTTTGCCATCAGGCATTCGGGCGGCTTTTTTTATGCCCGAAGATCAGTTCTCTGAAAGACCGTCTTCCAGGCTTCTGTCTTTCTTCTCTGCCTGTCCTGCATCTTCTTGTTGTGCTCATACTGCATCGTGTAAAGGATGAAGCTGAGCACTCCGGCAAGAATCAGTACCAGAGCAATCAGGATTGTTGTTATCATCTTTACCCTCCAATGTGACCGTTACCTTTGCGCCATACCTGTCTGTCAAAATGCCGGACAGGACGGCGGCCAGTCGGTCAAGATTCAGTGTGTTCATTCCACATCTCCTACAAGTTCTTCGACGGGAATGCCGAAGACTCGTGCAATCTTTATCAGTGATTCAACGCCTGGCTGTGATAGTCCACGCTTCCAATCACTGATCGTTGAGGCCGGTACTTTTGACGCTTTCGATACTGCAAAATCGGTCAGGCCATTTGCGTCCCTGATTTCTGCATATCGGGGATACCGGCTGTTTTCTCTCCTGCGCATATACCTCCTTTCTTCCTTATTCCATATTGTAATTTTTCGGTATTCCGATATAATGAAGTTGGATAGAAAAACGGGAACCGAAGTGTTTTATACGGTTTTCGCAACCGCTGTATTTATATTACTACGGTATCCCGAAATTGTAAAGGAAAATATTTAGCTTTTTCCGTAATTTTTGGGGGAGGGTGATCCGTATGTTGACTTATGAAAAGTATGCGGAATTAAGAGATTCCAGAGGATTGAAGGATTCAGACGTCTGCCGTCTGACCGGTATTGCTCAGGGTAGCATTTCCGACTGGAAACACGGCAGGACTACTCCGAAGGCCGACAAGGTGGAGAAAATTGCAAATGCGTTGAATATTCCGGTATCCGTACTTACCGGAGCGGTTGACAGCGGTTTTGATTACCTGTTGTCCATGAACAATGATTTGAGACTGGTAATAGAAGAAGCAAAAGACATGCGCCGGGATGATTTGCAATTCTTATTGGAATTTATCCGCAGAATGAAAAATAGCGCCAAACGGTAACATGACCGAATGGCGCTCGTAGGAGAAGAGGGTAAAAAAATGAAACAAGCAACTGAAGAACAATTCCATTATATCAAATTGACATTTTCAGTCAATGTATAAAAAAGCCGCCCCGCAAGGGACGGCCATGGGAAATGAAGGACAAAAACAACAAATGAAATTCTGACTATCCTTATGTTAGTTTTGCCCCTTCCAGTTGTCAAGAGGTGGAAAAGATGAAAAGAGTGGCTTTATATTTGCGCGTTTCATCGGATTATCAGGTCAAGGAAGGTGATTCGATTCCTGCTCAGAGGGATGCGCTAACCAAATACGCAAAAGAAAAAGGTTATGTGATTGTCGGGGAATACCTGGATGACGGTATATCCGGCACAAAGTACAGCCAAAGAGACGAATTGCAAAGGCTTCTGTCTGACGTTCAATCCGGCAAAATTGATTTGATTTTGATAACACGGCTCGACAGGTGGTTCCGGTCTGTCCGGCACTATACCGCAACACAAGAAATTCTCGACCGTCACGGTGTCGGGTGGCTTGCGATTTGGGAACCTATTTACGACACAACTACTCCGCAGGGGAGATTGATAGTTAATCAGATGATGTCGATTGCTCAATTTGAAGCGGAAAATACATCCCAAAGAATCAAACAGGTACAGGCTTATAAACTGAGCCAGAAGGAGGTGATCTCCGGCACGACCACTGCCGGATACCGGATAGAAAACAAGCACCTTGTTCCTGACGAAAATGCGCCCTATGTTCTGGCGGCTTTTGAGATGTATTCCGCTTGTGGAAACCTGAATGCTGTAATGCGGGAATACGGATTGAAACACGGAATGCCAGGGACTAAACCGGCTTTCCGCAGGATGCTTATGTCTCCGCTTTACAAGGGTGAACACTACACCGGTGTAAAAGACTTCTGCCCTGCTATCATCCCCGCTGACTTGTGGGATGATGTGCAAAGGAAATTGAAAATGAATGTCAAGGTATCGCAGAAACAGGTCTATATCTTTTCTGGTCTGCTCCGCTGTGCGGAATGCGGGCGCACGATGGGAGGAAATACCCGGAGGCGGCAGCGGGGGAACTGCTACACAGAAACGCATCAATACAGATGTACCGGATACTATGCCAGACTGCCCCGCCAGTGCACCAATCGCAAGGTGGCGGCGGAGACGGTCACAGAGCGGTATCTTATAGAGCATATAAGGCCCATGATCAGAAACCAGATTTTGCAATATGAAATCACAGAGCAGAGCCAGGGCCGGGAACGGCTGCCGGAGCGGATCGCCGGAGTTGAGCGGAAACTTGACCGGCTGAAAAATCTGTATATAGAAGGGTTAATAGAGATAGACGCCTACAAGGCCGACAGAGCCGCCCTGATCTCACAGATGGAGGATTTGCAAAGGAAAGCCGCAGAACGGCCCACAGAGGGCACAGAGGGCCTTAAACGGCTACTTAAAGATGATGTTTGGGAGTTATACGCAGATTTCACACCGGAAGAAAAGCGGCGCTTTTGGAGGGGCATAATAAGGAAGATAGAATTTTCTGCGGACAGAGAATATAAAGTCACTTTTTTATGATCTCATGACCGGTGCTATCTGCGGGGGCCAGTCATGCACCTATTTTTTAGCACTGGTCACATTGCACAAATACACGTGTATATATTTGTGGAACATGCCGTATTGCAAAATCATATACACGTGTATATAATAGAGCCATAAAGAACAACGAACCGCCCCACAGATCGCCGGTTCAGCCGCATCGCCCATCGAACGGCTGAGACGTGCCAGGGGTCAGATGATAGGAGGATTATAAATGAATAGAAAACAGATGATCGAATTTATCAATACGGAGGTTTTGCCGGGGGCTGAAATTGCTAATTGGGAATGGTTGGAGCACGGGACAGAAATTTTCGGGAAAATCGTAAAAGCGATTGAAAGATGGAGAATAGGCAAGCCCGCCGACATACACATGACAGCACACATCTACGACGGGGTTTTGTGGATCAATGACAAGCCGGTTAAACGGGTAGCGGCAAAGATGCCACGTGAGACATGGAGCGCAGGCGGCTACTATTGGGAGGGCCGGATACTTGCCAGAAATGAAACTGAATACGATTAAGCGGTCTTTAGACCGCGCCTAATGTGGCCTTGGACGGTGACAAGCCCGTGTAAACACAGAGTCAGGCGAAAACATAAGAACATAGGAGGACGACAAAATGACAATCAAGGAAATCAGAAAAACAATGAGAGCACTCAATAAAGACGGCCGGTCTGTCAGTGAAACGGTTTTGATACCTGGATATGGACAGATCAAAAAAATCGGTAAAAGCTATGCGGTCGGGCCTTTACCCGAAAACGACGACAGCGACCCGATGACGGACTATTCTGCTTGGGTTTACGGTTGGAAAGAGTCATGGGTATTGGATGACATTAAAAGAGTATTACACATTGCATAACAGCGGCACATAGCCGCTTTAATGTAGCCCGTGCCGGTCACAAGCCCGGATCAAAAATACAGAGTGGAGCGGATAACAACATGGAGGGCATAACGATGACAGAGGAGCAGAAAGACAGGATAGAGGCAAAATTGAACGAGTGGAACAGGCAAGCCACACAAGCGGAGCAGGAAGGCCGCCAGGATGCCGCCTATAAACTGCTGATTGGAAAGATTGACGCCGCTATAGAATTGCTGTCAATCGCCGGATATGTGGTTTACTGGACGGGGAAAGATTTCAAGATCGGGAGGGTGAATTGATGGGACAGTACAGAGGCATGATAGAGGAGACGCTTTTTAATTTGGCGTTTGACATGGAGCACATCGGACATGGGGACGACATGCGGGAGGAACTGCGGAGCATGTCGGACGATGAACTGATCGCCGTTTTTAATGACTTTGTGGAGGGGATGGATGCATAACTACCAGGGTGCAGGGCTTGAAAAAGTTTCTGCACCTTTTTTCATTTGGGGTATTGACATATACACGTGTATATGTTAATCTATAGTCACAGGAACGGAAAACAAGCAAAAGGAGGTAAAGACCATGACAAAGATTATTGAAAGACTGATCACATCTGGAGCCTTTACGCAGGACGGTTACAGGTACACATTAGACATGGCCTATGATGGCACATGGATTGTGTACAGGACGCCGGTTAGAAACGGTTTCTATGATATGCGGGAGGCTGTACCGGTCGCAACTTTTGAATTATAAGGCGCTGACAGCGCCGCCCTAATGTAGCCGCCTACATGGCGCCAGTTGCAAGCCTGGATAAATACAGAGCAGGGAAAAGAAAACAGCAAAGAGGAGGGAAATAAAATGAAAAAATACGAAGTGAATTTTACCGATTACGAGACCGGAGCGACAAGCCCTATTGACACAGTGATCAAGCCGGACGGATACACGGCGCAGGCATACATTGATGATTGCATGGAGAATGCTGACGACGAGTGGAACGCCATGCTTGCAGGCGGCACGGTCACGCTGACAGAGGTATAAAAGGATGGACAATATGAACGACAAAGCGAACAAATTAACGGGCATATTAAATAATTTGCAAGTAAACATGGAAGACCTTATAAGCATAATGCATGACCTTGAAGACATGGGATGCAAAAAGACAGCGAAGAAATTAGACACTGTGACCGGAAAAATCGAAAATATCATTTACGAATTGAGCGACAAAATCAAAGACTGATAACAAAGCCCTTGCAGGTGGACAGCTTGCAAGGGCTGAATCTATGGAGGTATAAAGCATTGACAGCATACGACGAAAAAGCCAGGGCCAGAACGGCTAAATACAGACAGACAGCGGCGGGAGCGCAGGCCGCAAAGGATCGCATGACCATTACCATGAAGCAGGCCGACAAAGACGCATTACAGGCTATATCTGATCAGACAGGGGAAAGCAGGGCCGCAATTGTGCGCCGCCTGATTTGGGAGGAGTTAAAGCGTGTTACGGATATGTAAGTACTGCGGTAAAACATATGACGGGATGCCAGGAACCACATGTTGCCACGTATGCGCTGCTACCGGCAAAAAAACGGTTATGCGCACACGCACCTGTAAACAGTGCGGGAAACAGTTTACAGGCGGCCCACGTGCTTTTTACTGCCCCACATGCCGGGTAGAGCGCAAAAAAGAGGCTGACAGGAGGTCTAAAGCAAATCGCCATAAGCGGACTATCGGGAGCACGGATTTATGTGCCATATGTGGCAAAGAGTACCCGGTCATGTCAGCACGGCAAAGATACTGTAAAGACTGCGCCGCAGATGCTATAAAAGCCGTCGATCGAGACCAGGGGAGACAATACTATCACCGCACAAAAGACATAGACGGTCGCAGGGAAACAAGACAGGCGGGATCAGCGCCTATAAAGTGCATCATATGTGGTAAAATGTTTGTGCCTACATCACCGGCTAAAACCTGTTCTGCCGAGTGTGCCGCAGAGTTACATAAGCGGTCAGCGGCGGCATGGGAAAAGGCACACAGAGACCAAAGGAACGCATATAAAAAGGCTCGCAGGGCGGCCACAAGCCCCGCAGAGCCGCCGCAAAGCTGATGCGGCACAGATGGACAGGCACAGCCATAAAAGCCCGTACATAGCCGCAGAGAGGCCATAAACAAAGAGCCACACAGACGGAACACAGCCGCCGGTGTGGCTCTTTTCACAGCTTATTCAAAACGCCGTCATAAAGGCGGGGATGGAGCACTTGCAAAGTTGTCATCAATTCGTCAATGACCGGCAGGACATCGGACACGGGCCGCCCGTTTACGGCCTTGGAAAACTCTGTGCCGGTGTCGTATGTGATCACACCGGAGTCACCGCTTGCCGCCTGGTAAAACGCCGGTGGCGGGTCATCCGACGGGTACATGTTTTGAAGTATCGTATAATAGGCCGCCAACTTGATGCAGGTGTTAGCATCCGGATTCCGCTTGCCCTGGCATTCTGCTATTGCTTCTCTTAAATCCTTTTCATAGATCAAGGGAACATCACATCTTTTCAATCTTGGAGATAAACTGCCGGAACTCGGATTTTGTTCTTTCATCCGGCGCATTCTCCATCAGGGAGCGCAGTTCTTCGATCATGCCATCGTCATAGGAGTAACCACGTCTTGAGGTATACCGGCCCATCGAATCACGGCTTCTTCTGTAGGAACCGCCATTGTTATAGCCGTTGTTCCCGTACATACCGTAGCTGTTAGGCATGTATCTGCCGGACTCGCCACCATCCTCGGCCTCCATCATTGCGATTGTGGTTTTCAGCGACTTCATTGTGTGGGTGAGCTTATCTACAAAATCCACATCACCCGCAGACAGCTTGCCGCCTGCCTGACGGATTTTTTCATTTGCATCCCCGATTTCACGGGAAATTGTCTCGCACAGTTCGTGCAGGTCTTCGATATTGTGCATCTTTTCTCCTTTCATCAGTTTCCTGCCGTTGCCGCAGGTGCAGTCCCATTGATTGACTGCAAATTATAATTCGGACTGCAAGACGGATTGCCAAGCATCCGGAATGTTGCTCCCGTTGCCGATGTTACTACACGGGTTGCATATCTTGTCCGTGTCCTGATCCCGCACGCAGAAACCTGTGCACAGCATCGAGTGGTAAGCGGATACTGTTCCGTACCCTCTCCGATCTGGATAACGACAGGTGCAGTGATTGTCGTATCCGCAGGAATGGTCTGTGCAATCACGATGCAGACCTTTTCCCCATCACGAAAAGAATTGGCCGGAAGAGTAACAACCAGATTCCCATCGGTAAAAGCAACGGCTGTTGAAATCGCAAGGTGATCGCACAGCCTACACACATTTTTACAAGCCATTTCTGTTCCTTTCCTCAATACAGGGGGATTGCTCCCCCTGTAGAATCTGAATCAATCAGAAGTTGTTTCCACAGCCGCATCCACAGCCCTGATTCTGAGGGCATGTGAAGATAGGGGTATTCCCATAGACCGGCATGGAAGGAACAGGGCAGTTCTTCAGACGGTTGTAAACACCGTCAATCTCCGCACTCTGTCCCGCAAGGATCTGAGCGGTCTGCGCCGTCTGGGATGCCTGCATAGTCGCCATGTTGACCTGGTTCTGGAGCGCAACATTTTCTCTCTGGGCCTGCGCAAGCTGACCCTTGACGCCATCCAGTTCAAGAGCGCACAGCTTGTCGAGAATC
>OCTX012077508.1_pt1 | contig 11114 bp, 5 predicted proteins | sample 1539691 | NCBI WGS metagenome assembly OCTX01 (sample SAMN02144231, study PRJEB22623) | gut metagenome | biome: sheep rumen | host: Ovis aries | place: New Zealand | reverse complement strand
TTTTACGGCGCCAAAGGTACGAAGAAGAAATAACGTGGACAAATAAATGGAGAAGAAAATACGGCGGCATCGGAAAAAATCGAGAAAAAAGTGTCTTGTTTTTGGTCAGTCCATTTCTTTTTATTACCTTTGCACCCAAATAGACTAAAACAAACAAAGAAATATCGTTATTTAAAAACAATGGAACAAGTCTTTAGTTACATTATCAGTTTGGGCGCGTCGGTGATGATGCCCATTCTGTTCACTATCATCGGCCTGTGCATAGGTCTGAAGTTCGGCCGTTCGCTGAAGTCGGGACTGTACGTCGGCGTGGGTTTCGTAGGACTGGGCATCGTGACGGCACTGCTGACCACGAACTTCGGCGGTCCGCTGAGCGAGATTTCCGAGCTCTACGGTCTGCAGCTGAAGGTGTTCGACATGGGCTGGCCGGCCGCCGCCGCCGTGGCATACAATACGGCAGTGGGAGCGCTGATCATCCCCATCTGTCTGGGCGTCAACTTCCTGTTGCTCATCACCGGCTGTACGCGTACCGTGAACATAGACCTGTGGAACTACTGGCACTTTGCCTTTATAGGGGCCGTGGCCTACTTCGTCATGGGCCAGTCGCTGGCATGGGGATACTTTGCAGCCATCGTGTGCTACATCGTAACGCTGGTGATGGCCGACCTGACGGCAGACAAGTTCCAGGAATACTACCCCGAGTGGAAGGGCATCTCCATTCCGCAGCCCTTCTGCCAGAGTTTCGTGCCCTTTGCACTCGTCATAGGCAAGGCCCTTGACATGATACCGGGCTTTGAGAAGCTGAACATCGACGCCGAGGGTATGAAGAAGAAGTTCGGCGTCATGGGTGAACCGCTCATCCTGGGCGTCATCGTGGGCTGTCTGATAGGAGCCCTGGCACAGCTGGACATTAAGAAGGTGCTCTTCCTCGGTGTCACCATGGGTGCCGTCATGGAGCTCATTCCGCGCATCACCTCGCTCTTTATAGAAGGCCTGAAACCCATCGCCGAGAAGACACAGGAGGTGGTGAAGCAGAAGTTCAACGGCAAGAAGGTGTACATAGGCATGTCGCCCGCCGTGGTCATCGGTCACCCCACGACCCTGGTGGTCAGCCTGCTGCTCATACCCGTGGCGCTTGGTCTGGCCGTAGCACTGCCTGGCAACCAGTTCCTGCCGCTGGCATCGCTGGCAGGCATGTTCTACCTGTTCCCCATGGTGCTGCCTTTTACCAAGGGTAACGTGGTCAAGACGTTCATCATCGGACTGGTGGCACTGGCCATCGGACTGTACTTCGTCACCGACATGGCGCCGGCCTTCACACAGGCGGCCCATACCGTGTTCGAACAGACCGGCGACAAGGCTGCCGACATTCCGGCAGGCTTCGAGGGCGGTGCCCTCGACTTCGCCTCAAGTCTCTTCGGGTGGGTCATATACAAATGCGTGGCATACCTGGAATGGATTGGTGCTGCTGTCCTGACCGCCGTCACCATAGGCATGGTGGTGTGGAACCGCATGCGCATAGCCCGCGAGAACAAGAATGCCAAGTAATTATTAATAGTAAAGCATATATGAAAAAGAGAACATTTCTTTCCTTAGCGCTGCTGGCAGTGACGATGGCGTCGCAGGCCCAGCAGGACGTGAAGTTCCAGACGGCCTGTCACCCCGACGACGTGAAGCACTACGACACAGAGAAACTGCGCGACCGCTTCGTAATGGAGAAGGTAATGGAGGCCGACAAGATTCACCTGACCTACTCGCACTACGACCGTTTCATCTTCGGCGGGGCCATGCCTGTCAACAAGACACTGAAACTGGAGAACTTCCTCGAGCTGGGACTCGACGTCGATCCTGGCATCAAGGACAAGTACTTCCTCTACAACCGAGAGTTGGGCGTGGTGAACTGTGGCCAGGGTGATGGCTGGGTCATCGTCGACGGCAAGGAATATGCGCTGGCTCCAAAAGAGGCACTCTACATCGGACGCGGACACATAGCAAAGGACAAGGACGTGAACAAGGTGGTGGAGTTCCGCTCGAAGGACGCCAAGAACCCGGCCAAGTTCTATCTGAACTCTGCTACGGCACACCAGCACTATAAGACGCAGTGGATTACACTGGACGGACGTAAAGGCTCGCTGAAGGCCGCCGTATGGGGACCCGTGGGAAGCCTCGAGGAGTGTAACAACCGCACCGTCTACAAGCTCATCGTCAACGACGTGCTGGAGGAAGGACCCTGTCAGCTGCAGCTCGGACTGACACAGCTGAATCCGGGAGCCGCGTGGAACACCATGCCGCCGCACACACACGGCCGTCGCATTGAGGCTTACTACTACTTTAACCTGCCAGAGGACCAGACCATAGCCCACATAATGGGTGAACCCAAGGAGAGTAGGGTGGTATGGCTGCACAACGAGCAGGCCATCATGTCGCCAGAGTGGTCAATACACGCCGCTGCCGGCACTTACTACTACACCTTCATCTGGGGTATGGCAGGCGAAAACCTCTATTATAACGACAAGGACAATATTCCTGTAGTCGACCTGAAATAGTTAAACGGAATAAGTATAAACTAGAAATATTATGGCTCCTGTACAAACAACAAAAATGTCCAACTGGCGTTGGGTCATTTGCGCGTTGCTGTTCCTGGCAACGACAGTCAACTACATGGACCGTCAGGTCCTGTCATTAACATGGAAGGACTTCATAGCCCCAGAGTTTCATTGGAACGACAACGACTATGGTACCATTACGGGTTGGTTCTCCATCTTCTATGCCATTGCCAACCTCTTTGCCGGTAAGTTCATCGACTGGATGGGCACCAAGAAAGGATATCTGATAGCCATCTTCGTATGGTCAACGGGTGCCGTAATGCACGCTGGCTGCGGCTGGGTGGCCATGAACATCGAGGGCTACGACTCTATCGAGGCACTGCGTATGGTGCAGGCCGGCTCTGATGCTGCCGTGGCTATCGCTACCGTCTCGGTATGGCTGTTCCTCTCCTGCCGTATGATTCTGGCCCTTGGTGAGGCAGGCAACTTCCCTGCCGCCATTAAGGTCACCGCAGAGTACTTCCCCAAGAAGGACCGTGCCTTCTCCACCAGTATCTTCAACAGCGGCGCCTCGGTAGGTGCGTTGGCAGCTCCTGCCACCATTCCCCTGCTGGCCCGTGCATGGGGCTGGGAGATGGCCTTCGTCATCATTGGTGCTCTCGGATATGTCTGGATGGCCCTGTGGATATGGGCATACGACAAGCCTGCCAAGAACAAGCGCGTCAACCAGGCAGAGCTGAACTACATTGAGCAGGACAACGACCTTGCCGACGTGCAGAACCATCAGGAAGCCAAGGAGGAGAAGACCATCCCCTTCTGGCAGTGCTTCAAGTACAAGCAGACCTGGTCGTTCATCGTGGGTAAGTTTATGACCGACGGCGTTTGGTGGTTCTTCCTGTTCTGGGCTCCGGCATACTTCTCTGACCAGTATGGCTATACTTCTGACTCGGCCATGGGTATCGCACTCATCTTCACGCTCTATGCCATCTGTACCGTGCTTTCTATCGGAGGCGGATACCTGCCCAAAATATTCGTCGAGAAATACGGCATGAACCCCTATGCCGGTCGTATGCGTGCCATGCTTATCTTCGCATGCTTCCCCGTGCTCGGACTCTTTGCACAGCCCCTGGGTACCTACAGCGCATGGTGGCCGGCCATTCTTATCGGTCTGCTGGGCGCCGGTCACCAGTCATGGTCGGCTAACATCTTCTCTACCGTGGGCGATATGTTCCCCAAGTCGACCATTGGCACTATCACAGGTATTGGCTCGATGGCCGGTGGCGTGGGCTCGTTCCTCATCAACAAGGGCTCGGGTATGTTCTTCACCTGGGCCGACGGACAGGGAGGTGCCTTCTCGTTCTTCGGCTTCGATGGGAAACCCGCTGCCTACATGGTGGTGTTCTGCATCTGTGCCGTGGCCTACCTCATCGGATGGTGTATCATGAAGGCTCTTGTGCCTAAGTACAAGCCCATCGTGGTAGAAGACTAAAAATAATGGTCTGGTAGAATAGAAAAGAGTCTCCCGTAAGGTCGGGGGACTTTTTTTTGCCTTTTTCTTTGGTGGTATGGCAGAAAAGTAGTAAATTTGCCGGACAGTAACTATAATAAGCAACTACTGATATGATACGAAAGACTATACTGGCATTGGTCATTACTATGCTCCTGCCCGTGGTGGCACAGGCAGGAGTGCCCGATATTAAGTTCCGCAGGCTGGACACCCGCAACGGATTGTCAAACTCGCAGGTGAACTGCGTCTATCGCGACTCGCGAGGCTATGTGTGGATAGGCACGGCATACGGTCTGAACCGCTATGACGGCTATCGTGTGAAGACCTTCTTCTCGAACATGCGCGACACGACGACGATGCGCGACAACTACACAGAGCAGATTATGGAGGACGTCGAAGGACGCCTGTGGCTGAAACAGGGCATGAACTATTGCGTCTACGACCCCGTGACAGAGACCTTCGAGCGCGACGTCACACGCATCGTCGAGAAGTTCATCCCTGGGCGCAATGCCGTGGAGCGCGTCTATATTGACCACGACAAGAACTACTGGATAAAGTTTTACGAAGAAGGCATCTTCTGCTATAACGTCAAGTCGAAGAAGGTGACCGAGTTCAAGATGGGCTATGGGCCGAACCAGATCAAGGAGCACTACGGCATTGCCGCCATGACGGACTATCCCTCAGGACTGGTCATCATGACCTATACGGGCGAGCTGCTGTGCCTGAACGGGAAAAAGGGTACCATAGAGTGGGAGAACGCCTGGATGCACGACCATGGCGTGCTGCAGAGCCAGAACTACCGCCTGCTTATCGATAACGAGGAGAACCTCTACGTCGTAGCCGAGCACTATACCTTCATCTACGTCAAGAAAGAGAACCGCTGGTATTCCACCGTGCGCGAGCTGATGCTGTCGAAAGGTATCGAGGGACTGCCCGATGGGCTGCAGGTGTGGGACGTCAAGATAGACCACAAGGGTCGCTTCTGGGTGGCCACCGACCATGAGGGCATGTTTGTCATCGACCCCAAGGACAGGGTGTTCAAGCAGTTCCTGAACAGCAAGTTCGATGAGTCGACCATCAGCGATAACACCCCACGCCAGATTTATGTCGATGGCGAGGGGCGCATCTGGGTGTCTACCTACAAGAATGGTGTCAACGAGTACAAGGAAGGTCCCACCAGCATTCGCAGTCTCGACTTCTTGGGCGACATCAATACCGTGGTGGAAGACCGCCATGGGCTCTACTGGATAGGCAGCAACACTCAGGGTATCCTGGTTTACGACCCCAAGACCGCTCAGGTGGTGGCCCACTACACAAAGGCCAATAGCAACCTCTCTGCCGATGTCATGGTGGGCAGCTGTGTGGCCAGCGATGGCAGCATCTGGTTCGGCTCCTACAACGGCGGACTGGTACGATGCATACCCTCGAAGGAAGCCCCACACCAGGCTACCATCGTCAACTGGCGTACCACCGGTGCTGCTGACGGACTGGCCACCAACAATGTGTGGAGCGTCACCGAAGACCATTGGCACCGTATATGGATAGCCACCCTGGGAGGAGGTATCCAGATGCTCGACCTGAAGACAGGGAAGTTCCGTACCTGGAACCAGAAGAACGTCCCAGGGCTGCCCAGCGACTATATGACCAGCGTATGGTGGATAAAGAAAGGATGGCTCATGGTGGGCACCAGCTGGTTCTGGTGTTTCGTCAACCCTGTGACGGGTAAGGTGGCCAACCGTGTGTTGCCACAGACCGAGAATCTGCCCAACAACATGGGTTCTTCGTCGTGTGTCATTGAAGACTCGCGAGGGCTCATCTGGCAGGGCTCTGCATCGGGGGCGGCCGTCTACGACCAAAAGACCAAGAAGGTATGGCTGCTCGACATGTCGCACGGACTCTTTGGCTCCAGCATAGGCTCCATCCTCGAAGACAAGAGCCATACCATGTGGGTGGTCACCGACCACGGTGTGTCGAAGGTGCTCCCGGAGAAACTGGAGAACGGCGACTGGCACTTCACCGTGCGAAGCTATAACAACCGTGACGGACTGCAGCAGGAGACCTACAACCAGCGTTCCACCTGTCTGACGCACGACGGGCTGATACTTATCGGAGGACAGGGAGGACTGGACATCATCAATCCGAAGGCGCTGTCTGACGTCAAGAGCAAGGAACGCCCCATCTTCAGCGGACTGCAACTCTTCGACGAGGACGTCCCCGTGGGCCGCGAAGTCGACGGACGTGTCATCCTGGACGAAGCCCTCGACGTCTGTCGCGAGATTACCCTAAAGTTCAACGACCAGTTCACCATCCAGCTGGCCAGCGACGCTGGCAACGTCAACAACGGCAAGCGCTTTGTCTATATGCTGGAAGGGTTCAACGACAACTGGGTGAAGACCTCCGAGCTGAACCCCAACATTACCTATAACTCGTTGCGTGCCGGCAGCTACACTCTGCACGTGCGCATGCTCAACGACGACGGCACCTTCGGCGAAGAGGAGAGCACGCTCGACATCACCATACGTCCGGCGCTCTGGCGCACCCGTTGGATGGTGCTGCTCTATATGCTTATCATCGCTGCCGTTGCCTGGTGGTGGCACAAGTGGTACCAGCGTCGTCAGGACGAACGTATGAAGGCACTCAACCTGCAACGCGAGACGGAGAAGATGCAGTGGATGAGCGAGATGCGCATGCAGATGACCAAGGAGCAGCATGACAGCAATGGCGGTCCGCGGCAGACCGTAGCCGGACAGGAGAAGGAATCCCTACAGCTCAGTTGCACCCGTACCAATCTGGTGAACGACGTCAAGCACATCTGCAAGAACTTTGCTGCCAGCTCAGCAGGAAAGAAGTGCAAGCTGACGTGTCGTTCGCTGATAGACGAGATTGACGCCAACATCGACTTCGGCCGCCTGGAGGAGGCGCTGACCATCCTGTTGGGCAACTCCGTCAGGTTCTCGCCGGGCAACTGCCAGATTAACGTCAACCTGGGACGTGTAGGCAAGGACAAAGCCGTCATACAAGTGGCCGACAACGGCATAGGCATCCGTGACGAGTTCAAGGCAACAGCCTTCGAGCCCATGGTAGGCAGCGAGGGCATCGGATTAGACAGAGTAAAAGACATCGTCGTGGCCCACGGCGGCACCATACGTCTGGAGGACAACCCGGGCGGAGGCACCGTCTTCGTCATCACCCTGCCCGTCGAAGCAGAGGTAGAAGTAGAGGAAGCAGTGTTAATGGACGATGAGTAACGGCATATCATGAAGCGGACATTGACTCTCGCCACGACGCGTGTGCTCTTCGCCACTACGCGTGCGCTTATCACAGGACTGCTGCTGTGCACCATGGCTCTCGCGGCTGTGGCTGCCGACATGAAGTTCCGGCGTCTCGATGCCCGCGACGGTCTGTCCAACACTCAGGTCAACAGCATCTTCCGCGACAGCCGGGGTTACGTTTGGATAGCGACGCCCTACGGACTGAACCGATACGACGGCTATCGCATACACACCTATTATTCGCAGGCCAACGACACCACCACGCTGCTTCGTAATTCCATCGACGACGTGCAGCAGGACGGCATGGGGCGCCTCTGGCTGCGCCACGGGCCTTTATATTCACTCTTCGACCCCGTCAGCGAGACGTGCAACCGTCACCCAGAGCGCTGGCTGCACGAGCAGGGCGTCAAGGGGGCCATAGAGCGCCTTTATATAGACCGTCGCAAGAACTTCTGGGTCAAGACTTACGACGAGGGCATGTTCTTCCTCAACCCGCGTACCCGTCAGGTACGCCGTTTCACCTTCGGCCCTGGTTCCCAGCAGGTAGGCACTGATTTCGGCGTCAGCGACTTTGCTGAGCATGGCAACAGCTTGCTTATGATTTCCAACAACGGCGACATCGTCAGCTTCCATACCTTACAGCCCCGCATCTCTTGGAAGAGCAGCCGGCTGCAACGCCAGGGCGCTCCCCGGAATGCGGCCTACACCCTGCATGTCGACGTGCAGCAGAACATCTGGACACTTACCGATGGCGGCGCCTATGTCTTCCTGCGCCAGGAAGGGCGCTGGGTGCATTCCTCCGTTGAAGTGCTCCACCGTCTGGGCATTGCTGACACACCACGCGAGCTGCTTGTCTGGGACGCCGTCACCGATCGTCATGGACAGCTCTGGCTGGCTACTGACCATGAGGGACTCTGTGTCGTTGACTTCAAGAACCATCGTCTGCAGCAGTACAAGAGCATCAAGAACGACGAGACCACCATCAGCGACAACACCCTGCGCTGCATCTATCGCGACCAGCTGGACCGCATGTGGATAGCCACCTATATGAATGGTGTCAGCTACTATTCCGACAGCCAGTTTAACTTCCGACATGTCAACCTGGGCAACGTCAATACCGTATGTGTCGACCACCAGGGCATCTACTGGGCAGGTTCCAACGACCATGGCATTCTGCGCTATAACCCCTTTACAGGCGAATGCACGGTCTTCGACAAGGCTAACAGCCAGCTTGGCTCCGACATCATTGTCAGCAGTCTCGCGGCTACCGACGGCACCCTTTGGTTTGGCACCTACGAGGGCGGCCTCATTCATTACCAGCAGGGCCGTTTCACTACCTTCCGTGCCACGGGCGACCCCAACGGACTGGTTACCAACAGCGTGTGGGCCATCAGCGAGGATGCCGACGGCAACGTATGGATAGGTACCTTGGGCGGCGGACTGCAACGCATAGACCAGCAGACCGGCCGCTTCACCACACTGCGGCAGGAAAACTCCAAGCTGCCCAGCAACTACATCTCGTCCATTCAGCTGTTGCCCGACGGGCGACTGCTCGTAGGGCACACCGAGTTCTACTCGCTGGTGAACCCAAAGACCATGTCCGTCGACAACTACCGTTTCGAGGAGCAGCACTCCGACATCACCTTCACTCCGGCCTCTAACGTCGTATATCAGGACAGCCGCAACCTGGTGTGGCAGGGAGCACCCTCCGGGGCCACCGTCTGTGACCCAAAGACAGCCCGTTGCTATCTGCTCGACGCCAAGTCGGGACTCGTCGGCTCCACGGTTTATGGCATCGTCGAAGACGACCACCACGTCGTCTGGGTCGTCACACAGCATGGCGTCAGCAGTGTCGTCCCTCAGTCGCAGCCCGACGGCAGCTGGCATTTCCTCGTCCGCAGCTACAATAACCGCGACGGCCTGCAGGACGGGCCCTTCAACCAGCGTTCCGTCATCCTTGCCCCCGACGGCCATATCGTCGTGGGCGGCCATGAGGGCCTTGACATTATCAATCCCCAGAAGCTCCGCTCGCATCGTCCCGTGGCAGAACGTCCTCTGCTCAGCGGACTGCGCGTCATGGACCGCCGCGTCAATGCACAGACGGACCGGCTGTCGCTCACGGCTTCCGACAACCAGTTCACCATCTTCCTGAGCACCAACAGCGGCGAGGTGCACAACCGTACGCGCTTCGCCTACCGTCTGCTGGGACTCAGCGACCAGTGGCGCTATACCGACGATGCCGCTCCCGACATTACCTACATGGGTCTGGCCCCAGGCCGGTACACCTTCTGTGCCCGTCTGTTAGCTACCGACGGCACGATGGGCACCGACGAGGTACGGCTCGTCGTCAGCGTGTCGGCGCCCTGGTACCGTTCCTGGTGGATGAATATCTTCTATCTGGCTCTCACCGTCTTGTTGTTCTACTGGTTCTACCGCCGCGCCAAGGACAAGCTGCGCCTGGAGCGCCTCAAACTCGAGCAGGAGAACAGCCACCGTCTGGGCGAGTTGCGACAGAAGTTTGCCGAGAGCATCAATGCCGACCTCCGGCAGCCCTTCCAGAATGTCTTCGAGAGCCTGAACGAGATCATGGAGCGCGAGACCGACGAGCAGCGCTACGAGAAACAGCAGCAGGTGTTCTCCCATGTCGAAGAGCTCCTCGACGCGGTCAGCAAGCTCGGAGCCGTCGGCCAGGAGCACAGCAGGCTGAATCCTGAGGTGCGCGAACTCGAAATCGTCAGTCTTGACGAGAAACTCGTCAAGGGCGCCACCGACTATGTAGAAGGCAACCTCGACAATGCCGACATCACCGTCGAGACCATGGCCGAGGCGCTGGGCATGTCGCGCGTACACCTGTATAAGCGCCTCACGGCCATCACGGGCATGTCGCCCTCCGAGTTCATCCGGCAGATACGCCTGCGCCATGCCGAACAGCTGCTCAGCCGCAGCCAGCTCACCGTGGCCGAGGTGGCCTACAAGGTGGGATTCAACAATCCGCGCTACCTTTCCAAATACTTCAAGGAGCAGTACGGCGTCATGCCGTCAGAATATAAAGGCAAGTTAAACAGTACTAAACAATAACAGCATCATGCAAACGAAGAACCTACGAACTCTTATGGCGGGTGTCCTTCTCATGTCAGTCACGACCCTCATGGCCGACGGCTACAAGCAGGAAGGGCAGTATGTCACCATTCCCGTCCAGCAGCCCACGTCAGGCGGCGCCCAGGTGGTACGCCTGCAAGTAGTCAACGACAACATCATTCGCGTGCAGGCCACCAGTGAGGCTCAGCTACCTCAGAAGCAGAGCCTTATCATCGTGCCCCAGACGGCCAAGCCCAAGTTCACCGTCACCGACGGTCAGCAGGTCAGCGTGAAGGCTGCCCAGGTAGAGGCCCGTGTCGACAAGAAGACAGGTCGCGTCACCTTCTACGACCGCGAGGGCAAGCAGCTGCTCCGCGAAGCCGAGCACGGGGGCAAGACCTTCCGTCCCTTCCGTGTGCCCGACCGTGAGATTGGCGTCGACGTGGCCCGAGTCCCTGAAGCCCAGCGCAACGGGCTCTCCTGGCGCATGCTCTTCGACAGTCCTGACGACGAGGCCTTCTACGGCCTGGGTCAGCACCAGTCCGAGGAGCTCAACATGAAGGGCAAGAACGAAGACCTCTTCCAGTACAATACCAAGGTCAGCGTCCCCTTCGTGCTCTCCAACAAGAACTACGGCCTGCTCTGGGACTCCTACAGCTACTGTCGCTGGGGCAACCCTGACGACTACCAGCAGTTGGGCCGCGTCTTCAA
>OCTX012086952.1_pt1 | contig 11115 bp, 10 predicted proteins | sample 1539691 | NCBI WGS metagenome assembly OCTX01 (sample SAMN02144231, study PRJEB22623) | gut metagenome | biome: sheep rumen | host: Ovis aries | place: New Zealand | reverse complement strand
GTTGAAGGTGACAAGATAAGATTTGGAATGGGTTCTGTTAAAAACGTTGGATTAAATGTTATTGATAACATTGTTAGAGCAAGAAATGAAGATGGTCCATTTACTGATTTTACAGACTTCTGTGAAAGAATTTATGGTGAACAAGTAAATAAAAAAGCAATTGAATGTTTAATTAAAGCTGGTGCATTTGATGAATTTGGTAAGACAAGAGCAACATTATTAGCATCATTTGAACAAATAATTGATACAATTGCCGATGAAAAGAACAAGGGATTAGTTAATCAAATTTCAATGTTTGAGATGGCTAGTGCTGAAACTGAAAACATACAAGATATGAAATATAGCTTCAATGAGCTACCAGAATTTCCTGAGAAAGAAATGTTATCAATGGAAAAAGATATGCTTGGAATCTATATTTCAGGACATCCATTAGAAAAATATAGAAATGTTTTAGAAAAGGAAACTAATATTGATTCAATTGCTATTTCTGAAGCAAATGCCCAATTAGAAGCTAATGGAGAATGTGATTTAAAAGATAATTCAAATGTTAAATTAGTTGGAATTATAACTGATGTGAAGAAAAAATACACAAAGAGCAATAAGTTAATGGCTTTCATAACAATTGAAGATTTGTATGGAACAGTTGAAATTATTTCGTTTGAGACATGTTACAACAAGTGCATGCAAGACATTATTGAAGATAATATTGTTCTGATTGATGGTAGATTAAGCATTAGAGAGCAACAACAAGATGTAACAATAATTGCAAATAGCATTACTAAATTTGAATACAACCAAAATGACAATAAAAATCTAAAAGAAACAGAAGAAAATTATGATAATACAAATGCTTCAAACGCAGAAGAAACAATTATTTCAAAGATTCTTAGAACAAAGAAAATGTTGCTAAATATAACAGACTTAGATGAACCGCATAAAGCAAAACTAAGAGGAGCAATTAGATTTTTTTCTGGTGAAAGAAATAATGTTGCTTTATATGTAAAACAGGGTGAAAAAATATCTCCTTGTGGAGGAATATTTATCAACGAAGAAATTCTTAATGAATTTTCGCAAATAGTAGGAAATAGTAATGTTTTAAGCGATTAATAAATACCTGTTTTCTATTGCAAAAATAACCTAAAATTGATATAATTTAGTGCATATGAAATTACGTATTTGGAGGCAAAAATGAGTGAAGAAAACAATGTAAATAATGTTAACCCTAATGGGGTACAAGAAGACAACGGAATCAACATTTCAAACGATGTTGTAGCTGTTATAGCTGGTATGGCTGCATCAAATGTGCAAGGAGTTGCTGATATGGCTGGTGGATTCGCTAGTGGCGTATCAGAAGCATTAAGCGGCAAAAAGAATATGGCTAAGGGAATTAAGGTTGATATTAACGGAAATCAAGTTAAAATTGATGTTCATATCTTAGTAGAATATGGTGCACGTATTCCAGATGTAGCATTTGAAATACAAAAAAATGTAAAACAAAACGTAGAATCAATGACAGGATTAAATGCTAATGAAGTAAATGTACACGTACAAGGTGTCGTTACAATGCAAAAAAGAGAAGAAAGCGAAGCTAGAATAGAAGCAGCTAATTCTGAAAAGAAAGCAAAAGCAAAGAAATAATTAGGGGGATATTAGTAATGAGATTTTTTAAAGGTTTAGGATTATTTATTTTTTCACTTATAGTTTTTACTCTATCAGTAGTTATGATTTTAATTGGACTAGAAGTAGTTAAGGTAGAAGCAATAGCTTCATTAATACCATACTGTTTTGGATCACAAACAGCATCAATAATCACATATAGTGTTTGTGGTGTATTAGTTGTTTTATCTTTAATTTGCTTATTTGGAAAATCAAGCAAGACAAAGAAGAAAGAAGAACAAGAAAAAGGAATCTTACTTGCAAATTCAGATGGTCAATTATTAATTACAAAACAAACAATTGAAAACATTGTTAGTGGAGTTGTTAATAATACAAATACAATTTATGATGCTAGTTCAACTGTTATGATTGATAACGCAAACAATGTAAGCGTTAAAATTTATGCAGCAGTTGTTGATGGAGCAATCATTAAAGATGTTTCATCTAAACTACAATCAGATATTAAATATGCAGTTAAGAATGCAACAGACTTAGAAGTAACAACAGTAGATGTAGCAATCAGTAATATGAATGGAAATGGACAATATGTTGCTCCTGCAGCACCAGTAGTTGAAGAACCAGTTATAGAACAACCGGTAATTGAAGAACCTACATATGTAGAACCAGCTCCAGTTCCTGTTGTTGAATCAGAAGTTCCAGTAGAAAACGTATATGAAGAACCAAGTATGCCAGTTGAAGAACCAGATGTTCCAACAATAGAAGAAATAAAAGCAGAAGCAGCAAGAGAAGCTGCAGAAGTTGATGCTATTATTGCTAGTGAAACAGCAAAAGCAGCAAAGACAACAAGAAAGACTACAACAAGAAAAACAACAACTAAGAAAGCTACAACACCAAAGAAAACAGCTGCAAAAAAGACAACAACAGCTAAGAAAACTACAACAGCTAAAAAGACTACAACAAGAAAAACAACTAAAAAATAGTTCTTTGAGATAAAATATATTTAAGGAGAAGTTATGGCTAATAATTCAAAAAACAACAATACAAAAGATAACGGATTTGATGACTTCAAAAATTTTTTTGGAAGTTGTTGGGGAGGAATTATAGGAGCTATTATAGGCTTAGCATTTGCTTGCACATCAGCATATAGAATTGTAATTGGAATTATTATTATAGTTTCTTGTTGCTGGGCAGGATACTACTTTCAATATAACAAAGAAAAAGTTAAGAACGCTTTAAAGAATTTTATTGATAAATTATAAATAAATGAGGGAAAATAAATGAGCAGATCACAATCTAGAGAAGAAGCATTTAAACTTTTATATAGCATGAAGTTTATAAATGATTCTGATGCAAATGAACAAATAGAGCTATTTATTGAAACTGATGAAATCAAAGATGATGATACAATTAAGTACATTAATGAAACAGTAAAAGGTGTACAAGATAATCATGAGAACATTGAAAAACAAATTGCTGAAAACATCAAAGAAGATTGGTCAATTTCAAGAATATCAAAAATAGATTTAACTCTTCTAGAGTTAGGTATTTTTGAGATGCTTTATTCTAAATTACCTTACAAGGTAGTTATAAATGAAGTAGTTGAACTATCAAAGAAATATGGCGATGATAGTTCTAAAGGCTTCGTTAATGGTGTTTTGGCAAGTATAGTTAAGAAGAATAATATTGTAGATGAGGATTAACAATAATGGATATCGAACCTATTACAGTCGAACAACTTAATAGATATATAAAAGAAAAAGTAGATAGCGATGGATTTCTTAATAATGTTTATGTTAAAGGAGAAATCTCTAACTTTAAACATCATTACACCGGACATATGTATTTTACTTTAAAAGATGAAAATTCATTAGTTAAATGTATAATGTTCAAAAGTTATACACCTCATCTTTCTTTTATGCCTAAGGATGGAATGAAAGTTATAATATTTGGCTCAGTTTCTGTATTTGAAAGAGACGGTGTTTACCAAATATATGCTAAAGCGATGAAAGAAGATGGAATGGGTTCTTTATATGAAGCATATGAAGAACTTAAAGCCAAACTTGAAAAAGAAGGATTATTTGATGAATCACATAAAAAACCGATTCCATCATTTCCTGAGACAATTGGAGTATTAACAGCTTCAACAGGTGCTGTTATTAGAGATATAATTAATGTTTCTACAAGAAGAAATCCAAATGTTCATATAAGATTGCTTCCGGTTCCAGTTCAGGGACCAACAGCAGCCGAACAAATTGTAGCTGGAATAAAAAGAATGAACGATGAAAAGTTGGCAGATGTCATTATTCTTGGAAGAGGCGGTGGCTCTCTTGAAGATTTATGGCCATTCAATGAAGAAATAGTTGCAAGAGCAATTTATGATTCAGAGATACCAATTATTTCTGCGGTAGGACATGAAACAGATTACAGTATTTCGGATTTCGTTGCTGACTTAAGAGCACCAACTCCATCAGCAGCTGCAGAACTTGCAGTGTGCAATATGGATGATGTCATTTACACAATTGAGTTGTATCAAAATAGATACAAGACAGCTTTAAAGAAAAAAGTTCAATTAATGAAAATGCGTTATGAAAAATGTATGGCACAAAGAGTTTTTAAAGAGCCACTACAAAAAATAAATGAAAGAGCAATTTTGTTAGATACTTTGGTTAAGTCACTAACTAATTCTACTAGACTAAAAATAAGCGATTGCAGAAAAGAGTTTGTTGAAGTTGCTACTAAGATTGATTCTTTAAGCCCAATGAAAACAATGGCAAGAGGATATTCAATTGTAGAAAAAGACGGCAAGATAGTTAAGAAAGTTAATGATGTTAACAAAGATGATGAGTTATCTATTAGATTAACAGATGGCCAAATAACAACAAAGGTTATATAGGGGGATGTTATGAGCAAGGAAAAAAGTGAAATTGATTTTGAAGAATCAATGGAAAAATTAGAAAAGATAGCAAAAGAACTTGAGAGTGATGATTTATCTTTAAATGATTCAGTTAAGAAATTTGAAGAAGGAATGAAAATTTCTCAAGATTGTAAAAAAGTATTAGATGAGGCAGAAAAGAAAATTACAATATTAATTGATGATACAGAAAAAGATTTTGATGTAGAAGAAGAGTAATAAGATAAAATATAAAATAAACGATAAGAAAAGAAGGAAGACAAATGAGAGAATTTTTTGCAGAGTTTTATAAATACCATTATTATTGGTTAGTTCCAGTTTTAACATGGATTGGAATTCAATTATTTAAATTTATATATGATAGAGTAGAAACAGGAAAATGGCATCTAGAGAGACTTACAGGTTCTGGTGGTATGCCAAGTTCTCACTCAGCTCTAGTTATGTGTTTAGCAACTATTGTTGGAAAAACATATGGAATAAATACACCTATATTTGGTGTAGCAGCAATTTTCGCTGGAGTTGTAATACATGATGCAGCTGGTGTTAGAAGAGAAGTTGGAAAGCAAGCCAAAATCATAAATGAAATATTACTAAAAAAAGGTGTAACCGGAGAAGAAAAACTAAAAGAATTAGTTGGACATTCACCTTTCCAAGTTTTAATAGGATCAATAATAGGTTTTATAGTTGGACTTATAATGCCATTATAATTTTTAAGAACTTTTAGTAAAATGAAGGAGGCTTAAATATGGAAGATATTGAAATCGCACGAAATACGGAGTTGAAGGAAATTTCAGAGATTACTGATGAATTAAATATTCCAAATAAGTATGTAGAACCTTATGGACATTATAAGGCTAAAATTAATTTAGATTATTTAAATGAAATTTCAGAAAATCCAAATGGAAAATTAATTTTAACTACTTCAATTAATCCAACACCATTAGGTGAAGGAAAAACAACAATGGCTATTGGTATAGCAGATGCCTTAAGAGCTATTGGAAAGAAATCAATACTAGCATTAAGAGAACCTTCATTAGGTCCTGTATTTGGAATCAAAGGTGGTGCTACTGGTGGTGGATATTCACAAGTTGCACCAATGGAAGATATAAATCTTCATTTTACAGGTGATTTACACGCAATTACATGCGCTAACAATTTATTAAGCGCGATGATAGATAATCATATTTTCCAAGGAAACGCTATGCAAATAGAAAGAGTTACTTGGAAAAGATGTTTAGATTTAAATGATAGAGCTTTAAGGACTGTAACTATCGGCCAATCTGGTGAAAAGAATATGATTCCTAGAGAAGATGGTTTTGATATTACAGCAGCTTCAGAAATAATGGCTATTCTTTGCTTAGCTACCAGTGTGGAAAACTTAAAAGAAAGATTAGGAAACATCTTAATAGGATATAACGTTAATGGAAATCCAGTATATTGTAAAGATATAAATGCTAATGGAGCAATGACAGTTGTTCTAAAAGATGCATTAAATCCAAATATTGTTCAAACACTTGAACATACACCTGCAATTATTCATGGTGGACCATTTGCAAATATTGCTCATGGATGTAATTCAATTCTAGCAACAAACATGGCACTAAAACTTGGTGACTATGTTGTTACAGAAGCAGGATTTGGAGCAGACTTAGGAGCAGAAAAATTCTTAGATATCAAACGTAGAAAACTTGAAAAGAATGTTGATTGTGTAGTAGTTGTTGCTACTATCAAAGCATTAAAATATCACGGTGGATTACCTAAAGAAGAAGTAAAGAATGAAAATATTGAAGCTTTAAGAAAAGGATTCAATAATTTAAAACATCATATTGATGTAATTAAAAATGTTTATAACTTAAAACCAATTGTTGCGATCAACAGATTTGGCTTTGATACAGATAATGAAATTACTACATTAAAATCATTATTAGATGCTGAAGATGTAGAAATGAGCCTAGATGAATCATTTGCAAAAGGATCAGAAGGAGCAATTGATTTGGCTAAAAAAATAATTGACATATGTGACAATTCAAATGCAGATAACGAAGAAAGAAAATATTCTTATGATATTGATGAAGATGTTATTACTAAATTTGAAAATGTTGCAAAGAATGTATATGGAGCAGAAGGCGTAACAATTTCTGATGAAGCTTTGGCTGAAATCAAGAAGATTGAAAACATGGGATATTCAAACTTCCCAGTATGTATAGCCAAAACTCAATATTCATTATCAGATGATGATAAAAACTTATTAGTAGAAGAACCATTTAGCATTAATATACGTGAAGTAAGATTACGTACTGGTGCTGAATTCATAGTAGGTATCACTGGTAAGCTAATGACAATGCCAGGACTTCCAAAGATACCAGCAGCAGAAAAAATAGACATTGATGACGACGAGAATATCGTTGGAATCTTCTAAATTGAAAGGAATAATATGAGCTTTTTTGACAAACTAAAAGAAGGACTTCATAAAACAAAAATTGCTTTTGGTTTTACAAAAGTAGATGATAACTTGTTAGAAGAACTTGAAGAACAATTAATAATGGCTGATGTAGGATTAGAAACATCAGAAGAAATAGTAAAGAGTCTTAGAACTTCAATTAAAAGCAAAGGTATAGAAGATGCTGAGCTAGTTAAAAATGAAATTAAAGACATTCTAAAAGATATCTTTAAAGATAATGATTCAAAATTACATATAGAAAATAGTCCGGCTGTTATATTAATGGTTGGAGTAAATGGAGCAGGAAAGACCACATCAATCGGAAAGATAGCAAGTAAGCTAACACAAAGTGGTAAGAAAGTTTTAATAGCAGCAGGTGATACATTTAGAGCAGCAGCCGTTGAACAACTTGAAGTTTGGGCACAAAGAGCAAATGCAGACATAGTAAAAGGAAAAGAAAATGAAGATCCTTCCTCAGTAATATTTGCTGCATGCGATAAAGCAAAAAATGAAAACTATGATGTTCTAATTTGTGACACAGCTGGAAGATTGCAAAACAAGAAATACTTAATGGACGAATTAGAAAAAATGAAGAGAGTAATTGATAGAGAATTACCGGATTCTTCAAAAGAAACAATTCTTGTATTAGATGGATCAACAGGACAAAATGCAATTTCACAAGTAAATTCATTTAGTGAGTGTACAGGAATTACAGGATTAATTATTACTAAACTAGATGGAACAGCAAAAGGTGGAGTAATAATCAGATTAGTAAAAGAAAATAACATTCCAATAAAATTTATTGGAGTTGGCGAAAAAATTGATGACATGGAAGAATTCAATAGTGAAGAATTCATAAATGCTATTATTTCTTAATAAGGAGAGAATTATGAAAAAAGTAGACAAAGAAAAATTAACTGACGAGCAAAGACAAAAGAGAAACTACAAGATGAGAGTAAGAACAGTCGCTATTATTTCTGTAATTGCTGCAATTGCATTATTTATCTTTTACAGAGGTAATTTCTTAGAGATGCAAGAATTAGGTGGCGATTACTTATCAGTATTTTGGAGAAATACAGTATATTCTTTAGTTTTATTTGTAATTAATTTCTTAATTATTTATTTTACATTCTATTTTACAAATAAAAAAATTAGAAAAACATTAAAAGTATTTTTTGATGAAGAAAAGAAGGAAATGCCAAGCTTCCCTAATAAATCAATAAGCTTTATTGTTGCATTAGTTGGAGGATTTGTTGTTTCTAAACTATTATTACCACAACTATTATTAGTTTGCGGAAACTCATGGTTTGGTATTTCTAATATGATTTTCAAATTTGATATTGCATTCAATATCTTCTGGAAACCATTCATATTATTCTTAATTATATATGGAGTTGTTTTAATTGTTTCAACACTAGCATATGGAATCGTATATTCAATTGTAATATTAAATAGAAGCTTTGATGGTGTTGATAGAGAAACATTCTCTAAAGCAAGAATAATTGAAACTCTTCATGTAAGAGCAAAAATATTTGCAATACTAGCAGCATTATTTGTTATTGTATTTATGGTAGGAAACATTGGTAATGAAATATTTATGAATGTTGAATTATCAGGAGACATTTACAAAATTTATGGTGCTGGTGCATCTGATATTACTATTAAGATTGCTGGATACTCAATCCTTGCAGTACTTGTTTTGTTCTGCATATTAAAGATGTACAAATCAATTAGAAATAAAGATGCTGGAAGAACTATTAGATATGTATTAATCGTTCCTGTATACTTAATTGCATTAGCATTAGTTCTAGCTATATATCAAGGAATCTTTATTGGATCAAATGACTTAGAGGCTAATGAACAATCAATTAAAGAGAATATTAAGAATACTAGACAAGCATATGGAATTGTTGCTGAGGAATCTAATACAAATTATACTGCTGAATTAAATGAATCAAATTTTGCAAAAAATGCAAGAATTATAAATAATGTTAACTTAGCTTCAAACGAAAGCATTATCCAAGATTGTCAAGCTATGGAGACATCAAAGGGATATTATACATTTAGACAAACTCAAATTGAACAATATAATATTGATGGTGTTGAAAGCATTGTTTACGTTTCACCACGTGAAATATTAAATAATAAAAACACATATTCAAATAAGACATATCAATATACGCATGGATATGGTGCTGTTATTACAGATGGAACAAGCACAGATGATGCTGGAAACTTCAATATTGTAGAAGATAAATTCGAAGATTTAGATAAATCAAAGATAAAAGTTACACAACCAAGAATTTATTATGGATTAGAAAACAATAACGCTGCTGTAATTAATGCAGATGTTGACGAATTCGATTATCCAATTGAGAGCAAAAATATTGATGCTGAATACAAATACGAAGGAAAAGCAGGATTAAATCTAAACTTCATAGATAAGTTTATTATTGGAATTAAAGAAGGAAACTTACAATTAGCATTTTCAGGATTACAAAACAACGATAGTAAGATTATTCTAAATAGAAATATTATTAATAGAGCAAAATTAGTTCTACCATACATTTATTATGATGAAGATCCATATTTAGTTGTAAACGATGAAGGTAAATTATATTGGGTAATTGATGGTTATACAACATCAAATGAATATCCATTCTCACAAAAAACAACATTAAAAAATAATGAACAAATAAACTACATTAGAAATTCAGTAAAAGTTATTATTAATGCATATGATGGTGAAATGAAATTCTATATAACAGATAGAAATGATCCAATCGTTATGGCATACAATAATGTATTCCCTGGATTATTTGTTAGTGCAGAAGAATCAATACCATCAGATATAAGCAAACATTTTGTATATCCAAAAATGTTATTCGATTTACAAGCTGAAATTATTCAAGAATATCATTCAACAAAGACAGAAAACTTATATAGAGGAAAAGACGCTTGGGAAATTTCTGCAACAAATACATCAGGATCAACAAAAGAAATGGAACCATATTACTCTATGGTAAATGTAAATGGAAAGGATGAACTAGGTTTAATTCTTCCATATTCAACATATGGTAAATCAAATTTAAGTGCATTATTAATTGGAACAATGGACGGAACAACACCTTCATTAAAGATTTGCACAATTCCATCTACAAACAATGCAATGGGTGCATTACAATTTGAAACATTAATAAATCAAGATGAAAAGATTGCAAGTGAAATTGCAGCATTAAATACAACAGGAACAAGAATTACAAAGAATACAATATTAATTCCAATTGATAATTCTATATTATATGTTCAAACTATTTACCAACAATTAATCAATGAATCAACACAAAGACCTTCATTAAAGAAAGTTGTTGTTGCTTCAGGAAACAAGATTGCAATTGGAAACAACTTAGATCAAGCTATCAAGAACTTATTATCAAAACAAGCAATCGAAGTAATGGTAACTGATTCAGAAGACGTTGAACAATTAATTAATGCAATTATTAAATCAAATCAAAATATCAAGAATTCTAGCCAAAGCGGTAACTGGAAGTTATATGGTGAAGATATGCAAGAATTAACTTCATTAATTAATAAGTTAGAAACAGCTATGTCAGCTAGAGAAAAAGAGAACAATACAACAACAGAGAATAAAACAGAAGAAACAAATGTTGTTAACACTACAAAATAGTTATTCGATAGAAAAACTTAAAATAAGAGGTTTTTAAATGAGCGAAAAAACAAGTGAAAAAACAAAGATTAAATTAAATACACCTAATAAATTAACTATATTCAGAATTTTATTAGTTCCAGTAATGGTAATTGTTTCATTTATACAATTTCCAGGAGATCTATGGGGAATTAAAACACAATGGATTATTCTAGATATTCTATTCATAATTGGATCATTAACTGATCACTGGGATGGACATCTTGCAAGAAAGAATAATCAAATAACTACATTTGGAAAGTTTCTAGATCCAATAGCTGATAAGATTTTAGTTATTTCTGCATTCTTATTATTAGTAGAACAGGGAAAGATTCCAGCATGGATTCCAATCATTGTTATACTAAGAGAGTTTGTTGTATCAGGATATAGATTAGTAGTTGTTCAAGGCGATGGAAAAGTAATTGCTGCAAATATTTGGGG
>OCTX014552483.1_pt1 | contig 11118 bp, 10 predicted proteins | sample 1539691 | NCBI WGS metagenome assembly OCTX01 (sample SAMN02144231, study PRJEB22623) | gut metagenome | biome: sheep rumen | host: Ovis aries | place: New Zealand | reverse complement strand
ATGCTGGAGCATACATTCCACAAGGTCTTCGGGGGTGTGCTTCTTCACCTCAGTACCAGAGATGGGCGAGATGGTCTTGCCTATGCGGGCGAAGAGCATTCGCATAAACTCATATATCTCGGTTGAGGTGCCAACGGTGGAGCGTGGATTGCGGGCTATCACCTTCTGTTCTATGGCTATGGCAGGGGGCAGTCCCTTGATGTAGTCGCACTCGGGCTTCTTCATCCTGCCAAGAAACTGACGGGCATAAGCCGACAGGCTCTCCACATAGCGGCGCTGACCCTCGGCGTAGAGCGTGTCGAATGCAAGCGACGACTTGCCCGAGCCGCTCACGCCAGCGATGGCTACGAGCTTGTTACGTGGTATCTTGACTGAGATGTTCTTGAGGTTGTTTACCCTCGCACCTTTTATTTCTATATACTGCTGCTCCATGATTTTGCCTTGCAAAGTTACTGCTAATTCAGAAGGCGGCTACGCCGTACAGCCAGTCGTAGATGCAGGAGCATACGCCGAAGAGGGCTATGCCCAGGGTGCATACGGCAAGCACCGCCTTGGTGCTGAGGGCGGTATGGAAGTGGGGGAGCGGTGTGTCGGTCTGCTTGATGTACATAGCCTTGACTATGAGCAGATAGTAGTACAGGCTCACCACGGTGTTGACCAGAGCGATGAATACGACCAGATAGGCATGGAACGACCCCTGCCCGGCAGCAGCCATGAAGACGAAGAACTTGGAAAACATGCCTGCAAAGGGAGGAATGCCCGCCAGCGAGAACAGCGCAAGCGTCATGAGGAGCGCAAGCCTGGGGTTGGTCTGGTAGAGTCCGTCGTAGCAGGAAATCTGCGTCGTGCCTCCGCCCGTCTGCTCAACTGCACTGATGACCGTGAATACAGCCATGTTGGCAACGACATATACCAGTATGTAGTACATGAGCGAAGCCATGCCCGCCTGCGAGCCGCCGACCACTGCCAGCATGATGTAGCCAGCCTGTGAGATGGAGCTGAACGCCATGAAGCGCTTGAGCTCTGACTGGCGTATGGCGAAGAGGTTGGCAATGGTGATGCTCAGCGTGATGAGCACGTAGAGCATGTATTCCCAGTATTCCGCCAGAGGGGCAAAAGCCCTCACCAGTATATACATGGCAGCAAAGGCGGCAGCACCCTTGGAGCATACCGACAGGTAGCCGGTGACGGGCGTAGGCGCCCCCTCGTAGGTGTCGGCAGTCCAGAAGTGGAAGGGAAACAGCGACAGCTTGAAGCCCAGTCCGCTGAAGAAGAACACCAGCCCCATGATGCAGAGGGGGGTGATGCCCCCGCAGGGCTGGGCAGCCCCGAGCATGGCGTCTGCCACATCGTTGAAATAGAGCGTGCCCGTGGCGGCATATACGAACGAGATGCCGTAAAGCATCACACCGCTGGAGAATGTAGCCACCAGAATGTACTTGGCAGCCGCCTCGGCACTCTTCCTCTTCCACTTGTCTAAAGCCACAAGACAAGCCATAGGCACTGAGGCGGTCTCCAGTCCGAGGAAGAACAGCAGGAACGAGCCGCTGCTGACCATGACATACATGCCCAGCAGGGTAGAGAGCACCAGCAGGTGGAACTCGCCAGCATACCTTGCCGCCTCACGCTCCAGCCAGGGCTGAGCCATGACGACCACAATGAGCGTGCCGCACGTCAGGATGAGTTTCATTACCTGCGCCGCCTTCGTTGCCGCATACATGCCGCCGAAAGCCTCGGCAGGCCCTGCGGCGGTCAGCATGACGGCCTGGCAGAGAAGCAGCGTCGTGGTCATTCCGCCCACCACCCTGAGCCTGCGCCCGCTTTTATTCGCAAGACAGAAGTCGGCGAAGAACACCATTATCAATTCGAGCACCAGAAGGGCCTCAGGCCACATATTCAGGAATTGTCCGTAATTCATATCTCTTTTATAAACTCCTTGTTTTTTGTTATATGATGTTGGCGATAATAGGTCCTACGGCATCAGAGATGACGTTGCTTGCCCACAGGGGAAACAGTCCGAGCCCCGCCATGCAGGCTATCAAGCAGATGACAGCGACGCGCTCGTCCCATGTGGCATCGGTAAGCTCCAGATAGTGCGGATTCCTTACCTCGCCATAGAGTATCTTGCCTACGACACGCAGTATATAGACAGCCGTGACTACAATCGACGTGCAGGCGATGATGGTGGCGGCACGATGGAAGGCGTTGGGATTCTCGAATGAGCCTGTAAAGATGGTCATCTCGGCAATGAAACCAGAGAAGCCAGGCAACCCGAGGTTGGCAAGACCCGCAATGACGTAGCCTACAGAGAGGAACGGCATAATCCTCATTAGTCCGTCCAGATTGCGTATGTCACGTGTGTGCGTACGACCGTAAATCATGCCGATGAGGGCAAAGAAGAGGGCAGTCATCAGTCCGTGGGAGAGCATCTGCAGTATGGCACCCGTGCATGATGTCTTGGTCATCATCAGCAGGGCGAAGAGCACCAGTCCGCAGTGGCTCACCGAGGAGTAGGCATTGATGTACTTCAGGTCCGTCTGCACGCAGGCAGAGAAGGCGCCATATACCACCGATATGGTGGTGAGGATAAGGAATATCCACGCCTGCTCGTTGGCAGCGTCGGGCAGCAGATACATTGCCACGCGGAAGCAGCCGTAGCCTCCCAGCTTCATCAGCACGCCAGCGTGGAGCATGGACACGGCAGTAGGCGCCGAGGCGTGGCCGTCGGGCGACCATGTGTGGAAGGGAAACAAGGCTCCCAACACGCCAAAGCCTATGAAGATGAAGGGAAAGAACACCTTTTGTATGTCAACAGGAATGTTGTGCATGGCAGCAATATCGTTGACGTTCATTGTGGTGGCGCCGCTGAAGTAGTAGATGCCCAGTATGCCGAGAATCAGGAGCGCCGAGCCCCCCATGAGCATCAGCGTCAGCTTCATGGCAGCATACTCCTTGTTGCCCGACCCCCACACGCCTATCAGCAGATACATGGGGATGAGTGCCACCTCGTAGAACATGAACATGGTGAACATATCGGTACAGATGAAGAAGCCATACACACCCGTAGAGAGCAGGGTGAACCACAGGAAATACTCCTTGGTCATGGGCTTCAGCTGCCAAGAGGCAAAGGTACCAGTAAAGACGATGATGCTCGATAGGAGAAGCATGACGACAGAGATGCCGTCCACACCAACACTGTAGGCAATATTGAGAGGCTCGAACCAAGGCGTTGAAGCAGTCAACAGCATTGCGTCAGCGTTGCCAGCCGCACGCTGCTGCACGAAATATATGGTCAGCCACACTGACAGTGCCAGCAGACATGAGGCGCCAGCCACCATCACACCGCGCACCTGATTGAGCGACTTTGCCAGCCAGAGACCGACAAGCATCAGTGCGGGTATTACTACGAATAATGTTAATATACTCATTACTAATTTATATTGAAAGCAATATTAATGTCAGCGCCACGGTGCCCGTAATGAACCAGACGGCATATTGGCGTACGTCGCCACTCTGCCAGGGGCGCATTGACTCTCCCGCCTCGTTAGCACTCCATGCCATGAAGTTGAACGTGCCATCGACAATGTGGCGGTCGAACCATGCTATAGGCGTAGAGACACAACGGAAGATAATGCGATGCGTGACATACTGCCAAATCTCGTCCTGATAGAAACGCTTATAGGCTGCACGGTGCAACTTGGGGAACGTCTTGTACAGGCGGTCGGCAATGGGCTGGCTCTCACCCTTATAGATATAGGTTGCCAGACAGATGCTCAGAATGGCAATAATCGTAGATGTAGCAGCAATCTGCGTGTCGAAGTGTATAGTGTAGTTGGTGCCCTCGGCGCTGACAAACTGACCGAAAGAACCACCCAACCCTGCAAAACCGGCAATAGTGGAATAGATACCTACAACCATCGTGATGCCACAGAGCACAATAAGAGGAATAGTCATCGTAGCAGGAGCCTCATGGGGAGTATGGTGCTCGTGAGCCGCAGCGTTGACCTCTGGTCGACCCTGCTCACGCTCTGAAGAAACCAAGCTTGCTTGGTTCTCCTCTCGCTCACTCGCAGTGTTTTCAGTACCCCAGAAGATGCCGTAGTACAGGCGGAACATATAGAAGGCTGTCATGGCGGCAATACCTGTCATAATCCAACCAACCACAGGGCTGTAGGCAAAGCAGGCTGTGATAATCTCATCCTTCGAGCTGAAGCCAGAGAAGAAAGGAATGCCAGCGATGGCAAGGCAGCTGATGAGGAAGGTGACGTTGGTAATGGGCATATACTTGCGCAGCCCTCCCATCATTGCCATCTCGTTAGAGTGTACTGCATGGATGATGCAACCGGCACCGAGGAACAGGCAAGCCTTGAACATGGCGTGAGTGAACAGGTGGAACATACCAGCCATGTAGCCCAGTTGGGCGTGATTGTCGAGTGTGCCTGTATGGCCAGGCAGCGAAACGCCCAGTGCCACCATCATGAAGGCAATCTGCGAGATGGTTGAGAAGGCAAGCACACGCTTTATGTCGCTCTGGGTACAAGCCACGGCAGCAGCATAGAAAGCGGTGAAGACACCCACCCATACTATAATGGACATCTGAGACTGTGCGTACTCAACCCAGAGGGGGAACATACGGGCTATTTGGAACACACCGGCTACCACCATCGTAGCAGCGTGGATGAGTGCAGAAACAGGCGTAGGACCCTCCATGGCATCGGGCAGCCAGATGTGCAGCGGGAACATTGCCGACTTACCCGCACCACCAATGAACATCAGCACCAGGGCGGTAGGCAGGATGAAAGCACCAGCCGCCATAGCCTTGGCAGCATTGCCGGCAATGAATGGGGTAGTGCCGTCGCCCATAACGATGTTGCCAGCAAACGAGAAGCTGAAGGAATCGGTATAGTAGCCAAACAGCAGGATACCGATGAGGAAGAACATATCGGCAAAGCGCGTCACGATGAATGCCTTCTTAGAGGCTGCTATGGCGGGCTTCAACTGATAGTAGAATCCAATCAGCAGATAGGAACTGACACCCACGAGTTCCCAGAAGGTGTACATCTGGAAGATGTTGGTGGCAACAACCAGTCCGAGCATGGACATGGTGAAGAGGCTCAGGAAGGCATAGTAGCGCTGGAATCCCCTTTCGCCGTGCATGTAGCCGAAGGAATAGATGTGGACCATCAGCGACACGGTGGAGATGACTATGAGCATCATTACCGAGATAGGGTCCAGCAGGATACCCATGTCGAAATGCAGCCTGCCCAAGGGCAGCCAGGTGAAGTTATATGGAACGATGGTGGCGTATGTGCCATCAGCCAGACGGTCAGCACCGAAATAGCTGAAAGCCGTCAGGTAAGAGAGCACGGTGACCAGTCCCAGTGACGTGGTGCCGATAAGACCAGCCGTCTTGTGCGACATCTTCATGCCAGCCAGTGCAAGAATCACGAAGGACAGCGCAGGCAGCAGAAGGATTAGAAATGAATAACTATAAATTGTATCCATACCCATTTACCATTTCATATTCTTAATACTGTCAACGCTATCGCTGTGGAAGTTGCGATAGACATTGATGATGATAGCAATAGCTACAGCCGACTCAGCGGCTGCCACACCAATGACGAAAAGGGTCATGAACATACCCTCCATGCCGTTGGGGTAGAGCAGACGGTTGATGGCAGCGAAATTGATGTCAACGGCGTTTAGCACCAGCTCGACAGAAATGAGCATGGCGATGAGGTTGCGACGCGTCACAAAACCATAGACGCCGATGAAGAACAACAGGGCGCTTAGCGCGAAATAACATTCTATTGGTATCATGGCTTACTCCTCCTTCTTTTCTTTACGTGCAACAACCAGACCACCGATGATGCAGGCCAGCAGGAACAGCGAAATGAACTCGAAGGCGAGCACATACTGATACTTGCCGGCACCGACGAGGGCCGTACCAATCTCTTTCATAGGAACCTCCACATTGGCGGGAGCAATGGTGTAGAAACCTGTCTTCAACAGAATCAGGCTGACCACTACCAAGCCGGCAAGGGCTGCCAGGCTGCCAGCAATCATCTTACTGGACTTGACACGCTCCTCCAGACCCTGCAGGGTGCGCTTGCTGACCAGCTGGATGGAGAAGACATAAATCATCGTAACGCCTCCGGCATATACTGATATCTGAGCAGCGCCAAGGAATGTGTAATCGAGCAGGAAATATATGCCTGCCACACCGAAGAGCACGAACAACAGGAATGTTGCGGCTCGCATGATTCTCGTTGTGGTAACGCACAGCAAGGCTGATGCAAGGATAACCACTGCAAGAATGATAAACATGATAGTATTACCCATAACGCGTTACTTCGTTTTAGTATTAAACTTACCGACTTCCCACGCTGCACCGCCATTCTGAAGGTTAGGCAGCGAACCACCCTGATAGACCTCCTTGTCAAGATGGATCACCAGACGAGAGCGGTCGAACACGGCATTCTCGAAATCGTTTGTAAACTCTATTGCGTCGAAGTTGCAGGCGTTGGTACAAAGCTGGCAGAACATGCAATCGCCCAGGTCGTACTGATAGTCGTCGAGCACCTTCTTCTTCTTTCCCGTCTCGGGGTCCTCAGCCATGTGGCTCAGTATTTTGATGGTTCCGTTAGGGCAGGACTTCTCACACAGCGTGCAAGCCGTACACTTGTACGAGCCATCCTCATTACGCTTGAAAACCAGACGACCGCGATGGCGCTTAGCCACGTGGAGGGTGGTCTTGCGGTTCTCTGGGTACTGCTCTGTGGACTTATTGGTGAAGAAATCCTTGAAGTATTCCTTCCAGGTGGTCTTCATGCCAATGGCAAGAGTCTTCAAGCCGTGCTTGATTTCTCCAAAATATGTTTTGTTATCTTCCATTGCTACACCTTATTTAATATATAGACCCAGTGCCACCACTACAGTCATAATAACCAGATTGATGAGTGCCAACGGCATCAGGTATTTCCACTCCAGCTTCAGAATCTGGTCGATACGCAGACGGGGAAACGTCCACTTGACCCACATGAGAATCCAAATCAGGAAGAAGGTCTTACCCATAAACCATACAATGCCTGGGATGTAGTTCATCAGGTTGTCGAAAGCCTCGACGCCAATGTTGACGGGAGCCCAGCCGCCCAGAAATACCGTAGCGGCAATGCCGGCAATGATGAACAGGTTGAGGAACTCAGCGAGATAGAAGAAGCCGAAACCCATGCCTGAATACTCCGTATGGTGACCAGCCGTCAGTTCACTTTCGGCCTCAGCCATGTCGAACGGACCACGGTTGGCCTCAGCATTACCGGCAATGAGGAACACGAAGAAGGCGATGATGGCAGGGATATGACCCTGAAAGACGAGCCACTTCCAAGGACCTGTCTGTGCCTCGACAATACCGCTCATCTGCATGGTGCCAGTCAGGATGACAGCGGTAATAAGGCAGAGGCAGAGCGACATCTCATAGGAAATCATCTGCACGGCACCACGCATGGCGGACACCACAGAATATTTGTTGTTGGAGCCCCAGCCAGCCAGGAATATGCCCACCACACCGATAGAAGAAATGGCGGTGAGCAGGAATACGCCGACATTGAAGTCAAGCACCGTAGCGCCGTTGTTCCATGGCAGGAACGAGAAGGCACCCACAGAACCTATAATGACCAGCATGGGAGCTATGGCATAGAGCAGTTTGTCGGCACGGTCAACGAAGAAAATCTCCTTGACGAGCATCTTCAGCACGTCGGCAAAGACCTGCAGCAAGCCCCAGTAGCCTACACGCATCGGCCCCAGACGGCACTGGAAATAGGCACACACCTTACGCTCCATGAATATCAGTATCATGGCTATCAGCGCATATCCCACCAGGATACCAGCTCCCACCAGCACACATTCTATCATTATTGCCAACCAGTCAGGACAGCCTATCGTGGTCCTGAGCAGCTGGTCAAACCATTGTGTAAATATACTAAAATCAAACATAGTTATCTGTCAATATCAGGAATTACAACGTCAATAGCAGCACAGGTGGCTATCAGGTCGGCTATCTTCTGACCTCGCAGCATGGGGTCGAAAGCGCCAACCAGCGAGAGTCCCATCGGACGCATCTTCATGCGGTAGGGGCTCTTGTCGCCACGAGAGTCGAGATAAACACCAAACTCGCCAGCCACGCCCTCTACGGAGTAGTACCACTGTCCCTCGGGGCACTTGATGACTGGCTTCTGCTTCACATAGAAGGCACCCTCAGGAATGTTGTCGATGAGCTGCTCGATGATGTTCAGGCTCTGATACATCTCATTGATGTGTACGAGGTAGCGGTCCATAGAGTCGCAGCCGCTAAGCGTGCACTGCTCCCATTCCACCTTGTCGTACATGTCATACGGATGGTTCTTGCGCACGTCGTTCTTCCATCCCGAAGCACGTCCGGCAGGCCCTGTGACGGCATAGTTGATGCAGTCCTCCAGTGACATCGTGCCGCATTTCTCCAGACGGTTGTGGGTGATGACATTGTTGCCAAACACATCCATGTACTCCTGAATGGTGGGACGCAGATACTTCACCAAATCCTTCACGTTCTTCACGAAGTCAGTATCAATGTCGGCCTGAAGACCGCCGATACGGTAGTAGTTCTGAATCAGTCGGCCGCCAGTAGTCTCCTCCATTACGTTCAGCACGTGTTCGCGGTCACGCATGCCATAGAGCATTCCGGTCAGTGCACCCAGGTCCTGTGCCACGCAGGAAGTATAGAGCAGGTGTGAGTCCAGGCGTTGCAATTCATCCATGATGGTGCGGATATACCTGATGCGGTCTGTCAGCTCAATGCCCATCGCCTCCTCTATGACACCTACCAGGGCGTGGCGATGCTGCATGGCGCCCAGATAGTTCAGGCGGTCAGTCAGTGCCAGCGTCTGTGGATAGGTCATGCCCTCCCACATCTTCTCGATGGCACGGTGGATATAGCCCAAATGCGGATAGACGCGCTTCACGGTCTCGCCGTCCAGCACGGTCTGCAGGCGCAGCACGCCGTGGGTGGCTGGGTGCTGGGGACCTATGTTGATGACGTAGTCGTCGGCATCGAAGAGCGGGTTTTGCTTCGACTGCAGATGACCGTACTTGTCAATGTAGAATTCCATGCCGTAGTCGGGCTCACGGTCGTCTTCCAGCGTGTATTTGTCATCATACTGCCAGTCCTTGCGGAAGGGATAGCCCTTGAAATCGTTGCGCAGGAACAGACGGCGCATGTCGGGATGCCCCAGAAACACTATGCCGTAGAAGTCGTAAACCTCACGCTCCAGCAGGTCGGCAGCGCGCCAGATGTGGCTGACGGTAGGCAGGTATGACAGCTGCTGCCCCTCCATGTCGCTGGCGCCATTGCTCCGCATACCGTCACCGCATATCTGCGTCCTTGCCATCATCTTGACGGCGCAGCGCTGGTGGCTCTCCGTATTCTCCAGTATATAGACGCAGCCCAGTCCGCCCTTTCCGTCCGATTCGTCGTGGGGGAAGTCCTCGCCGACGATGGTGACCAGATAGTCGTAGTGGCTCTTGTCCCTCAGTTCCTGCATCTGCTGCTGGAACTTGTCAAACTCTATTTCCAGAAAGTCTAATTTCATGCTTTCGCCTCCTCTCTGTCAGCTGTTTGGCTGCCGTCCTTCGGCTCTTCGGTGAAATCCTTGGGCACGTCAGTCACTATAATAGCTTCGCGACGATGGTCGCCCAGCTTGTTGCGGAACGTCAGTTCCTCGTTTGACACGCCCAGCGCAGCCTCTTCCTTGGTCTGCTTGTGGTTGGCACCGCCGAGGAATTTCTCAATCTTCACCTTGCGCTGCAACTGCATCATGCCATACATGATTGCCTCGGGGCGCGGAGGACAGCCGGGGATGAACACATCGACGGGCACTATCTCCTCGATGCCCTTCACTACGTGGTAGCTTGACTTAAATGGACCGCCACTGATGGCGCAGCCACCCACGGCAATGACGTACTTGGGCTCAGCCATCTCGTCATACAGGCGCTTCAGTGCCGGAGCCATCTTGTGGGTGATGGTGCCGGCACACATAATCAGGTCAGCCTGGCGCGGTGAGTTGCGCGTCACCTCGAAACCGAAACGGGCAAAGTCGTAGCGGGCACAGCCGCAAGCCATGAACTCGATGCCGCAGCACGAGGTGGCGAAGGTCAGCGACCAAAGCGAATTGCTGCGCCCCCAGTTGATGAGTTGGTCCAGGGAGCCTGTCACCACGTTGACGCCACCCTCATGTAGCTCGTCAACAATTTTCTCCAGCGAGTCGTTGTCATTCCACTCCTCGTAGGGTATGCTCTTGATGTGTGGTCTGGGGATACTTACTTCCATTCCAGGTCTCCTTTCCGCCAAGCGTATGCCAGGCCTAACACCAATACTACCAGAAAGAAACCGATGCTCAGCAGTGCCATTGTGCCGAACTCCTTCACTACCACAGCCCATGGATACAGAAACACGGTCTCTATATCAAACATGAGAAACAAGATGGCAAAAAGATAGAAGCCCACCGACACGGGCAGCCACGAACTGCCTCGCGTGGGTATTCCGCTCTCATACGGCTCACCTTTCACCTTAGCATAGGAGCGCGGACCTATCAGCTTGGCTATCACGTAAGCCGCCACCACCAATGTCAAGGCGGTCACTATTACGGTGATTAACAATGCAAAATTCATAAAATCTATATGTATTACAATATTGTATGCTCTTTCAGAAGCGACTGCAAAGGTACTGATTTAAGTTAGATTATGCAAGACTATCACGTAACAAAATTTCAAAAAAGATGGGGTATGCCCGTCTCTTGCGGCATACCCCAATCAGTTGATGAATTGGTAAAAGGTTGCTGTATTTACCTATTTATTATCTTTATCGTCTTGCCGTCTGCACCTGTATAGGTGCCAGAAGCACCGGGCAAGCGGTAAAGTGCATCATAGGTGTACTGATGGCTCATCTGACCGCCTGCCTTTCCGCTTTGGGGCAGGGAGGCGCCGTTGGCCACGCTGGCACGTTGCTCACGGCATCGTAGGTGTAGGCGTTGTCCATGATGTCCGTACCCTTGACGCTGACTGCGAGGTTCTGCAGCCTGCGACGCT
>OCTX012279207.1_pt1 | contig 11118 bp, 1 predicted proteins | sample 1539691 | NCBI WGS metagenome assembly OCTX01 (sample SAMN02144231, study PRJEB22623) | gut metagenome | biome: sheep rumen | host: Ovis aries | place: New Zealand | reverse complement strand
CTGGCCGACTACTACGGCAACGGCCACTTCATAGTCCTGCGCTTCAAGGACGACGACATAGCCTACATCGACGACCTCCAGGTGACCACCTGCGCGGCCTATGGGTTCCGCATGGCGGAAATGGAGGCCGACCACGTCACCATCGAGTGGCAGCAGAAAGGCACGCCGGCGGTGAGCATCAGCTACCGCCCCGTCGGCGACACCGCGCTGACGACGGCGCACCCCACCGTGTCGCCATGCCGCATCGACGGCCTCTCGCCGCTGACCAACTACGTGTTCTACACCACCCACCGCTGCGCCGACGGCTGCGACAGCACCGAGGCCATGCCCACAGACACCTTCTACACCTTCACCCCGCAGGGCGGCACGGGCTGCATAGACTACACCGACCTGCATGCCGCCTACGTGACCTGCAGCTACGGCAGCTTCAGCAACCCCACAGGCAACATCGGCGCCGTCGACAACGGCTACCTCAGTGCCACCAGCCGCCACGCCGTGCACTTCGACACCACCGAGCGCGACGCCCGCACCGGCGGCCGCCTGCGCACCATACCGCAAGGCGAGCAGGCCTCTGTGCGCCTCGGCAACTGGAACAGCGGCGGCAACGCCGCCCCCGAAGCCGAGAGCATCACCTACGGCATGACCGTCGACGCCGACGTCGCCGACCTGCTGGTGCTGCGCTACGCCGCCGTCCTCCAAGACCCCGAGCACTCGCCCTCGCTGCAGCCGCGCTTCCGCCTGGAGATCCTCAACCAGAACGGCCAACCCATAGACTCCTGCTCGGTGGCCGACTTCATAGCCAACGCCAGCCTCGGCTGGAACCAAGCCCCCAACGAGGTGCTGTGGAAAGACTGGACCACCGTGGGCATAGACCTCACCCCCTACAACGGACAGACCATCTTCGTGCGCCTCACCACGCGCGACTGCGGCGAAGGCAGCCACTTCGGCTACGCCTACTTCACCCTGCGCTGCGGCACACGGCGCATGCAGAGCGAGGGCTGCAGCACGGTGCCCAACAACCGCTTCACCGTGCCCACGGGCTTCACCTACCGCTGGTACACCTCGGCCGACACCACGGCCACCATCTCAGACTCGGCGAGCATCTGGGTGCGCAGCGACAACAGCGTCACCTACTTCTGCCGCCTCTCCTTCATCGACAACCCGCAGTGCCACTTCACCATGAGCGCCTTCGCCGGCGCACGCTACCCCCTGGCGCTCTTCGACACAGCCCTCAGCGTGGCCGACTGCCAGTTTGACCTGCAGCTCACCAACCGCAGCACCATCAGCGGCGACGGCGTGACGCCGCTGGGCACCGGCGAACCCGTGGAAACCTTCCGCTGGCTGCTGCCAGACAGCACCGAGAGCACGGCCTCGGCACCCACCATACACCTCGCCGACACCGGCGACGTGCCCATCACACTCATAGCAAGCATCGCCAACAACCAGTGCATAGACACCCTGCGGCGCACCATCAACGTGCAGCGCCCATACCCCGCCGCCGCCATCGCCGGCCGCCACGACCGCTGCCGCAACGACGGCCCAGACACCCTGCGGGTCGTCAACGCCACCGCCTACGGGTGGGTCGACGGCGCCTTCGCCAGGGCGGCGACGATAGACAGCAATGACGTGATGCTTACAGGCTTCGCCTCGGCCGACACCACCCTGACCTGCCTCACCGTCGACTCCAACGGCTGCCGCGACACCCTGCGCCACACCGTCAGCGTGCACCCCACCTACTACCGCCACTACAGCGACACCCTCTGCTCGTCGGCCCTCAGCTACGCGTGGCTCGACACGACCGTCGCCTTCGCCGCCACCCAGAGCGGCGCCAGCGCACGCCTCGACCGGCACACGCAGCACGGCTGCGACAGCACCATGACCCTCGACCTGCACCTCTGGCCCTCCTACTATCCACAGCCCGCCGACACCATCTGCGACGACGCCACACGCCCCTTCTTCGACACCGTGCTCAACACCACCGGCAGCTACACCCACCGCGACACCACAGCGCTGGGCTGCGACAGCGTGGTCACCCTCGCCCTCACCGTCATGCCGCGGCGCTTCACCGCCGACCGCCGGGAGGTCTGCGACTCGCTCCGCTGGATCGACGGCCGCCTCTACACCGCCGACACCGCCGGCGTCGACGACACCCTCGCCACAGCCTTCGGCTGCGACAGCATAGTGACCCTCAGCCTCACGGTAAACAGCTCATACTATTATATATACTACGACACCTTCTGCGCCACCACCCCCTACACCTTCCGCGGCGGCACCTACACCCAGGGCGGCACCTACGCCGACACCCTGCAGACAGCGCGGGCCTGCGACAGCGTCCTCGCCGTGGCGCTCACACGCCTCGAAGTGCCCCTCATCGACATCGACACCATATACCGCTGCGACGCCCTCGGCTACAGCCTCGTGGCGCACTCCACCGCCCCCTGGCTGCTCTGGACCGCCGACACCAACGACGCACAGCTCGACAGCCAGCGCCACAGCGCCACCCTCAGCATAGAGCCCACAACGACAACCACCTACACGCTGTTCACCGACTATGGCGACCGCCCCATGTGCCCGGCAAGCACAGAGATAACCCTCAACCCCCTCACACGCCCGACGGCAAAGATGCACGTGACACCCGCACAGCTGACGCCGCAGAACCTGAGCTTCGAAGCCCGCGACATCAGCCCCGAAGGCTATGTGTCGCGCAGCTGGTACATCGACAGCGTCGAGCAGCCCACCACAGCCTACACCCTCTACGGCGAAGCCGCCGACGGGGCCGACACCGTGGAAGTGTGGCTCGTAGTCTGCGACGGCCACTGCAGCGACACCGCCATAGCCCTGCTGCCCATACAGCGCAGCGGCCTCGTCATGCCCAACGCCTTCATGCCCGGCATCGAAGGCAACGACCGCTTCAGAGTGGCCGGACACAACATATCAGGCTACGAGATAAGCATCTACGACCGCCGCGGCATGATGGTATACCACAGCACCGACATCGGCGAAGGGTGGGACGGCCGCAACATGCGCGGCGAGCCGTGCCCCCCCGGCAACTACATCTACCACCTGCGCTACTCCACCACCTACCGCCCCGCGTCATACCAGAAAACCACAGGCTCCGTGCTCCTCATCCGGTAGCCGCAGCCCGCCCGGCGCCAGAGCGACGCCCCGCAGGCGCCCCGCCGCCCCTCCCCGCGTTCCGCAACCCCTTCCGTACCGCCCTGCCATGGAGCCCTTTACGGGCCCTCCACGGCACCCCTTCGCCGCTGCCGCTCGGCCGCTCCGGCGTCCCCTCGCCCCCTCCTCGGAGCCCCCTCGGCAGTTCTTCAGTACTTCAACGATACTTCTTCAGTAGTTCTTCAGTGCTGCACTGAAGAAGTATCGTTGAAGTATCGTTGAAGTACTGAAGAACTGCCGTTGGGGAGCGGTCGGGACGGCGGCGAACGGCGGGAGGAACGGAAGGCAAACGGAAAAGAAAATGCACTTTTTTTACATGATATTCAGAAAAAAGTGTATTTTTGCACTTTACGCATATTGCGCGCGGACGTGTCAAGATATTAAAACACAGACACGTGCGCGAGAAAATACGTGTACTGGAACAACATAAAAAAACGAGACACCCCGGCAGGCAAAAACAATAACGCCCCTGCCGCAACCGAAAAAAAATGAAACGATAAACTAAAAGACACAAACTATGGATACCCAGCAGAACAGAAAGAACGAATGGCCACGCCTTGTGCGCAACTTCATCATGACGGCGGCGCTGCTGTTCGCCGCTCTGCCGGCGAAGGCCGAGGACTATGTGCTGGCCTACGTCAACGGCGGCACAACCTACTACCTGGCGCGCAACGGCACGACGGGGGTGCAGCGCGTCAACTCCTTCAACCCCACCACCTGTATCTGGAGTTGCTCGTCGGACGAGGGCGGCAATACATCCGGCACGCTGAACAACAGCAACACCTACGGCTACCTCTTCCAGACAGTGGGCGGAACAAAATACTTTTTGGGTGCTGCGAACGACAATCTCTCGCTTGCCACCAATGTCCCTTCTAACTATTACCGTTGGCGCACCAACGGAACTTATGTTTACAACAGATCCGGCAATTACGGCAATTACACCAATTATTACATAAACCTCGCCAACAATACACCGGCAAGAAACACAACGGCGAACACTACTTCCAATGCAAGGCCTTACACATTTACCATCAGTGACATAGAGACCACGTCCTCCAACCCGACCATCAACGGAGCGGATTTGCTGACTGCGACAGGCAACTCCACCTACACTGCAACAGGTGCATCCTACAGTGCCGGCTATACCAACTATAGGTTCAACAACACAGACCATTTCGTCTACAACAACGCTGTCATCACTCCTGCCGCTGCAACCCTCACCAACACATGGAGCCTGACGGGCAACACCTATGCCACGGTCAACAACGCGGGTGTAGTCACTGTCTCCAGCCTGCCGGAAAGCGATATCACCCTGACGCTTACTGTCACCGTTGCCGCTACCGGCGGCACACCGGCGGCACCCGGCGGCACCACGCTCACCGCCACCAAGGAAATCACCATCCAAGGCATCACTCCGGCGGCACCCACTATCACGCGCACGGGCAATACCGTCAGCATTGCCACCACCAGCGCCGGCGTCACCATCTACTACACCACCGACGGCAGCACACCCACGGCCAGCAGCACCCTCTACACAGGGCCCTTCGACCTCACCACCAGCCCCACCACGGTGAAGGCCATAGCCATCCGCGACGGCCACGGCTCCACGGTGGCCTCGGAAACCCTCCAGATGCAGCTGGCGGCACCCGTCATCACGATAAGCAACACCGGCTTGGCGACCATCACCGCCGAGGCCGGCGCCACCATACACTACACCACCGACGGCTCCACGCCGACCACCGGCTCGCCCACCTACTCTGCCCCCGTGCAGCTCACCAACCCACAGACCATCATGGCCATCGCCGTGAAGGCCAACTACACCACCTCTAGCGTGGCCATGGACGACTACATCAACGGCGGTGTCAGTGGCGGCAAGGTCATCCTCGACGACCGCGAGGACCATGCCTGGAGCTACTACAGCGACCCCGACTGCCCCATCCGCAGCCTAAACCCCGCCGATGTAAAAATCACCTACTACGGCAATGGAACTGGCACAGTTCAAACCAACAACAACGACAACCCAACAGAATGGAATGCCAATGCCACAACCGTCAAGGTAGGTATTGATGCCGATGCCAACACATTCACTTACTTTGAAACACTGGAGCGCGTCAATGGTAGAGGTGCAGCCTCGGCTTCGGCCGCCAATGGACGCTGCGCCTACACCACCATTGCCAATCCCTTCAGCGTGCGTCCAACCTACGACAGCGACGGCACGTCAAAATACCGTGGTTTCTATGCTTGGCGAGTCAAAAAACTCAGCGGAGGAACAATCCATAGCGCTGCCACAGCTGGTACCAGCTATGCCGTCGGCAGCACTATCAATGCAGAAACCGATATATATTTTGCCCCCTCGAGTGAGTATGGTATGGAAGTAGAGTTCGAGGCTCTTTGGGCAAGAGCATATGTAAGCACAACTGGTGCTCCTAACAACAACTTAGGCGTAGAGCGCAACTTCTATGTATTCACGACCAGTGCCAACAGCAATATCGCCGCAGGCAATTCTCCATGCACCTATACATCCATATACCCAAACGGCACCACTGACGGCACCACCGCAGCAACTAACGTCACCGTGTATAAATACGGCAACTTTACAGCCGCCACCGACAGCAAAATAGAATACATCATCCTGAGGAATAACAACAGCACAGTCAATGCCAATGGCAAGAACTTCACCATCGGCCGCGGTGTGAGTGGATATAATGGCGGACTCTGTGCCACAAACCTGTATGGATTGAATGGGAACAACACCACCAGTTTCCGTTTCAACTTTGCCAGTGGCAGATTCACCAACTTGTATTTCTGCGGCGATGGTCGCACAATGTCGGCGGGCGTTCTTACCTCCGTCATCGGCTGTGACTACGACAGAGCTATGGACGACAATAGTAAGCTGAAGATTACGGATGATATTATTGCAGGTCACAACGGAGCAGGCGGAAGCAACAATAACGAGGGCAACGACTTCCTGCGTTGCACCGTCAAAAGCGGCGACTTCGATTTGGGCAACTATGGTGGCAGCGTGCAATTCTACCTTTCACTGTGGGGAAGTACCGGAAGCGGAACCTACGGAAAGAAAACCATGGTGATTGAAGGAGGCGTTTTCTCCGACATTTCTGGCGGCATTGATGTTAATGACAATCAGGTTGCAGCAGCCGACATGTTGGAAATCCGCATGAAAGGAGGCACTGTTAAAGGGGCCTTGTACGGCGCCGCACAGTATGCCGCCTCTTACGGCAACCGCTATATCATCATCACTGGTGGCAACCTGAAAGGCTGGGTCGCAGGAGGTGCCAACGGAACACAAACAACCGGAGGAAAGCTCACCGGAGACACTTATGTTTATTTCGGCGGTAATGCAAGATGCGACAGCGAAGGCTCCAACACCACCATGGGAAGCGGTAATGCCACAGGGGGCAACATTTTTGGTGCAGGAAGTGGAAACAGTGAAGCCGAAGCAGGAGCCACAGTCGGCGAGGTTAATAATTCAACAGTAGTAATAGCCGATGAATGCTATGTAGAACGCAATGTGTATGGCGGCGGCAACTACGGATATGTGTGCGCCGGTACAGGTCACAAAAGCGATATCCATGTCATGGGAGGAACTGTCGACGGCTCCGTATTCGGTGGAAGCAACAATCAAAATGGCCAGATTGTAAATATCTATGTAACCGAAGGCCAGGTCAACAGTGGAGTCTATGGTGGCTCTAACACAACCGGCACCGTGGCCGGCCCCATCTCCATACAGGTCAACGGCGGCACTGTTGGCGACGGCACTGACGGCGACGGCATCTTCGGCGGCGGCTATGGTGCCTCGACCATCGTCAACGGCAACGTCAGCGTCACCCTCGGCGCCAGCACCACGGCCACCGACTCGGCCACCGTCAACGGCAACGTCTACTGCGGCTCGGCCCTCGGCCGTACCAACAACGGCAGCGCCACCAACACGACCACGGTGACCATGAACAAAGCCCTCGTCAACGGCAACCTCTTCGGCGGCGCCCTCGGCAGCAGTGCCAATGTCAACGGCCTTATCACCGTGAACATCAACGGCGGCCGCGTCAACGGCAACGTCTTCGGCGGCGGCGACGCGGCGCCCTACAGCCCCGGCGGCAACTACCCCGTGGTGAACATGACCGGCGGCCAGGTGACCAACGTCTTCGGCGGCGGCAAGGGCTTGACGGCCGTCGTCACCGGCAACCCGCAGGTGACACTCAGCGGCACGGCACACGTGACGGGCAACGTCTACGGCGGCGGCGATGCCGCCGAGGTGAGTGGCCACACCAACGTAGTGCTTCGCGACTGACGCAAAACCATGACAATGACCGCATAAAGTGGCCGGGGACGCCCATCCCCGGCCACTTTTTTCTGTCCCCCTGACGGGGCACCCGTGGCACCCCTTCCCCAGCCTGCCGCCAACCCAGCCGGAGAGGCCTCCGGCGGCAACGACACCGCAAAGCCATTGTTTTAACTTTTTTTGTGGAAAAGGTCAGAATTTTTTCTTATATTTGCAGTTTGAACTGTACCAACTGATATCCGGCTTGTATGCTGGTATTCAGCGAGGTGAATATATATATAATACTGACATGACGAAGAAAATATACATCGCTATGAATTATAATAAGGCATTTTCTGCCCTTTCCCGCCTTTTTGTCGGCGTGATAATGGGCGTGTTTTTTGTCCTCGGCGCTTCCGGCGCGTCGGCACAGGTTGTCGTCAACGGCAACGTGTTCGGCGGCGGCAACGCTGCCGATGTGAGTGGCAACTCCACCGTGCTTATGCAGGGCAGCGCCACCGTCGAGACCGACGTCTACGGCGGCGGCGCCCTGGCCAACGTAGGTAGCAGCAACAGCGACGCCACCACCGTGACCATCGAGGGCGGCAACGTGGGCGGCAACATCTACGGCGGCGGCCTCGGCAATGCCGGCACGGCAGCCCTGGTGAACGGCGTTGTGACCGTCAACATCGGCAAAGACAACGGCGGCTCCGTCAGCGGCGAGGCCACCATCGGCGGCGCCGTCTTCGGCTGCAACAACGTCAACGGCACCCCGAAGGACAACGTCTTCGTGAACATCTACAAGACTGCCCGCACCAGCGGCACCAACACCGTGAGCGACAACGGCTTCGCCCTTAGCGAGGTCTTCGGCGGCGGCAACAAGGCTGCCTACCAGCCCGACAACACGGGCAAGAAGACCACCGTGCATGTCTACACCTGCGACAACACCATCCAGTATGTCTACGGCGGCGGCAACGCTGCCGACGTGGGCAACAGCAGCGTCAGCAGCGCCACCGACGTCATCATCGACGGCGGCCGCATCGAGTGGGTCTTCGGCGGCGGCAACGGTGCCGGTACCGGCAACCCCGGCGCCAACGTCTTCGGCGACGTCACCGTCGACTACCATGCCGGCGAGATCACCTACCTCTTCGGCGGCTCCAACGAGAAAGGCAACATCACCGGCGACAAGAACGTGAACCTCCTTGCCGACGGCTCCTGCGCCAAGCATATCAACAGCCTCTACGGCGGCAGCAACCAGGCCCCCATCACCGGCGACGTGGCCATCACCATGGCCTGCAGCGCCGCTGAATGCCCCATCGACACCGTCTTCGGCGGCTCGCGCAATGCCAACATCGACGGCAACGTGACCCTCACCATCAAGGGCGGCAGCTTCGGCGAAATCTTCGCCGGCAACAACATGGGCGGCGCCATCAGCGGCGACGTCACCCTCAACCTCCTTGGCGGCGAGATGGTCAACGCCTACGGCGGCAACAACGCCGGCGGCTCCATCGCCGGCAAGATCACCGTCAACATGCTCGACCTGGGCAGCAGCTGCCCCCTCGTGGTCAACAACATCTACGGCGGCGGCAAGAACGCTGCCTACAGCCCCAGCACCCCCGGTGCCTACCCTGAGGTGAACCTCATCCACGGCTCCGTCACCAAGAAGGCTGACGCCACGGGCGGCAACGTCTACGGCGGCGGCTTCGGCGCCACGGCCACCGTCACCTCCACCCCCACGGTGAATGTGGGCTACGACGCCTCCATGGCCTCGCTGGCCTCCACCCTTAAAGGCGGCTCGGCCCTGACGACGTCCACCGTTGCCGTGGCCGGCAATGTCTTCGGCGGCGGCGAGGCGGCTCCCGTCACAGGCAGCACCACCGTCACCCTCCAGCAGGTCGCCTCCGGCGTCACTGCCACCACCACCGTCAGCGGCAACGTCTACGGCGGCGGCAACCTGGCCGATGTGTCGGGCAGCACCGATGTGAACGTCGCCGGCGGCACCGTGTCGACCGACGTCTACGGCGGCGGCGCTCTGGCCGACGTAGGCACCAACGGCAGCGACCACACCAACGTCACCATCTCTGGCGGCACCGTTGCCGGCGGCGTCTACGGCGGCGGCCTCGGCGACAACAGCCACGAAGCCCTCGTCAAAGGCGCTGTGCAGGTCACCGTCGACGGCGGCACTGTCAACGACGTCTTCGGCTGCAACAACGTCAACGGCCGTCCTACCAGCACCGTGCGTGTGGACATCAACAGCAATGTGGGCGGCAACGTCTACGGCGGCGGCAACCTGGCCACCTACACCGGCGACCCCTATGTGTATATCAACAACGGCACCGTCAGCGGCAACGTCTTCGGCGGCGGCAACGGCGACCCCGACGACGCCACCCAGACCCTGGGCTCCGTCACCGGCACACCCCATGTCACCGTCGGCGACATGACCGTGGGACATGATAGCTACCAGGCCATCGTCAGCGGCGACGTCTACGGCGGCGGCAACGCTGCCAAGGTCATCACCGGCACCCCGACGGTGTCGGTACCTGCCAAGTGCAACACTGAGATCACCAACGTCTACGGCGGCGGTAACGCTGCCGACGTGCCTGCCACCTCGGTGACCATCGACGGCGGCACCATCAGCGGCATGGTCTTCGGCGGCGGCCACGGCGACAAGGACGCCACGCCCGCCATCGCGGCCAACGTTGCCGGCAACACCAACGTCACCGTCACCGGCGGCACCATCAACCAGGTCTTCGGCGGCTCGAACAGCAACGGCACCATCGGCGGCACCATCAACGTTAATATAGACAAGGACGCCAACTCGTGCGACATGGTCATCAGCGAGGTCTACGGCGGTGGTAACTTTGCCGCCAGCAATGCCGGCAACATCACCATCGGATGCACCGGCGATGACGCCACTGAGTATATCGACTACGTCTATGGCGGCGCCAACCAGGCCGACATCACCGGCGACATAGTGCTCAACATCACCGGCGGCCGCATCAACCACGCCTTCGGCGGCAACAACAACAGCGGCACCATCAGCGGCGACATCACCGTCAACGTGAAGTGGGCCACTCCCGCCTGCAGCGACCAGTATCTCGGCGACGTCTACGGCGGCGGCAACCTTGCCGCACACAACGGCAACCCCGCAGTGAACATCAAGAACGGCACCGCCACCAACGTCTTCGGCGGCGGCAAGGGTGCCTCGGCCGTTGTCACCGGCAATCCCTCGGTGACCATCGGCGACATCACCAACGCCAGCTACGTGGCCATCGTCAGCGGCAACGTCTACGGCGGCGGCGACGCTGCTGCCGTCACCGGCAACACCACGGTGACCTACAACGACAACAACGCCTCGAGCAGCGTGGCCAAGCTCTTCGGCGGCGGCAACGCTGCCGGCATCAGCGGCACCACCACCGTCACCATGACCAGCGGCAAGGTCACCACCGGCCTCTACGGCGGCTGCAACACCGAGGGCACCGTGGGCGGCGACATCACCGTGGCCCTCAACGGCGGCACCGTGGGTGTCGACGGCACCACCACCGACGTGGTCTACGGCGGCGGCTTCGGCCACAGCACCGCCACTGGCGGCGACATCGCCGTCACCCTCAACGGCACCACCGTCTACGGCAACCTCTACGGCGGCTCGGCCCTCGGCTCGGTCAACG
>OCTX012132929.1_pt1 | contig 11118 bp, 1 predicted proteins | sample 1539691 | NCBI WGS metagenome assembly OCTX01 (sample SAMN02144231, study PRJEB22623) | gut metagenome | biome: sheep rumen | host: Ovis aries | place: New Zealand | reverse complement strand
CGGCAGGATACTATGAGATAAAAGAAGCGGGAATGCCTGCAGGGTATGTTCGGACCGGAGACGGTGTATTCTATATCAAAGTTGAAAGCGGTGAGATTTCACACGTTGTAAGGACTGTTACAGTCGATGACGAGGGTGTCAGTCATGTCACGTGGTCACCCGGTTCTAATGATGCTATGTTCGCTTTTATTGCATCAAGTGGAGAAACTCCTGCTGAAGCTAAAGTTGGCAATGAACCCGGCACTGCCCTTCCATCCACCGGTGGCCTCGTCACAAGCCTAATCTACTTCCTCGGCATTATTCTCACAGGATTTGCCGGCGCAGGTCTTGTGATGAGAAAGAGAAGAAGAATGCTGTAAGTCATAATTAAAGAAAAAGACCATTATCGGCCCGCTGATTATAGCGTACTGATAATGGTCTTTTTTGTCACGAATATGCACTTTTCGACATATTAATATGTGCTAGAACCATATATAAAAGAGACATCATACTTGATATATATGTTTATTAAGATTCGATAAGAATAAAGAATGCAACCCAATTTGTGTGGAGATACCACTTAATTTGTTTTATAATAGTAACGGTTGTGCCACTACGGCCTTATTTGTGTATACAACTTAGCGTATTATACACTGTTTGAAGATTATTGCTTCGTTAGTCTATATAGCGAGACTTGAAAATATGCCTGCTTAGTTGACTATCATACGACATAATTTCGACGGAAAAGAGGGACAGAATGAGACGCTTAATCAACTGGTTTAATATTCTTATAAAGAAGAGGAAGGAGCTTAAACGCTGGCAGCGGATTGTCACGGTTTTGGCGGCAGTGATAACATTTGCCACAACATATGCATTGATACTTCCTGCAATCACAGTTGAAAAGGATAATACCGGGGAAGTTGCGGGCATGTACCTCGAAAAGACCGCAGACCTGGATGTCCTGCAGGAGGAAAATGCGCTTGAACCGATAGGGGTCAGCATAGCCGCGGATATGGATAACGCGGTCACTTTTGCGTACTCTGATGAAGATATGACGGCTACTGCTGTCTTCAGTACGGACGAGGAGATACCGGAGGGAACCGAACTCGTAGTGAATCTTGTTGCTCCGGAGTCTGAAGAATATGCCGACCTTAGATCCCGGTCTGTAGATCTTCTGGATAAAGAATTCATCTATGATGTGACGACCTGCTCCTTCTATGATTATGCGCTTATCTGCGATAACATCGATGTGACTCCTAAAACCGGTCTTGCCGACATTCAGATCATTTTCAGAAATAATACAGTAGAACATACAGATGACATGCTGTTCGCCGGACGATTCGCGAAGCCTGCGGAAGAAGATGAACTTGTTTCTATAAATTCTGATGAATCCTCAGTAATTGAAATTACCGACGGCATCATTACATCTCTTGCTTTGAAGGGAAATGATCTTTCCCGGAGTGACAGTATTGTGGGCATCCTTGCGGGAAATGTCGACGAAGAAACCAAAGCGGCTGCTGCCGAGACGGATGCGGAGATTCCTGATAGTGACGGCACTCAGGAAGCGAGTGAAGTGAGTGGTTCTACAGAAACAGACGGTGAGGAAATATCTACAGCACTGCCGGTCAAGACACTGAAAGTATCCGGTAGCGACTATACTGTGACCCTTTCATATGACGAGTCATCCGGCATACCGGACGAGGCAGTCCTTGCTGTATCTGAGATTGCTCAGGACTCAAAAGAATACCAGACTTATCTCAAAGAAGCCAAAAAGGCAATGGGACTTAAGGAAGTGGAGACTCTTCCCAGCTTTGCTGCGCGCTTCTTTGATATCAAGATTATGGTCGATAATCAGGAATTTACACCCGAAACGGGTGTCTCAGTTGAAATCACGTACACGGAGCCGCTGGCGGAGCACCCTGATACAGAGGTCAGTGCTGTTCACTTTGCGGATGAATCAGCGGAAGCAGAGGTGATTGAAGCCAATACGGCTGAGGTTCAGGATGATGGTCAGGCGACTGTAGAGTTTACTGCAGAGAGCTTTTCTGTCTATGGCGTTATCTATACAGTGGATTTTCATTGGGAAGTGAATGGGAAGACGTATGATTTTAGTATTCCGGGAGGTGGATTTGTCTCATTTTATGACCTGGTAAAAATCCTTGATATAGAAACAGATAACCCGGATACAGAAAAAGATGAGATACAGGAACTGGTGGACGGTGTAGAGAACATCACTTTCTCCAACCCGGAATTGGTCAGCATCAGCAGAGTTGAGGAGGATACTACTGTTGAGGCGATTAAAGAACATCTCCAGTTAGAGTGTGTGTATTCGGTTAAACTGTCAGAGGAACAGATCGAGACAATCAATACGCAGGAGGTCAAGGCTGGGGATTGGGCAATAATTAGTTTGAAACCTTTTGATAGTGCGGAAACACTGACTGTGAATATGAAGAATGGTGAACAGTTTGTAGTTCAAGTGACCGATGCACATGAAATCACAAGCTCAGGAGCGTCGGAAATCAATGTGAACAAGAGTTACTTGATATGCTATGAGACTGGGGAGGGGAATTCCAAGGTTTATTATATTCTTAAGAATGATGGTTCTGCTGATGTAGTCACTAAGTCTGACAGGTATTACTACATAAATGGTGTACAGCAAAGTGCCAGCATTACCAGCATATCAGATCTGTTTGAAAGCCTGAACAGCACGAACTTCTGGTCTTTCAATTATATATTCACGGAAAAAGATGTTTTAAGCACTCTAAATAACAACTATTATTTGATTCGTCCCATTGATCTTCGCTCAAAAACTCTTACGCTGAATGATGCCGGTGAACCAATCGTCCAGTCAGGTAACAACAACACGGCAGTAATTCCAGACAATGACGATAATGGTAATTTTTCAGGCTTCGTTCTTCAGGGCTATCATAATGTCGGAACAGAGGACGAGCCTCGGTTTATCAAACTTGGATTTGACGGCACAAATTTCATTAGTGTGGATGGAAATGGAGTCACGCTTCACGTCTATGAAATGGATGCTCTTCCGTCGTTCGATTACTCAGTGAGCGCTAATAAGCTTTACGGTTATGATTATAGCCAAGGCCCCAGAGGGTCAGTTTCAGTCCAGGGCGTTTCGGCTGATTCTGTAACAGAGAGTAATCCAAATGATCACAATGATACGACAGTCTACAGCTTTGATGTGTATAATTGTACTTCCACGGCCGACAAGAAAAATGGTGCGGTCATTACTGCTAATTGTGCACGTAAGACAAGTAGTGAAAATGACGCTGATCCAAGAGACAACAAATGGCTGTTTGATCATTGGGAATTAGACGGCGTTGAACTTCCTTCGTCTGCGTATACGGTCGTGGAGGAGGACTATAAACACAGACCGCTTAAGGTTCAGATTGAGACAAATTCTTTGGAGATTCCCTTTAATGGTAGTAAACTGGTAGCCTTTTTCCGTCAAAATCCAGACTACAAGGCGCCTGATTCTGAAAAGCAGCCCACGTCCTTCGCGGATATGTCCGAATGGTTCGACAATCTCACAGATCCCAACCGTGAGATTCCCTTCGATAGCAGTGCAACAGAGAAGACAGCTGAAGTCTATGATTATGAGAATCGTATTTATCGTGTTGACATCAAAACGAAGGCAGATTATGAATCTTTTTCCGGAGATATAGATATCGGTTTCAGTCTGGACGTTTCAAACTCTATGAAGTTCCCGGCCAGCTTGAAAACTGCGACATATAGAGGAAATAGTCTTGACAGTTTTTCCATTTATGCACTTAACGATAATACATCTTCGCTTGATAAGAACCGTCGTTTTAATAATCCGTATTATGTGATTGCGGATAAAAACCAGACTGCTACTGTTTTACGGCTATATTATGAGCCCAACGATTTTAGAGCCTGGTGTGCCAATGACAATCAGTGGAAATATTATTCATCCGGTTGGTATGTTCAGGATGCGGCATTTGACGAACATGCGTTTAATAAGTCGACTCCACGCTTTAATAGAATCGGAAAAGAGAATTTCAAGCCTATGTGGTCTAACGAAACACTGTATTGGCTAAATAGTGGTGATAACTATTATTCTCAGTATACTATCTATGATCATGGTGACGAACATTATTATGATCGGTTCCATTACTTGAGGGAGTGCTTCCAGGGGGCTTCTGGAGATCTTGAGACAATAATGGAAACTCTGAGGATTGCCGGAGACGAAAGCCCAGATGTTTACATGGCTTACAACACATTCTGCAAAGAAAAGAAAACTACCAGTGTAGGAACCATGGCGGCTTCTGAACTTCACAATGGAGAGACGAATGCTTTTTATGAAGCTGTTGAAACAGATGTGAATTTTGCAGGTGTCGCTGATGGTGGAACACGACCGGATCTGGCGCTTGATGACGCAAGAAAGTGGAATTGGAGGAGTCCTAATAAATATCTTATCCTGATCACTGACGGTGCACCTCAGGGTGGAGAGAATACGAGCTACGACGGTGTTAGTACTGGATCTCAAAACAGTGATCGTGTTAACTGGGCTGATGATGCTGCCGCTGACTTAAAAAAGGGTAAAGATGGGGTAGTTGGTTTTAATAATGTGACTGGAGATAATGACGATGTCAAGATCATCTCCATCGGCTTGAGCATGAGGGATGTGGAAGAGGGCAGAAAACTGCTCTATCGGATTGCTGACAAGAATCCTAAAACAGGTGACCCTATGTTCTATCTTGTAGATGATGCTTCTGATCTTCGCAACGTTCTTCGTCAGATCATCCGTACTCTCATGGAACAAGCGACCATTAATACGGATATTACGGACACGGTCGGCGAGGCATTCTATCTTGTAGATAAGCGAACAGGTCTGCCACTAAATAAAGGCGACAAGTTGGATATCGATGGTAATGTTACTACCGACAGCGATAAGGCAGTTGGTATTGTCCTGGAGGATGGACGGACCGTCAAATGGTTAAATCAATCTGTTGATGGAGAAAATGGCTGGCATGGTACGGTCTACGTTAAAGCGAAGGAAGACCTGATTGGCGGCAATGCAGTGAAGACCAATGAAGAAGCAAAGGTTGAAGCAAATAGCTATACGGTAAGCGGAGTTACATATGATTTTGTTGAAGATCAAACTGACCCCAGACTGAAGTTAACAATTCCATTTGAAGAATCTCCGCGTGTAAACGTCAATGAGTTGACTTTTTCCAGGACGACAACGGAATGGACAGTTTATCTGGGCACAGAGGTAGATCCTGCGAAACAGATTAAACGCTTGTATGAGTTGATTAATGTGGAAAAGGTCGTCAATGTTGATGGTGATGAAAATGGCCGTCTGCATTATTCGCTGAAAACCGATTATCCGGACGATATTTCCGATGGACGTGATAATCCGAATGGTCAAGATGATAGAGTTGGAACAGCCGATAAGCTTCTGCTTGCCCCAATCATTCTGGATCGTATTATAAACGATCCAGGTAGTTCAAATGAATTGAAGAGCAGATATCTTGAGGGTGATAATCTGAACTGGACGAACTTTTTAACGGACATCCTTAAGACTGGAGGCGTAACTATACCTTATCATCCTTATGGCATTGAGGGGGCAGACAGTAATCTGGTAATTACGCTTGAGAAAAAAATCAAGGGTAATGAAGAGTCTGACTTGTTGAATCATTCGCCTCATGTGACAACGGAAACCGGGATAAAAAAGACTGAAATAGTAGGCGGGGAAGAAGTCGTAACAGAACCTGCAGTGGAAGAATATGTTTTGACTGTCCGGTACAATCCTGACTATAAGAACGTGCTTCCGCATGGCCAGGGCGGCAACAATAACTACGATTTCCACACTGGCACGTACGGATCTAAATATCAAGGCCATTCCGCAGGTAGAGAAACCAGTATCAATACTCACGTGATTAACGTCTACAACTTCCCGTTGGATGTGTATAAGACAGATGAGAACAACAGGCCGTTGGCTGGAGCTACTTTCCGGTTGTATGAGGAAGATGCGGTGAATGGCGTTCCCGTTCCGGGGCTAGTTGCACCTGTACAGGGTGAAGGGGGAGCCTCTACGGGTAATAATGCTTCAAGTGGGAAATATAAAGAAGTAGCGCATGGAACATCTGGAACAGATGGCATTGCACATCTTCTTGGAGTAGATGACACGCCATTTTGCCTTGTGAAGGGAAAGACCTATTACCTGATTGAAACCGAAGCACCGACGAATTATTCAAAGGTTAATTCGGTCTGGGCTGTCGAGGTGCAGACGGAAATTGGTAAATTCACTGATTTGAACGGAAATACTATCTATAGTGGACATAATCCGCCGCCTATCGGTACGGGAGTTACAACGAGCATGTACCCATTCAACTGGGATCAACGTGCAAGGATCGTATTAAACGGAAAGCAACCTGCAACTGCGATTGTAAAAGGAGTTGAAGAAGGAACAACCACGGAAATAACTAACGGTTCGTTTGTATCTGTCAGAGATGCCATTTCGTTCCGGCATACCGTACAGAATATTGGTGGAAAAATCAATATAACGTTGAATAAGTATTGGGATGACAACAACGATCAGTCCCGGCCATCTTCTGTCACGGTGCAGTTATATCGTGTTAGTGAGAAGGATCATGTGTGGGGCAACGGTCATGTAGTGCCGTGTGCTTGCACCGATGCAGGTGTTGAAGAGTATACATGCTCGATATGCGGCAAAAAGCAGACTCGCGTCATTAACGCCGCTGGCCATAAAGCCGGAACTGCACACCGTGAGAACGAATCAGAACCAACTTGTACAACGCCTGGTGGCTATGATACGGTTGTTCGCTGTACCGTGTGTAATGCGATTATTTCTACGGAACATACACATAAGGACGCGTTGGGGCACCTTTGGGGTGCATGGGAGGTTACAACAGAACCGCAGCCGGGAGTTGCCGGTGAGGAAACCCGTGTATGCCAGCGTGACCCGTCTCATGTCGAAACTAACCCGATTGCCGCTCTTCCGAATGAGACTGCTATATCCTATACGACCTATCGTGATTGGTATACACGCGGCTGGCATGAAGATGATGTGACAACTTCAGAAAAGTATCAGATTGGATCGAGAATTACACTTTCCTGGTCTTCGAGGATTGGCTATAATGCGACCCTATATGTTAACGGTACAGAAAGGAACCCAAGGTATGTAGATGGCGATTATCAAAACGGATACTCTTTAAGCGGTGATACTTACTCAGTAACACGTACTTATTCGGGGTGGCCCAATTATACGTACAACTATCAAGTGACTGTGACTGTAACGGATGGTATGACACTGTTTTTAAAATCAGATATATGGGATGCTTATCCGTCAAATATTACGATTACACGGAACAGATCTGTTCAGAATTCCAGCCCAAGTCGTAATATCATGGCAGCATCTCTGCCAACAAGATCAGCAATGACCGCAAATTCTCTGCTAAATGGGAAATTGCAACCTTTACGTGGTGATGCTCCTTCATCAACCGCTATGACTACAGAGACGTTGCAGACATTCCTTAATAACTTGCATAGTAAAGATGAAGCAACTTGCAAGGAAGAGGCTGGCGCAATACATACTTATAAAGAGTATGTTGGTGAATACACGATTGAGGGTACTGACTGGACACTGAGTATTCCTGAATTACCCAAATACAACGAGTACGGAAAGGAGTACAAATATTATGTAATAGAGAATCCGATTACTGGGTATTCTACTACTTATTCTGGGCAGGAAGATGGTCTTAAGGACGGTAGTACGAATCTGGAGATCACTAACTCTCAAAAGATGACGGAAGTAACTGTAACTAAATCCTGGATTTTTGCTGTGCCGTCAGAAGTGGAACTGGTCTCAGGAAAAAATTGGCCGAAGGATGTCTCAATACAAATAGTTTTGTATGAAAAAATCGGATCGGCGGAGTCTGTTCCAACCTCACATACAGCGACACTTACATCTGACCAGCAATCTTACACGTTTACTGGATTGCCTGAGTATTCTGGTGAAAACAGGATTGAATACAGTATTGTTGAGTCTGGCATAACCGGACTAGATAGTGATGATTTCACTACGGTTGTTGAAGGCGATGCCGAAAGTGGTTATACCATTATTAATACTGAAAGACCGAAAATAAAGGACTTTTCCTTTACTAAGCGTTGGCGTAATCCATTTGGAACATCATTGGCGGGATGGCCTAGTGGTAAATCAATCACGGTAACGATAAGGCAAGATAATGTAGATTATGCTGTGTATACAATTAGTAGTTCGGATCTTACTTTGAACACAGAAATTAGTGCTTTGGGCGATACTACAGGCAGTAAAAAGAAACTAGTCGTTACAGGGGTAGGCGCGAGCACTGGCTATACCTTCAGCTTGTTTGGATTGCCATATGGAGATGCTCCTGATGGTTACACATACTATGTATCCGAAGAGAGTGTAGATGGTTATCAGCCGGCTAAGTACTTCAAAAATGATGGTACGCAGGCTATGGGTGCTGATCAGATTACCGACGAGGGAATTATTTACAATGATCAAATTGTTTACGAGCTCCCCGCCACCGGCGGTCCCGGCACCAGTCTAATCTACTTCCTTGGCATTATACTTACATGTTTAGCGGGCGCAGGTCTTATGATGAGGAAGAGATGTAAAACATGGTAATACAATAATAAAAAGACGATCATTATCAGTCCGTTGTTTGTAGGGTTCTGATAATGATCGTTTTTTGTTCTTCCTTTCTGCTTCATTCGTTTGAATTGTTTCAATGTGCTAAGTAATACTTCACAAATGTTAAGTATTTCGTTATACTATTTTTAAGGGTTTTCACTAGTTATCGTAATGGAAACGCCTTGTAGATTTGTAATTTATTGTTTTGGAGCACTGATGTCGAAAACTGACAGGAGAGTAGTATGCGTTGGTTTTATTCACTACTAAGAAAATCCACTATATGTTTATTGGTCGTAGCGATGCTGGCTACAAATTTCATTCAGATTGTTTATGCTGAGGGTGAGACTGTAGATATCTCTAAAACTGCAACGGAAGCAAATGTGCGAAAAGTCGAGAGGCTGGCTCAGTCACTTTATGAGAGTAATACCTTTGCGACTCAGAGTGGTGGGTATCTTAATGCGGCACCTAATCAACGTCCTTATAATGATATTACTGTCTATCCTCGAACAGGTTTATTTTCCTGGGATACGGAAAGTACATCTAATCCCACTAACCCCAAAAGAAGAAGCTGGACATATTATAACGGGATCATGATGGACGCATTCCTGATGATGGATGATTCGGCTTATCTCACGAAAGTAAATGAATTCTATGATATCAATATTAATGATAATGGTAAGGTAGATAACACAAACCCAACCTCAAGTAATTATAACAAAAACGGATATCTGGAAAACGAACTGGATTCCATACCGCCCGCACGTGCTCTTTTTGACCTGATTCAGCTCGATGGCGTCAGCGATGTCCAGAAAACTAAATATAAAAAACTAATCGACTATGTGTACAACGTCATGGCCCATTATGGTCCGGGGACTGTTCAGGGGACGGGTGGCAATTTTAAACATAAAGCTAGCTGGAGTGCCTACTATGTGGCACTGGATGGACTATATATGGCTCAGCCATTTTTTATGGAAGTAGCAAATGCCCTGGAAAAAGGAACACTTACTTCTTTTGATTTCAATACCTATAGTAGTAGTAATAGACCAAATGCCAGTGAGATATATAATCAAGTATGTGATCGTATGCTTTGGATAGGGCAAAATTTATACAGTGAAGAATACAAACTGTATAATCATGGATATGATCCAAATCTTGGGCTTAATGGTCAGTTCTGGCTTCGAGCGATCGGCTGGTATGCTGCCGCGCTCGCTGATGTCATTGATATGCTGCCGGAGCGATATGCTGCGCAGCGGGATCAGCTTATTTTTATTGCAAAGCGGCTGTTTGATGGCATGATCGAGGGTACGAAGTCTGATGAAACACTATATCAGGATCCTGCTACAGGAATGTGGTATAACGTGGTCAATTATGGTCCTACTTTGCAGGGAACTGCTTCATCTAATCAATTAGAGACTTCCGGTTCAGCGCTGTTAGCTTATGCTATGCTAAGGCTGTATACCAAGGGATATGTAGAAGACAAGTATGGTGAGGCGGGGCTTCGCGCGTTCAATGGTGTAGTCACTAATTATGTTGATGCGCAGGGACTTCATAATGTCTATATTTCATCCGGAGTTGAAAAGACACCGGAAGGATATCTCTCAAAAACGTACAGAACCAACGAAGCCAAAGGCGTTGGGCCCCTTATGATGGCCGCTGTATATGCCAATGCCGCCGCAGTGAAATACAACACGCCGACAGATCCTGAATGGACAGAGCCTGCAGCAAAGTCAGACCTGGTCTATAGCGGCAGCAAACAGGCACTGGTGACCGCCGGAGCGACGGAAGAGGGAACTATAAAATATGCTCTAGGGGCAAATGAGACAACAGTGCCGGCAGAGACCGCCTGGACGACCGAAGTTCCTTCGGGCAAGGATGCCGGACCCTATTATGTGTGGTACAAACTTGAGGGAGATTCCCGCCATAATAGCGTTGATCCTAAATGCGTCACCGTACAGATCGCAAAGAAACCTGTTACGGTCAGCGGGATTAAAGCTGAAGATAAAGTATATGACGGAAACACAAATGCGACGCTGGATTGCAGTAATGCGATAATTACGGGGAAAGTTCAGGATGATGATCTTTCCGTAACGGCAACAGGTACTTTTGAGAACGCTTCCATAGGTGATGATAAAAATGTTGCGATCAGCAGTATTACGTTAACAGGAGCAAGCAAGGATAATTATCAGCTGGCTGAAAGTGGTCAGCAGACAAGTACCACTGCAAGCATCAATCCTCACACGCATGAATGGGAGTATTCTGCTGATGGAGAGATCCTGACCGCTACATGTAAAAATACGGATGGCGGTCATAGCGGAGCCGCAACCGGTACACTGACAATTGCCGCGCCTGCCCACGCTGTTTACGGGGACGGAAAAAATGCTGCAGCGACAATCAGCGGCTCCATAGAAGGCATTACTACCCCTGCTGTCGTTTACACAAGCGGAGACGGGACTCTTGCA
>OCTX014551507.1_pt1 | contig 11125 bp, 10 predicted proteins | sample 1539691 | NCBI WGS metagenome assembly OCTX01 (sample SAMN02144231, study PRJEB22623) | gut metagenome | biome: sheep rumen | host: Ovis aries | place: New Zealand | reverse complement strand
ACATGGAGCCAGTACGTGACGTTCGGACTGGCAGTACGTGACGTGCGTACTGTGAGTCCGAACGCTTCGGACTGTGAGTCCGAACGTCACGTACTGAGTCTGTTGAACAGAGAGAGGGCCTTGCAACCGCCGTCGCAAGGCCCTCTGTTTAAACAACCTAATCTTTTATCTTAACTAATCTTTATGAAACTTTCTCATGTTGTAGGAGTTCGCCCCTACAAACTCCTGTACTCCTACACTCCTTATCTGTCGATTAATATCTGTGGTGGTGATGGTGGCGCGGATTGTGGTGATGCCTTGGTGCGGCGTGACGCCAACTATGTCCCAGTCCTGCGGGGTACCAGTGAGAGTCGGACGATGCGATGTAACGCCTATACTGGTGTGCCGAGAGCACCCTGCTCATCTCGTGGTTGCGCAGGTTTACGAGATGTCTCACATTAGCGTTTGGCTTGTCCATTGTGTTCAGATACTCGAGGTTTATGCTGTAAACCCGTGCTGCCTGATGTCTTGTGAGATGAAGGTCGGCTACCATCTTGTTTGTCATCGAACGCGCGTGGTTTCTGATCTGACCGTTTGTCATTGCTGCGGCAGAAGTTGCTATCGCTACTATCAGTGCCATTGTCATAAATACTTTTTTCATAATTCAGTTTTTTTTAATGGTATTGCTTTTGTTTACTGTTTCTGGTGCAAAGGTAACAATAATCAGCCAACCTCCAAAAGTGTAATTCCTAAGATGCAATAGGAATATCCCTATACATCTGGGGAAATCCCCGCCGCGTGCATATCCTCCGCATAAAATGGCACAGATGTAAGTCAAAAATGAAAAAAACATGGATATAACTCGTATCTTACGCGGAAAATAACTATATTTGCAAATGATAAAACCTTAAAGAGAGAAATGAAACGTTTCAGAGAGACCATTTGCCAACTCAGCGTGCTGCTGATATGCATGACGGCAAGCATCAACACGACGGCACAGAGCGTAGAGCAGACACTAAAGCAGTTTGACAGCAAGGCAGATGCAGCCACTGCCAACCAGTTCTTCGCAGAACTGCTGAAGGCAGAGTTCATTGACGAGAAGGTGACCTTTGCCGGCAGTGCCCCTGCCGACTCGATGAGGCAGCAGGTGTGGTACTGGGCGGCAGAGTGGATGTATGACCGGCAGCAGTACGAGACAGCAGCCCAATACGGTAAAAAAGCATTGCCGCTGTACCATGGCGGAAACGACAGCAAGGCCGACTGCCTGAACCTGCTGGGACTTATCTATGTCCGAATGGGCGACGTGAAGAACGCTGCCATGTATGCCAAGCAATGCCTTGAGATAGACATGCGCAGCGGTGACGACGACCGCATATCGTCGAGCATGAACACCGTGGCGGGCATCTATATGGCGGGTTATCAGGCAAAGGAGGCCGAGCAGTACGTACTGGGGGCGCTGAAGCATGCCGAGAAGGCGAACAACCCTGCACGCAAGGCGGTAATCATGGGCATGGCATCAGAGATTTACCACTCCCTGGGCAATGACGACAAGGCTCTGTCTTACGCCGAGAAGGCATATCAGACAGACTCCATGCTGAAACGCGAACCGCAGGCCAGCATACGACTGTCACAGAAGGGCTCGGCACTGTTGGGACTTCACCGATACAGCGAGGCGGAAAGCATTTACAGAAAGATAATGCCTGTGCTGAAAGCCTCGGGCGACTACCACTCGTATGCCATAGCACTCAACCGCATGGGAATGTCGCTGCTATGCCAGGAGAAGCAGCGCGAGGCTATACCTTATTATAAAGAGGCTGCCGCACTGTTCTCGAAAATGGGCGACATCTACAACGAGATGCACTCTCACCGCGGGCTCTACGAGAGTTACTGGAAACTGAATCCCGATTCGGCAAAGGCAGAACTCGACTACTTCGACCTGCTGAAAGACTCGCTCTACTCACACTCCACCGCCGATGCCCTGTCGCGCTACAATGCGGAGTTCGGCAACAACCAGTTGCAGCAGGAGAACGAGCAGGAGCGCAAGGCCCATAAGCGCACCATCATCATCTGTATCATCGCCATAGCCCTCGTTGCGGCATGTGCATGGGCAGCGTTGCGCATCAGCCGTCGCCGCCAGGAACAGAAGATTCAGGAACTTGTCCGGGAGATAGAAAACCTGAAGAACACCAAGGCAGACAAGGCGGCAAAAGATGACAACACGGAGCAGGAGCAACCTGCACAGATGGCAGAACCCGACGAGGACCGTCTGTTCCTAATGCGCGTAATAGAGATAGTGAACGAGGGACTGCCCGTTGGCGACTATAGCGTTGAATCGGTGGCGTCAAAGATGAACATGAGTGTGCAGACATTCCGCCGCCGACTGCAAAGTGCAGCGGGAGAGTCGCCAAAGGCATATATCTCCGCAATACAGATGAACCGTGCCTCGACATTGCTCACCGAAAACCCGGACATGCCCATATTGCAGGTGGCTGGTCTCTGCGGTTTCGACGAGACAAGTTCGTTCAGCCACACCTTCAAACGTGTGTATGGCTGCTCGCCAAAGCAATATCGCGAACAGCACCATGCCGCGTCCGACTCATAGAATAATTACACTGACAATACACAAAAGGCTTGTTTTTCTGCATTTTGGTAGAAAATAACAAGCCTTTTGCCGTTTTTTGGAAGATTTTATCAACCGCCGAATGCCGTTATTGGCGTATCTTTGCAACCGAAACAATGACACATTATGGAGAAGACGGAGCGACAGAAAGAAGCCATGAGGCTGACCAAGGACTACACCGACTACCTGCTGCATCAAGAAAGAATGATGGAGCGGATGCTGGATAGGAAACTGGAGGAACTGGAGCCCAAGATAGACCTCCTGATAGAAAAACGTCTGAACATGATGATGAACAAAAGTAATCATTGATATTATACAACTTTTTAAAACTTACAAAATCATGAAGAAAACATTATTCAGTATCGCCATCGTGGCGTTATCAGCCATCGTGATGGCAGCATGCAACAACAAGGGTACAACAGGTGCAGCAGGTGCAGAGGGAGCAAACAGTGACGAGCCGACAGGTACTAAAGTCTCACTATGTGCCAAAACCTATGAGGCCGACACGCTGATGCTTTCGTGTGACTTCTGGTATCCCGACAATGCCGGAATGAAGGAAATTGAGGAATATGACACCTTCAACGCAAGAAAGACTCTTGTCGATTCTACCGAAAACGTCAAGTTTAAGGCTTACCTCGCAGAAAGCAGCACATATCCCAGCCATAAGCAAAGCGCGAAAGAAAACTATCCCGAGAGTTACAAAGAGTTTAAGGTGGGCGGATATGACGCTTTCGCATACGACAGCAACAAGAAGTACACCGTGGAAGTACTCCTTGAGAACATCTCCGAGACAACCGACCGATACCTCGAGATAGAGGTTGACCAGTTGATGATGAAGAGTGACGGCCCTGGCGGCAAAGAGTTCTTCGAGCAGAACGAGAAGGTGAAGTCTATCGTCAACTCTATAAAATATAATGGCGCTGTAAAGAAAACCATGGAACTTCAATAAGAGACCATGAAAAAGTCTGTATTGACAATCACAACACTGTGCCTGTGCGCCCTCTGTGACGTGCAGGCACAGATAGATAACCGCTACCACTGGTACGACGGGGAAATCACCTACACGGCAACCCACCTTGAGCATAGCAATGTGAGGATGAATGCGATGGACGAGGGTGAGGAACTGGAGTTCATACTGCGCTACGACAATGAGGTGAATCCCGAACATCAGGTTTATACCGTGCTGAAAGGAGGTCACGACATAACCACAGCGCGCAATGCCGGCCTTACAGCACACCGCCAGAAAGCCGAGGGACTGGACGTCATCTGCATATACGATTGTGACGGACTGCTGACGACGGTGATGGTAGGTCAGAAGGAGTGGGATGCTGAAAAACTGAACAAAAACCTCTGGCTGGAGCAGACCAAAGCCCGCTACAGCGCCAAAGGAACGGGCAACGGCAAGAAGGTGATAGACTGGGACATGGAGGAACTGAGCATCGACGGCATAGTTTATCCATACGAATTATACTGTTTCAATGGCCGGGCAACAGGGTTTATAAGAGTGGATGAAGTGCCGGGAGAACCAAACGAACTGGAAGGCACATGGCAGGTGGTGCCGACACTCGAGGGACTGCACCTCTACTCGGTGAACACCGAGACGGCAATCTCGCCCTGGGGATGGGAGCGCGACGGCAGAGAATATATCCTGACGAGAACCGACCTTAAATCAGGCCGCTTCGACTATGCCAGCCGCATACTGCTCAACGACATGCAGTTCCGCCATCTCGACAAGAAGGCTCTGCGCATAATGCGCAACGAGATTCTCGCTCGCCATGGCTACCGCTTTAAGTCGAAGGACTTGCAGGAGTATTTCGGCAAGCAGACTTGGTATAAGCCTCTGAAAGACAACTCCAAAATCAGGCTCTCATTCATTGAGCAACTGAACGTGGAACTCATAAAGTACGCAGAAGCACAGCCCGAACAGCCCGAGCAATAAGTCCCGTCGGGCAATTTTCTTCGCAAAAAGTTTTGCAGTGTCGCGGGAAATCACTACTTTTGCAGTCGCTAATCAAATGACAGGGGCGTAGCCCAGTTGGTTTAGAGCGCTGCAGTCACATTGCAGAGGTCATCGGTTCGAGCCCGATCGTCCCTACGAAAAAGAGGATATGTCAACAGGCATATCCTCTTTTGTTGTTTCCTTGGACTGTATTAGAATGGCAGGTCGTCGGCAGCGCCTTCGCCCTCTTGTGCTGCTGGCTCTCCGAATGGCGCTGTGGCTGCTGGCTGTGCTCCGAAAGATGCTGCTGGTTCTGGCTGCATAGCGTTCTGTCCAGCCTGTGCGGCAGCAGGGTCTATGCGGTCAACCTTCCATGCTGTAAGCGTGTTGTACCAACGTCCCTGATATTCGCGTGCGTCAACGTCGAAACTAACGCGCAGTTCCTCGCCCACCTGGATGTTCATTGCATTGATGCGGTCTTCTCCGAACACGCGGAAGCAGCACTTGCGCGGATACTGTTCGTGAGTCTCGATGACATATTCCTGCGATGCCCAGTGGTTGCCTGTTCTGCTTGATGTTCCTTCCTGCTTCTGCAGTACGTTGATTATTCTTCCTTCGATTTCCATTTTTTATTGTTTATTTTAGTGTTTAACGTTTTGAGCATAGTGCTTAATGGCGCGAAAAGCGCCAAAATGCAAAATCGTTTGCGAAATTAATAAAAAAGATTTAAAAGCAGAAACTTTTTGCTTTTTTTTTGCTCACCTCTGATGTTTTTTGTAATTTTGTGGCTAATTCAAGAAATATAAAAAACATTACACACATAATAATATGAGATTTACCGTATCAAGCACGGCTCTCAGCAGCCGTTTGAGCACTCTCTCAAGAGTGATTAACAGTAAAAACAGTATAGCAATACTCGATTGCTTCCTCTTCGAAGTGGCTGGCGGTCAGTTGGAGATTACAGCCTCTGACAGCGAGAATGTCATGAAGACCACACTGGCGCTCGACGAAGTGGAGGGCGAAGGCAGTTTCGCAGTGAATAACCGCAAAATCCTCGATGCCGTGAAGGAACTTCCCGAACAGCCATTGACACTGGATGTGAACCTCGAGGAGATGCTGATAAAGGTAATCTACCAGAATGGTATTTATAATTTCACATGCCAAAACGCCGAGGAGTATCCACGCACACAGCAGATGGGCGACCAGGCTGCAACGCTGCAGTTGCCGTCACAGGTGCTGCTGGACAACATCACACGCTCGATTTTCGCAACAGCCAACGAGGAACTGCGCCCGGTGATGAATGGTATATATATGGACCTGACCAGCGACTCGCTGAACATTGTGGCAAGCGACGGTCACAAACTGGTGCGCAACAAGTATTTCGCACTGAAGAGCGAGCAGCCGCGCGCCTTCATCCTGCAGAAGAAACCCGCAACACTGCTGAAAAACGTGCTGCCGAAGGACGAGAGCGATGTGATTATCCGCTTCGACGACCGCAACGCCGAGATAGCATTCGGCTCAACGCTGCTGGCATGCCGACTCATCGACGGCCGCTATCCTAACTATAACTCGGTGATTCCGCAGGACAATCCGTTCCAACTGAGCATCGACCGCAAGACTCTCATCGGAGCGCTGCGCCGTGTGCTGCCTTTCGCAAGCGAGAACAGCCAGCAGGTGCGTCTGCGCATCGAGGCAGGCAAGATAGAGGTGTCTTCAGAGGACATCGACTTCAACACCAGCGCCAAGGAGGAGGTTAGTTGCTCTTACGACGGCACGCCGATGAGCATCGGCTTCAAGGGTCCGTCACTCATAGAGATTCTCAGCAACCTCGACAGCGACGAGGTGCTGCTTGAGTTTGCCGACCCAAGTCGTCCATGCCTTGTCATTCCGGCTGAGCAGCCTGAGGGCGAAGAGGTTCTCATGCTCATCATGCCAATGTTGCTGAACGACTAAACATCCGTTTTATGAAACTGAATCTTACTAAGCCCCTCGTGATCTTCGACCTCGAGACCACGGGGCTTGATATTGTTAGGGACCGCATCATACAGATATCCTACATCAAAGTGTGCCCCGACGGGAAAGAGGAGCGCAAGAACCTGTTTGTGAACCCCGAAAAAGCCATACCCGTGGAGGTGGAGCAACTGACGGGCATCACCAACGAGGACGTGAAGGACGCTCCGACGTTCAAGGCCATCGCTAAGACTCTGGAGAACGACTTCAAGGGCTGCGACTTCTGCGGTTTCAACTCCAACCACTTCGATGTGCCGATGCTGGCAGAGGAGTTTCTGCGTGCTGGCATCGACTTCGACTTCGGCAAATGCCGCCTAATCGACGCACAGACGATATTCCACAAGATGGAGCGGCGCAACCTCGCGGCTGCATATAAGTTCTACTGCGGCAGGAAGATGGAGGAAGACTTTACGGCACATAAGGCCGACCAAGACACCGAAGCCACCTACCGAGTGCTGATGGGACAACTGGACATGTATGAGCCAGGACGGCAGGAAGAGCCGGAGAGACAACTGCACAACGACATGGACGAACTGGCAGAGATATCAAAAACCAACGATAATGTTGACTTTGCAGGTCGTATAGTTTGGAAGCCCATGCTCGACAAAGACGGCAAACCACTGCTTGACAAGGAAGGCAAGCCACGCCGTCACGAGGTGTTCAACTTCGGAAAGTACAAAGGTTGGGACGTGGCGGAGATACTGCGCAAAGACCCTGGCTACTATAGTTGGATGCTCGGTGGCGATTTCACCAACAACACCAAGCAGGCACTTACAAGGATTCGCCTGCGCGAAATGCAAAAAGGACAATAGAGAACAAGCGATATGTTAAACGGCAAGAAGATAGTATTGGGCATCACGGGCAGCATCGCTGCCTATAAGGCATGCATGATAATAAGGCAACTCGTGCGCAAAGGTGCTGAGGTGCAAGTGGTCATCACACCCGCTGGCAAGGAGTTCATCACACCCATCACGCTCTCGGCACTGACACGCAAGCCGGTAATCAGCGAGTTCTTCTCGCAGAGGGACGGCACGTGGAACTCGCATGTTGAACTGGGACTGTGGGCTGACGCCATGCTTATAGCGCCGGCAACGGCCAGCACCATTGGCAAGATGGCCAACGGCATTGCCGACAATATGCTCATCACTACCTATCTCTCGATGAAAGCGCCGGTGTTTGTGGCTCCGGCAATGGACCTTGACATGTATGCCCACCCTTCAACGCAGAGCAATCTGGAACGGCTGAAGGAGTTCGGCAACATCATAATCGAGCCAGAGAGCGGCATGCTTGCCAGCGGACTGGAGGGAAAGGGACGCATGGAAGAGCCCGAGGAGATAGTGAAGATTCTCGACCGTTACTTCGATGAGGAATACTACTCTAACTCTCCGTTGTGGGGAAAGACAGTGCTCATCACCGCTGGTCCTACATACGAGAAGTTGGATCCTGTGCGTTTTATCGGCAACTACTCAAGCGGAAAGATGGGATTCGCTCTTGCCGAGGAGTGCGCTCGGCGTGGTGCTGTGGTGAAACTCATCACCGGTCCGGTCAATCTGAAATGCTCTGACACGATAGAGCGCATCGACGTGGAGAGCAGTGAGGAGATGTACGAAGCCGCAGTGGCTGCCTTCCCCGATGCCAATGCCGCCATATTGTGTGCTGCGGTGGCCGACTTCAAACCCGCCGAGGTGGCTGACGAGAAGATAAAACGCGAAGGCAACGAACTGACTCTGCACCTGCAATCGACTAAAGACATCGCCGCAGCATTGGGCAAGATGAAGCATCCCGACCAGATACTCGTTGGATTCGCACTGGAGACGAACAACGAGGAAGAGAATGCCGAGCACAAAATGCACAAGAAGAACCTCGACTTCATAGTGCTCAACAGCACCCGCAACGAGGGAACAACATTCCGCAGCGACGACAATCAGATAGTAATCATCTCGGAGGCGGCAAGGAAGGCATTCCCCAAGAAGCCGAAAACCGAGGTGGCACGCGACATTATCGACGAACTGGAAATACCTTGGAGATGAAAAGACTCTTAATCATCATACCGCTACTCGCCATCACACTGTGCTCGAAGGCACAGGAACTGCAGGCGCGCATCACCGTGAACCATCAGCAGGTGCAGGGCACCGACGCATCGGTCTTCGACAACCTTCAGCAGACGCTGGAGCAGTTTGTCAACGAAACGCAGTGGACATCGCTGCAGTTTCAGAAGAACGAGCGCATACAATGCAACTTCAACATCACCGTGACAAAGTATGATGCATCGACGAATCTTTTCACCTGCAACGCTCTGATACAGGCCAACCGGCCGGTGTATAACTCTTCTTACACAACCACTCTTTACAATAACCGCGACAACAACTTCGACTTCGAGTTCGCACAGTTCGACCAACTGAACTTCAATGAGGAGCAGATAGACAACCAACTCGTGGCTCTCGTCGCCTATTATGCTTTTCTCATAATAGGAATAGACCTCGACTCGTTCTCTCCGCTGGGCGGTGAGGACGTGCTGCAGCGGTGCCTAAACCTTGCCAACAACGCACAGAACCTGAATTTCGGAGGATGGAAGGCATTCGAGAACGACCGCAACCGTTTCGCCATCATCAACGACTATATGGAAGGGGCTATGCGACCCTTCCGCCAGTTGCAGTACGACTACTACCGCCTGGGACTCGACGAGATGGCAAACAACGTGGAACGCGGACGCACCAACGTGACCACAGCGCTTGAGAACAACCTCAAGAAGGCTCACGAAGACCGTCCGCTGAGCATGCTGCCGCAGATATGGACCGACTACAAGAAGGACGAATTGGCCAATATATATAAAGGAAAGGGAACGCAGAAGGAGAAGGAGTCGGTTTACGAAATACTGTTCTCTATCAATGCCTCGCAGAATAACTCGTGGGAAAAGATTAAAGAATAGGAAATGCTGAAACAACTATACATCAAGAATTTCACGCTTATCGACGAACTCGACATGACGTTCCGCCCGGGGTTCTCGGTCATTACCGGAGAGACGGGAGCAGGAAAAAGCATCATTCTCGGTGCTATAGCGCTGCTGCTTGGGCAACGTGCCGACTCGAAACAGATAAAAGCGGACGCCGATAGATGTGTCATAGAAGCGCATTTCGACCTCAGCCATTACGACTTACTGCCTTTCTTCAAGGAAAACGACATCGACTACGATGCCGAAGACTGCATCTTGCGGCGCGAACTGACTGCTGCAGGCAAGAGCCGTGCGTTCATCAACGACACGCCAGTGGCTCTCACTTCCATCAAACAACTGGGACAGGCTCTGCTCGACATTCACAGTCAGCACCAGAATCTGATGCTGCGCGAGGAGGACTTCCAACTCAGCGTGGTGGACATCATTGCCAAAGACGGTAAGACACTCGCCGAGTATCAGTCCACTTACAACGATTATACCGCCGCGAAGAAGCGCCTTGAGCAAATGCAGAACGACATAGAGCGCAATGCGGAGAACGAGGACTTCATGCGCTTCCAACTGAACGAACTGCGCGAGGCTAATCTCAGCGAGGGCTCGCAGGAAGAACTGGAGCAGGAGAGCGAGACACTGAGTCATGTGGAAGACATCAAGGAGGCGCTGTTCACGGCAGAGTCGCTCGTCGGAGGCGACGCCGACCGCACTGTGGTGGAGAGCATCAAGGAGGCGAGCCGCGCACTTGCTGGCATCGCAGGTGTATATGCCGATGCCGCCGAACTTGCCGAACGGCTCGACAGTTGTGCCATAGAACTGAAGGACATTGCTCAAGACTTAGGTCAGAAAGCCGAGGATGTGGAGTTCGACCCGCAGCGTCTTGAGACCATCAACAGCCAACTCGACACCATCTACTCTCTGCAGAAGAAACATCGTGTTGCCACCGTCGAGGAACTCATCGCGATTGAAAACAGTCTCGCAGAGCAACTCTCCCACATAGAGAACGGCGACGAGGAACTGCAGCAACTTACGGCAGAGGTGGAGCGACTGCACACGAAGTGCATCGACAAGGCTGCTGCCCTCACCAAGCAACGCCGCAAGGCTGCCACGGCAATAGAGAAGGAGATGAAGGAACGGCTGGTGCCTTTAGGCATCCCTAAGGTGCGCTTCAGTATCGCCATAGACGATAAACCACTATCTACAAGCGGGGCCGACAAGGTGTCGTTCCTCTTCAGTGCCAACACAAGCACCGAGATGAGGCCTGTCAGCGAGATTGCATCGGGCGGCGAGATAGCGCGCGTCATGCTTTCTATAAAGGCAATGATAAGCGGGGCGGTGAAACTGCCCACCATCATTTTCGACGAGATAGACACTGGCGTCAGCGGCAAGATAGCCGAGCAGATGGGCATGATAATGCAGGAGATGGCGGCAGGCAACCGTCAGGTAATCAGCATCACCCACCTGCCGCAGATAGCAGCGCGCGGCACCACCCACTATAAGGTGTATAAGGAAGAGACCGAGAAGGGCACCGTCTCCACAATGACCATGCTCACCGATGACGAGCGGGTGCAGGAGATAGCGCAGATGCTGAGCGGCTCCGACATCACCGAGGCGGCCATCAGCAACGCCAGGG
>OCTX012261349.1_pt1 | contig 11125 bp, 8 predicted proteins | sample 1539691 | NCBI WGS metagenome assembly OCTX01 (sample SAMN02144231, study PRJEB22623) | gut metagenome | biome: sheep rumen | host: Ovis aries | place: New Zealand | reverse complement strand
ATAATCAATTCTTTTAATTAGATGTTTATACTTTGTTATTTACCTTTTTACCTAAATATTCTTGATTTCGGTTGCAAAATTACATCATTTTCGTGAAATACCAAACATTTTGAAAGAAATTTTTCAAAAAAGTAGTAAAAAAGTCACTTTTGTATTGATTTTCATCAATCCAAGGCCTGCTTTTGACATATTTATTCGGATTTTTGTGTTTTTCATGAATTGTTTGCGCACCCAATGAATAATAAAAGATGAGAGATGAGAGATGAAAGATGAGAGATATGATTACCACTAAGGACTTGGCCTTGGGGTCTCCCCGCCTATCGTAGGGGCGGAGCTGGGGGCGGCCTCAGTAATCATACCTCTCATTTCTCATCTCTCATCTCTCATCTCTCCTCTTTCATCTCTCATCTCTCCTCTTTCATCTTTCATCTCTCATCTCTCCTCCTTCATCTTTCATCTTTCATCCCTCCTCTTTCATCTCTCATCTCTCCTCCTTCATCTTTCATCTTTCATCCCTCCTCTTTCATCTTTCATCTCTCTACTTAATTCCTCTTTGGTTTAATGCGGCGGCATATTTCGCGGCATTGACCAAATGTTCAGGATAAGTACGGGCGAAATTATGGGTACCGCTGAAGTCCTCCTTGGCACACATATATAAATAGGTGTGGTGAACATAGTCGAGTACGGCATCGATACCTGCGATAGTTGGGATGCGGATCGGGCCCGGGGGTAGTCCAATGTTCCGATAGGTGTTATACGGACTGTTCACCGATAGCATATTGTTATAAATGCGTTTCAGGGAAAAGTCCTTCAGGGCGAATTTGATGGTGGGGTCAGCCTGCAGCGGCATGTCAGCATTCAGTCGATTGATATACATACCTGCCACCATGGGCTTCTCCGCATCGTTGGCTGTCTCCTCGTCCACAATGCTGGCAAGGGTGATTACCTGTTCGGGAGAGAAATGCATCGCTTCTGCCTTATCAAGACGTTCGCCATTCCAGAACTTCTCACTCTCTTTCTTCATCCTCTCCAGGAACTTCTCTTGTGAGATGTTCCAGTACATGTCGTAGGTGTTGGGAATGAACATACATGCCACCGTGGTGGTGTCGTAGCCCAGTTTCTTGCACACCTGCTCATTTGTAAGTGCCTGATAGAGGGCAGCACTATCGAGCATCAGCTTCGATCCTACTGCTCCTGCCAGGCGATCGAGTGTCCGCACCGAGGGGATAGTGAGGTTCAGGGGTGTCTGTAGTCCGTTCTTGATACGACGGAATACTGTGAAAGCCCCGTCACCGGGTTCGATGGCATAGCGTCCTGTTCTGATATGTTCATCATACGAACTATGTCTCACCAGCGTAGAGAAGCCTGTCATGCCGGCATCGGTAGCGAATGGTTTCACCTTGGCAAAGACACTGTCAACGTTGTCATCATCATCGATATAGAGATAGACTGTCTTTTCCTGAGCATTGATGTTGGAGAAAAAGAAATAATAGGTGATACCTAAGATCACCAGCAGGCAGACTGCTGCCGGAATGCCATATTTACGGGTAATAATGGATTTCATACCTTGTCCTCTTTTTATATGATGACGCAAAGGTAGTAATTTTTCTTCACTTAGTATACAATTTGACGAATTTTGTTTTATGAAATAAAATAAACACCATTATTTTGTTCTTCCCTCGATTTTTCGTAACTTTGCGATTAAAATCGCGAAGTTACTCCATCTCGGCATAAAAAACAAATAAATTTGTTTCTTTCTACACTCGATTTTTCGTAACTTTGCAATATGAAATTGAAATTTAGTATCCATTATCATACGGAGTGGGGACAGATGATGCATGTGCTCATTCGCTATACCACTCACGACGGACGTGAGCATCAGAAAGATTTGGAGATGCAGACGCAGGACGGCGAGTGCTGGACGTTGGAAACCACGTTGATGGCCTCACGACAGCGTGTTGTCTCTTCGTTCATCTACAACTATCAGCTGGAAGACCAGGAAGGTCATGTGCTTCGGAAAGAGTGGGGACGCCTGCCACGACGGTATGGTGCCGATGCAACAAAGACCTTTGTTTTTCCTGATGAATGGCGCGACATGCCCCTTCATTCACATCTCTATACCAAGGTGTTCCAGTACCAGATTCCTTCAGGTGACGTTGAAAAAGTTCCTGAATCATTCTCGAAAGGAACAAATCCTCAACATCTTCCGTTGTTTCGCAAGACCATCATTTTCCGGGTGTCTGCTCCCCAGCTGAGGAAAGGGGAGTTTGTGGCACTCATCGGTAACCATCCAGCCCTTGGCAGTTGGAATCCTACACGTTATCATCGCATGGAGAACCATGGTGAATACGAATGGCGGCTAAGCGTCAATGTGGATGGCATGCAGCTCCCCCTGGAGTATAAATATGTGGTGGTTGACGAAAAGACCAATCGTCTGCGTGCCTGGGAAGAAGGTGACAACCGGACAACATCCGACAATGAAGTTAGCGATGGGGAGGTGCTTGTGCTGGATGGTGGTTCCTTGCATCTGAAGGAGGATACATGGAAGGCAGCCGGTGTGGTGGTACCTGTTTTCTCACTGCGCTCTGAACATTCATATGGTGTGGGTGACTTCGGTGACTTACTGCGCCTCATCGACTGGGCAGCCCTTACCGGGATGAGGATGATTCAGCTGTTACCCGTGAACGATACGACGACCACCCATTCGTGGACAGACAGTCATCCGTACAATGCTGTGAGCTGCTTTGCGCTCCATCCCCATTACCTGGATTTGGAACAGTTGGGCGACTTGCCCGATGAGGAGCGTATGAAATCCTTTGTCCGTCAGCGACGGGAACTGAACACTCATAAAGACAGTGACTATCTGGCCGTTGACCGTGTCAAGGAGGACTATATCGATGCCGCCTTCAAGGCTTTTGGTGAGGATACTTTCCGCAGTGATGACTACCGTCGGTTCGAGGAGAACAACCAGGAGTGGTTGTTCCCATATGCTGTGTTCTGTGTACTGCGTGACAGTTATCATACGGCACGCTTTACCGATTGGCCCCAGTTGGCTTCTTATGACGAGACGACGGTGATGGAACTCTGCAAGGAGGCCTCACCCTATTATCTTCAGATACGAAGGATCTGCTATGTGCAATATCATCTCCATCGGCAACTGAGACGTGCTTCCGACTATGCTCACCATCATGGTGTGTCATTGAAAGGCGACCTGCCCATCGGTGTCTATCGTGACAGTGTGGAGACATGGCGTTATCCCGAGTTCTTCCATTTCGATGAACAGATGGGAACACCCCCTGATCTCTATACCCCCAATGGTCAGAACTGGGGATTCCCCACCTACCGATGGGAAGAGAATGGTATCTACGACTGGTGGAGACGTCGGTTCCGCTGGATGGAACAGTACTTCGACGCCTTCCGTATCGACCATGTTGTGGGTTTCTTCCGTTCCTGGGCTATACCCGAGGAAGCTATCTTCGGTACTTTGGGACATTTCTCCCCATCATTGCCCTTGACGGAAGTGGAGATTGGCGCAACCGGTCTGGTGTTCAGAAAGGATATGTTCACCCAACCTTTCATCAATGACAAGGTGGTGGAGAAAATCTTCGGCATCCATGCCCAGTATGTGCGTGACCACTGTCTGGACAGGAAGCCCTATGGGCTCTACAGGCTAAAGCCAGCGTACAGCTCACAGAAAAAGATACGTGAGCAGTTCCATGAGCGGCATGATGAGAATTCGTTGTGGATACGTGACGGACTGTACCGTCTGACCATGAATGTGCTGTTCTTGGAAGATATCCACCAGAAAGGAATGTACCATCCGCGATACGGTGTGTACAACGAACCTGTCTATGATGTCCTTGACAAGGAAGAGAAGGAAGCGTTCATGCGCCTGTACAACAGTTACTATTATGAGCGGCATCAGGACTTCTGGGCATGGCAGGCCACGCGCAAGTTGTCGGCGATCCTTCGGGATACGAAGATGCTGGCATGTGCCGAAGATCTGGGAATGTTGCCGTCGTGTGTACAACAGGTGCTCGACAGTCTGCGCATCCTGACCTTGGAGGTGCAGGGTATGCCTAAGCAATATGGGTATGAGTTTGCCCATCTGGATGCCTATCCCTACAGGAGTGTGGCTACCATCACCACCCATGACATGTCACCCATGCGCCTGTGGTGGGCGGAGAATGCAGGAAAGGCTCAGCGCTACTACACCACGATGCTACAGAAGGAGGGACGGGCACCGCAGCAGATGCCGGCCACCATCGCCGAGGAGATCATTGCGCGACACCTCTACTGTCCTTCCATGCTTTGTTTGCTGAGTCTGCAAGACTGGCTGGCTATGGATAGTACGCTCCGTTCTGACCGGATTCGTGAGGAACGCGTGAACTGTCCTTATGACAGCTATCATCAATGGAAGTATCGGATGCACCTGACGATAGAAGAGCTGTTACGTGCCAAACAGCTGAATATGAAAATCAAAACCATGATAACAAGGAGTAAACGATGAGCTATCATACCTATATCTTTGACCTTGATGGTACCTTGCTGAACACATTGGACGATCTGGCGACGAGTGTGAACTATGCGTTGCGCACTACAGGAATGCCAGAACGTAGTGTCGAGGAAGTAAGGCAGTTTGTGGGTAACGGAGTGAGACTGCTCATGGAACGTGCCGTTCCCGATGGAGTAGGGAACCCACGATTCGATGAGGCTTATGCCCTGTTCCGACAGCATTATCTGGTACATAGTATGGACACAACAGCACCGTATCCCGGTGTGATGGACATGCTACGCCAGCTAAAGGAACAGGAGAAGAAAGTGGCTGTGGTGAGTAATAAGTTTTATAAGGCAACGGAAGAACTGTGCCGTCATTTCTTCGGTGACCTGGTACCTGTGGCCATCGGTGAACGGGAGAACATCCGAAAGAAGCCTGCACCTGATACGGTGATCGAGGCTTTGCGACAGTTAAAAGCTACTGCCGACACAGCTGTCTATGTTGGTGACAGTGATGTGGATATCGAGACAGCACACAACAGCGGACTGCCTTGTATCAGTGTGCTCTGGGGTTTCCGTGACGAACAGTTCCTAAAAACACATGGAGCCACCACCTTGGTTGCAGCTCCATGTGACATTTTGAAGATTTAATGAATCTTTGTGGATAGAAATCCTATGCCAGCGTATGTGCATCTAAGTAACGCTGCACCTCATCTTTGTAACTTTCGGAGATGGGGATGAAGACATCACCAAAGACGATGCGAGCGCGGTCGACGAGTTTCACCTTGTTCATGTGTACGATGTATGAACGGTGCACACGGAGGAACTGCGGATGGGGCATGAATTCGTCAATCTTCTTCATGTTGATCAGCGACATTACCCCTTTGGGATTACTCTCCAATTAGATTTTCACATAGTCCTTGAACCCCTCGATATAGAGGATGTCGTCTAAGCAGATCTGTAACAGTTTGTAGTCGCTTTTCACAAAGATAAACTTGTCGGCACTGAGCAGGTCCTGTTTCTTGGAACTGGTAAAGAAATCCATCGCTTTGTTCACGGCGGCGATGAAGTTTTCGTAGCTTACAGGCTTGATCAGGTAATCAAGTGCATTGGCTTTGTATCCTTCAATGGCATAGTTCTTAAAGGCTGTCGTAAAGACAATCTTCGTGGTCTGTGGAAGGATTTTCGCTAACTCCAGTCCGCTCAGCTCAGGCATCTGTATGTCGAGGAACAGCAAATTCACAGGATTGTCACGGAGGTCGCGCATGGCGGTGATGGCACTGTTATAGGCTCCCCTCAGATAAAGCATGGGGGTTTTCTTGACATAACTGGCCAGTAGGTCGGCAGCCAGCGGTTCGTCATCAATGATGGCACAATTTAGTATCATAAATGGTTATTTTAGAAATGTAAGTATTATTATCACGTAGAATGCCTTTTTCCCACTCGTATTTCCCCTTATACAGGATATCCAGTCGGCGCTGCACCTGATCAAGTCCGATGCCATGACCGCTGCTGTCATCTTTTGTCTTGGGGAAATTACTGTTCGTACTTTCAAAACAAATCTGATTGTCGTCAGCATGGAGATAAATACTGATAGAACAATGCTCAGAGAGACTAACCCCATGTTTGAATGCATTCTCCACCAACGAGATGAAGATGAGGGGTGCGATTCTAATACGGCATGGATCAGGAATGTCGTACCGTACATCAATTTGTACTGTCTGCGGCAATCGTAGCCGCATCAAGTTGATATAGTTGTCAATGAATTGAATCTCATCCTGTAGGTTGATATCAGCCTGTTCATTACCGTAAAGCATCTGGCGCATCAGTTCGCTCAATGAGATGACGGCTTTCTGCGCTTTAGTCTGGTCGAAGGCAATCAGCGCATAGATATTGTTCAGTGTATTGAGCAGGAAATGGGGGTTGAGCTGCGATTGGAGATTCTTCAGTTCCAGTTCCTTCCGCTGTATTTCACTTTCCTTTTGCTTCTCTTCTATGTGATACCAATGAAGGGACTGCTGTATCAAGGTGGCGAGTACAACGGGTACGGTAAGCAACAGCATCTTCCTGGCCACGAAGAAGGTGAGCATCTTGAACAGTGGTATTTCCGACGTGTTGATGGCATGTAACTGTACCCATGCATAATGGTTGAGCAATGCAAAGGCTATCACCAGGATGGTATTTACCAGAAAGAATTGTTTGTATTTTTTCTTTAAACCAGCTTAGGAACAATCCACAGATAGTTGATATAGAACACGATGCACATATTGATGGGCAACGCCAGGTTTAAGAGGATGTGATAGGGATCGTGTTGGTCTTTGGGAATAAGAATCACAGCGGGCATGAAAACCAATACCCAGCAAATGAAATGAACGAAATAAAAGAGTTTCTGATTCAAATTCATATCCTTTGTCCGCTAATTCTTTCGAATTGACATATTTCAACGATACAAAGGTAAAAAATCTTGATGAAAAATTAAAACAAAATAGACATTCGTATATATTTTGTAGATACAAACATCTATTTTGTCTATAAAAATATTTTAATTATGTTATGCATGATTTGCATTCTCGTAGCCTCGATAAAAGGGTAGCGAGGTTATGATAAGTTATTGACTGAACGATTGAAGTCGGGCGATATATTTCCCTAAGATGTCAAATTCCAGATTGACTTTCGTACCTACTTGAATGTCACAGAAATTGGTATGCTCAAACGTGTAGGGGATGATGGCCACTTGGAAAGTGTCTTCTGTGGGATTGCATACCGTGAGCGAGACACCGTTTACAGTAACACTTCCTTTGTCAACGGTGAAATACCCCCGTTGTGCCATCTGCTGATCGAAGGGATACTGGAAAGTGAAATAGGTACTGCCGTCGGCATCCGTCATGTCGATGCAGGTAGCGGTCATATCTACATGACCTTGAACGATGTGACCGTCAAGTCGGCCATTCATCATCATCGACCGTTCCACGTTCACCTTGTCTCCTACCTGAAGGAGTCCGAGGTTTGAGCGCTCCAGCGTCTCTTTCATGGCGGTCACCGTGTAGGTGCCGTCTTTTATTTCCACAACAGTCAGGCAGACACCGTTATGTGCCACGCTCTGGTCGATGGTCAGTTCCTCGACGAAGGAGCATGTCAGGGTGAAGTCGATATTCTCTTTGTCGTGCCTAATAGCCACGACCTTTGCAAATTCCTCAATAATTCCAGAAAACATGGTAAAAAGTAATTGTCAATTATCAAATATTAATTTTCAATTAAAAAGGGGCCGTATCGATGATGTGATGAAACTCCGAGTAGAAATGATTTGAGCGCTCTCCGCCTTTGTAATCCACCGGCTTTACAGCTTAGCCGTTTTCACGGTTTATGTGGCCCGCCATTAGCAAGAGAAGCCTTCTCGGTTTTCGATGTTATTTGATGAGTATCCCGATCGAACCGATACGGCCTGTATTCCATTGCAAAGATACAAAATATTTTTTAAGTTCCAAACTTTTTTGATATAAACGTGGAATTTTCTTGATAAATGCTAATAAATTTGCGTGGTTTTAATCTTTTTATTACTTTTGTCGTCGTATTCGTAAATACTCATTAAATTGTTGGATATGGAGTTACCTGATTTTATGCAATATTCAAACAAATTCTCTAAGACGGAATTTGTGGAAAAAATATCTCGCATTGCCAAAAGGGCGGGTGCGAAACTTGTCTATGCGGCCCTCATCCTGTATTACACGTTGCAGAGTAATAAGGTGTCGGTAAAGGACAAGGCTATTATCATCGGTGCTTTGGGCTATCTGATCAGTCCTCTTGATGTGGTACCCGATGCCATTCCTATTGTGGGCTTGGGTGATGACCTGGCTGTCTTAGTCTATGTTCTCCAGAAGGTGTGGGGAGACGTCAATGATGACGTTAAAGCGAAAGCCCGTGAGCGTCTCTCCAAGTGGTTCGACGAGGATGAGATCATGGAGATCGATGGGCTCTTTGAGAGTGAAACTTAAATAATCATTCTTCCCACCTGGTACACCACTGCCGAAACCACCCATGCCAGCACGGTGGTGTAACAGGCAGCGAACAGAGCCCACTTCCAGGAGCCTGTCTCTCCCTTGATGGCCGCTATCGTGGCGATGCAAGGGAAGTAGATCAAGACAAATAGTAAGTAAGCAAAGGCGATGAGGGGAGTAATACCGTCAGCTTCCATCTTCTGTCGAAGATTGGCATAGCGTTCACTCTGATCACCGATGCTATTGTCGGCTACCTCTTCGTCATCAGCATACAGCACACCCATGGTTGATGCCACAATCTCCTTGGCACCTACACCGGCAATCAGACTCACATCCAACTTCCAGTCAAAGCCTTGAGGACGGAACACCGGTTCGATCACCTTACCGATCCTGCCGATATAGCTCTGCTCCTGTTGTTCCTGTCGGGGCAGGCTCTCATCATGGGGAAAGTATCCCAAGGCCCATACAATGATACTTGCTACGAGGATGATTCCTCCCATTTTTTTCAGGTATTGCTTGCCTTTCTCCCAAGTGTGGCGGATGATAGACTTGGTTGTGGGGAAACGATAGGGTGGGAGTTCCATCACAAACGGAGTGTCCTCACCTTTCACCACCCATTTGCTGAAGATCCGGCTCATGACAACAGCCAAGAGTATGCCGACTACATAAAGTAAAATCATGATGGCACTTTGGTATTTCACCGCGAAGAACGTTCCCACGATCATAATATAAATAGGTAGTCGGGCTGAGCAGCTCATTAGCGGAAGTACCAGCATGGTGATCAGTCGGCTGCGATGACTCTCGATGGTTCGGGTGGCCATCACGGCAGGTACGTTACATCCGAATCCCATGATGAGCGGGATAAATGATTTGCCGTGAACACCCATCTTATGCATCAGTTTATCCATGATAAAGGCTGCACGAGCCATATAACCGGAATCCTCCATGAACGAGATAAAGGTATAGAGGATCAGGATTTGAGGCAGGAAGATAATGACGGCTCCTACACCGGCGATGGCACCATCCACAATCATTGCCTTGACGGGACCGTCGGGCAGTAAGCCGTTGAGCCAGTCGGAGAGGACACCCACACCTGCGTCGATCCAGTCCATAGGGTATTGTCCCACGGTGAAGGTCACCTCGAACATCAGATACAGGAAGAAGAAGAACAGGGGGAATCCCAGCCACTTATGGGTGATGATGGCATCTAAGGCATGGGTCATCTGATAGGTGTCTTTCCGGGTTCCTTCCTGATAACCCACCTCTTCGAGGGCACCATGGATGAATCCGTACTTGGCGTTCATGATGGCAGTCTCACTGTCTTCTTTTGTCTCAGCCTTGATCAGTGCTGCTGCGCTATCACGCACTTTCATAATCTCCTGATGCTGAGGCATGCCTTCCATCACGCGTTCTATATCTTTGTCACCCTCTAACAGCTTGATGGCCAGATAACGGGTGGAGAACTGCTGTCGGAGATTCTCATCTTTCTTCAGGATTTTCTGTATTTCCGTGATTCCCTGTTCGATATAGGTTCCGTGGTTGATATGCAGGTGGCGCACCTTGTGTTGCTTGAACTTCCCTTCATACACCTGTATGATGGTTTGGAAAAGCTGGTCAACACCGCGCCCGCTCTTAAACACCGTGGGCACCATCGGGAATCCCACCAGCTCACCCAGTTTGTTGGTATCTAACCGGTCTCCTCGCGACTCCAGTTCGTCGAACATGTTCAGTGCCCCCACAATCTGGAGGTTCATATCGATGAGCTGTGTGGTGAGATAGAGGTTACGCTCCAGGTTACTGGAGTCAATCACGTTGATGATGATATCAGGAGTTTTCTCCACAATCTGCTTGCGTACATACAACTCCTCCGGACTATAGGCGCTCAGTGAGTAGGTGCCGGGAAGGTCAACAAGGTTGAAGCGATATCCTTTATACTCGGCCACTCCCTCTTTCGCATCCACCGTCACACCACTGTAGTTACCTACCCGCTCGTGTGCTCCTGAGGCGAAGTTGAAAAGAGACGTCTTACCGCAGTTGGGGTTTCCTACCAATGCGATGTTGATTGTACGTCGGCGTTTCAGGGCAGCGGAATGCCATTTCTTCTCAAGGTCATCTGTCTCATCCTTCACCTCCAGACTCTCCTTGTGGTCAGGATGTTCCTCTAAGAATTCTTTCTCGGATACCACCTCAATCTTCTGGGCTTCGCTGTGTCGTAATGATACCTCGTAGCCCATGATTTTATATTTCACGGGATCCTGAAGAGGAGCGTTCAGTAGTACCTCCACCTTCTTCCCGCGGATGAATCCCATTTCTATGATGCGCTTGCGGAAACCTCCATGTCCCGCAACCTTTACGATTACTCCTTTCTCTCCTGTATTCAGCTCTGATAATTTCATCGTCTTCTAATTTTTCTGCAAAGTTACACAATTTTTCGATGCAACCGAGTTGCAGAGCAGACGGATGTCATGAAAATACCTACAAATGATGAGTGGGGGAGAGAGGGTGTTTGGGAGGCTGACAATAAATAGGTATGTCATGTAATGAAAAAGGCAACCTCGAAAGGTTGCCTTTGTACGCCTGCAGGGGGTCGAACCCTGGACACCCTGATTAAGAGTCAGGTGCTCTACCAACTG
>OCTX012258398.1_pt1 | contig 11128 bp, 8 predicted proteins | sample 1539691 | NCBI WGS metagenome assembly OCTX01 (sample SAMN02144231, study PRJEB22623) | gut metagenome | biome: sheep rumen | host: Ovis aries | place: New Zealand | reverse complement strand
TGATGATGACTTTTCTCATTGTTGGTTCTCTGATAATTATATGGTGTTGTTTGGCAAAGTTACTAAAAAGGTTTTGTATGACAAAGAAAAAAAGTCGCTAAAAGTCTTCAGTGTGTGATTTTTCTTCTTAAAAACGCCCGTTTGCAGGTACAGGTCTCGTATTTCGTCTTCTTTCCTTCTCGTATTCATTGGAAACGAGGCCTATTCTGCAAGATCAGAAAGGCAGTCCCACAGCGAAGTGGAATGTGAAGTCGCGCCCGAAGTCGGGGTGCAGCAGTGGATAGTGGTCTTTTCCGTGGTATGCGGGGTCTATGGCTTTCATTCCCGCGTCAAATCGCAGTGTGAAGAAGTCGAGCGAAAGTCGCAGTCCGAGTCCATAGCTGAAAGCGATTTGACTGAGAAACTTGTCGAATCGGAACTCCCCGTCAGGCTGGTCTGCATATCGCCTGATTGTCCAGATGTTACCACCGTCGATAAAAATTGCCCCGTTGATTTTCCAGAAAAGGAATGTTCGCCATTCCAAGCTCATGTCCAGCTTGATGTCTCCGCTTTGGTTGATGAAGTTGATGGCGTTGTCGTGCCTGTTGTATCCTCCTGGTCCGAGCGACCGCACCGACCATCCTCTGACGCTGTTCGCACCTCCGGCGAAGTAGCGTTTCTCGAATGGCAGCACGTCCGTGTTTCCGTACGGCACCGCCACCCCGACTCCGAGGTGCATGGCGAACGAGTTGTTGTGGTCGATGACTACGCTCTTTGATATGTCGAAGTCCCCTCTCACATACTGTGCGTATGCAATACCGCAGAAAGTTCGGTGTCCCTGGTTGTCTTGGTGTCCCCCGAATATGCTGGTGTATGCGTTGAGCAGGTTGCCCGACGTCTCGATGTTTCCTCTCACTACCAGCGCGTTCTTGCCGTATGTTGAGATCATCGACGTGCCGAGAGAATTGTATATGAAGTTGAACCCGAGTTTTGTGATGAGCAGGTTCTCGTAGTTGTATCTGAGGATTGCGTTCTGTTTTCCGATGGAGTCGAGGTATTGTTCCCTGAAAGTGGATGAGATCCAGGGCATGTTGATGTAGTTCACCTCCAGCAGGTCGAATCGGTTTTGGAAATGCTGGTTGAGACTCTGCCATCTGTATCTCCATGCAGCAGTCATCACACGTCGGTTGAACTCCGGACGGTCCTGGTAGTTGTACTGAACTGAGATTTCAGATGTCGCCTTGTGCATGGCTCCGAATCGTTTGCTGATGTATGGGAGAAGGAAGCCAGGGAATCCCAGCCTGGCCTCTCCTCCAAACTCCTTGTAGCTGTTGCCCTCGTAACCCTCCAGTCCTGTGATGGCCTCGTATGCTCCACGCAGTTTGAGAGAGAAGGACTCGCTTCCTTTGAAGAGGTTGCGGTGCTGGTAGGTAGTGGAAAGTGCTGCCCCGAGGTCACCAGCCGTGTTGGTTCCTTCGATGTCGAAGCTGATGGACTGGGGAAGTGCGTGGTTTAGAATGATGTCGCAGTCAATGCTGTCGTTATCTTCCGAGGGCCGTAGCCGTATGTTGGAGTATGCGATGGCGCCCAGCCGCACGAAATTGTTGTATGTCTGGCTTTGCTCTTCGTCTTTGTATGTCCGCCCTTTGATGAAAGCGGTGTTGCTCGTGAGCAGGGAAGGCCGGAACCTGAGCTTGTCCTTGTACACAATCCTGCTGCCATCGTGCCATATTGTGTCGGGGCTTCCTTCTGAGTTCATGTCGACGAGGTATGTGATGTTGTTCACGTCGAACTTTGGATGCGGCTCCAGTTCAGCCTGCGCGTTCTCTATGTGGAGTGCCACGTTCATCGTCAGGTCCACCACTTTGCTACCTATGAGCGTGTCGGCAGTGAACGTGATGTATTCTTTGTTAAACTTGTAGTATCCGCTGTTACGCAGAGCCTTAGTGATACGCTTCCGTTCGTCGTTGAGCACGTTGATGTCGAGCGCCATCCCAGAGCGCAGCAGGCTTTTCGTTGTGTCCTCCCCGTTAATGAAAGTGGACAGCAGAGAGTCCTGCACCTCCCTCCTGATGGCCCCGACGCGGTAGCATGCTCCTGGGCTGACGTGGTATGTGAGCACCGTCCGTTTCCTGTCCACCTGCATCGTTGTGTCCACCTTGCATTGGATATATCCGGCATTGCTCATCACCTGCGTCATGTCAGCGATGGTGGCGTTGACTTTCGTCGTGTCGATGATGGCAGGCGGCTCGCCGATGTTGCGCAGGATTCGTGTTCCTTTTCCTGTGCTGCCCGGCTTGGTTGAGCAGTATATTCTCATGGGCACCTTGATTCCGAACCACTTTGTGTTGGGGCTCTGTTTCACGTATCCGCTTAGCGACAGTCCTTTTGTGGCCTCCTCGTTGTCGGAGACTACGTTCACCTTCTTCAGGTAGAATCCGTCGTCAGGAATATACTTGTCGATGGAGCAAGCTGCCAGCAGCACTATGGCCAGCATCATCGTGATAATATGTGTGAGTCTGTTTCGCATTCTGGTGCAAAGTTACAACAAAAAGCTGAAAAACGCCTTATGAAACTAAAAAAAAGCAAAATCCTTTGTCGTTATGCAAAATCTTTTTACCTTTGCAATGATGAATCACTAAAAAATAAACAGTAAATATTTTTCGTTACCGTGTTAACAAAGAACAAGATAAAGCTGGTGCGGTCGTTGGAGCACCGTAAGTACCGACAGACGAACGGTCTGTTCGTGGCTGAAGGCCCAAAGGTAGTAGGCGACTTGCTGGGCCGGTTCTCCTGTCGTTACGTCTGCTGTACTCCAGAGTGGGAGCCGTGCTTGTCGTCCATTCCATCAGGTGTGGATACCGACGTGGTCAGCTCCGACGAACTTCGCAAACTTAGTTTCCAGGAGCATCCCCAGCAGGTGTTGGCACTTTTCGATATGCCAGATCCAGCCGACGAGTCTGTTGTCCGTTCGCTTATTGGGGATTGCGCCTCAGATGCTGACAGTGGCAAAGGCCTGTGTCTGGCACTGGATTGTGTTCAGAATCCTGGCAATGTGGGCACCATCATCCGTCTGGCTGACTGGTTTGGCATCAGCGCCGTCGTCTGTTCTCAGGCTACTGCCGACGTGTTCAGCCCTAAAGTGGTGCAGGCCACCATGGGTAGTCTGGCCAGGGTGGACGTTTGTCAGGATGTCGACCTCCCCGCCTTCCTCTCCTCCCTTCAGTCAGCTGTACCGGTGTATGGCACTTTCCTTGACGGCGACAACATCTACTCCAGCCAGCTCTCTCCCTATGGCGTCATCGTGATGGGGAACGAGGGAAAGGGCATCAGTGATGCCGTTGCCCGTTGTGTCAACCGTCGGATCACCATCCCTAATTTCAACGGTGCCGACAACGGTGCCGACTCCCTGAACGTTGCCGTTGCCACGGCGGTGGTATGCTCAGAGTTCGTCGTATGTCAGCTACGTAGGTGAAACTTGGCTTGCTCGCGTTGATACCGCTCGCCACTCGACTGGCAGTGGAATGAATGACTTCAATGGAATGAATGACTTCAATGGGATTGATAGCCTCAATAGGATTATGGCTTCAATCGGACAGGGGGGTACAGCGTAGGCTGCAATACGATGGGGGATATTTTTAGAACCTGCCTATAAAGGCTTACCGTTGTGGTAAGCGCGGTTGTCGGTGATGGTGATTGTGCCACCGAGCCATTCGGTCATGGGAATTTCTCCTTGGAGAGGGTAGTAGTTGACGAGTTGACCATTAATCAGCTCGACGACGTGGTTGATGAGACGACAACCGTTGATGATGAGGTAGTTGGCCGCTACACGACGGAGAGTTGGGGTGGACATGAGGGGAATATGTAATTTACGATTTATTTGGATATCCTTGGCCATACGGACAGGGGCATGAATGGCCGAGATTGATGGCTGGGATTGATGGCCGCAACAATGTTGCGGCATAGGAGACAACTTGGGCAATCACATGATCTATATTAGAGGACACAGCTGAGCAAGTTCCTACAGGCATGACAGGAGACACCATTTATGGATGTCTTTACTGTCGGCGGGAGTTCCGGCCTGGTTGAGGGCGCCGGGGCTGTGCCTGACGCTGTGGCTGTGTCTGCCGTCCTTGCTGGATGGACTGACGCCGCTGGACGGGAGCTGCCGGCTTGACGTCGGGAGCCCTGCGGATTTTGATGTCCTTGACTTCGTTCTTACGGTCGACGGGCTTGCGTGGCTGTATGGTGGATCCGGACGGAGCACTGTCGGAGAGCTGTACCGACGGAATGGTCGGCGTGTCGTCCTGCTGACGCTGTGCTTCAGGGATGAGTGAGTCGGCGTTGAGTGAGTCTGTGTTGAGTGAGTCGACATTGAGTGAGTCTGCTGCCTCCTTGACGTGCATACGGATGAGCGAGATGCCATTGATGACACACATGCTCTTGGTCGTGGACTGGTCGCTCTTGTAGTAGAAGAACCCGCTGATGTCGGTGATGGGCTGTTCAGACTCCTGAGAAATGTCAATCCGCTGAATGCTGCTTCCGCGAGGCTGGAGCACTTGGCTGTATGTTTTTCCTTCTTTATTGCGCAGGGTGAGAGCCATGTAGAGGGTTGAGCTGGCGCTTCGGTCTTCTTTTATGAACTTGACGTCTGCGTTGAGAATGAAGTGGTCGGATGGCCGGTAGCTGGTGTCTGCCTTGAGTGTGAACCGCTCAAGGCATAGTAGGGGTTGTGGCCTCAGCACGATGAGCGATGCGCCCGTCCAGATGTTGGTGGTGTCGCCCTCACTGTAGATGGATGTCATCTCAGAACTGCCGACCTTGGCCTGGAGTTCCTCGTCTTCTGCCTTGAGCTGCTTCTCGATGTCCTGATAGATGGAACGGAGCTGCTCGGGGTTCTCGCAGTACCAAACCATTGCAGAGTCGAACATCTCGGAGTCGATGCCATGCTTGTCGAGAACAGAGAGGATGAGTTTCTCGCTGTTGATGTACTCGCCCTGGTCGGTGGTGCCAACCATGGCCTGAGCCTTGTGGTAGTCGTAGAGAATGCGTTTCATCTTGCCTTTTGACGGTACGCCAGACGGCCGTCCGTCGCATGCCAGGAGCATGACGGAAAGCAAAAGGTATATGATTAAGGAGAAACGCATGAGGGGGAATTCTGTAATTTAAGGATTTATGATTTAGGGGGACTGGACGGACATACATAAAGTAAGTCCTTACATTAGACGGATTCTTTCTCCCTGCATTAGACGGATTGTTCTTCAGCAGGCTTCTCTTCCGGGGATTCTTCTTTTGCTTCCTTGTCGGATGCCAACGCGAGGGAGAGCCGTTTGTGGTAGAAGATGAAGAGAGCTACGATGGAGCAGCTGATGACCGCGTCAGCGAAGTTGAAGATGGCCGAGAAAAATACGCAGTGCTCACCAGCTTCCGGAATGAGCGGGAGTCCGTTAGCCCATCCCCAGTCTGGCATTTCCCATTCAGCGAGTGGAAAGTAGAACATATCAACCACCCTTCCGAGCATGATGCTGGAATATCCCTGTCCGGGACTGACAAACTGCGCCACTTCAGGCGGTGCCGGTGCGTCGAATATGATTCCGTAGAACAGGCAGTCGATGATGTTCCCGGCGGCTCCAGCCAGAACGAGTGCGAGGCAGACGATGAATCCCGTTGGCGCCCCTTTCTTGACCGTTCGTACGATGAACCAACCGATGAGCGATACGGCGATGATACGGAAACTGGTGAGGAAATATTTTCCTCCCAGTTCCCATCCGAACGCCATTCCGTTGTTCTCGATGAAGAGCAGCTTGAACCAGCTGAAGATTTCGATTCGCTCGCCCGTGTACATGGACGTCTTGACCGCAATCTTGATCGTCTGGTCGATGATAAGCACAGCCACGATCAGCAGCGTGGCAATCAAGAGTTGCTTCTTTTTCCTGGTCATAACCGGCTTATGCTTTTTCTACCTTGATGAGCGCCTTCACCCCGTCGATCTCGATTTCCTGAGCCCCGTCAGCAACTCCGAATGTGATGCCTTTGGCAAGCACCTGGCTTGCGATGAAGTCAGCGTGGTTGTTGACCGCGTCGGTGATTTCAGGAGTGTCGGAGATGGTGACGTTGACCCTGTCGGTGATGTTGAATCCCGACTCCTTACGTATGGTCTGAATTCGCTTGATGACCTCGCGGGCGATGAACTCTTTCTTGAGTTCCGGTGTGATGTCGATGTCGAGCGCTACTGTGAGTGCACCCTCGTTTGCCACGGTCCATCCCGGCATGTCCTCGCTGATGATTTCGACGTCGTCAGCTTCTATGATCGCCTCGGCCCCGTCGACCAATAGCTTGATAGAACCTTCCTTCTCCAGCTGTCCTATTTGCTGCTGAGTCATGTCGCTGACAGCCGCGCTGACACTTTTCATCTGCTTTCCGAACTTCTTACCCATGACCCTGAAGTTGCACTTCACCTTCTTGACGAGCAGTCCGTCGCCGTCGCCCACGAATTCGAGCTCTTTGACGTTGACCTCGTCGAGGATGAGCTGACGCACCTGGTCGATTCTCTCCCTTGTCTGCTGGTCGGCCGTCGGTATGGCCAGCTTCTGTAGCGGCTGCTTGACGACAATCTGCTCCTTCTTTCGCAGAGAGAGCACCATGGAGGTGATGGTCTGCGCCATCTCCATGCGGAGTTCCAGCTCCTTGTCGACATTTCCGTCAGGCTTAGGGAATGCGGCGAGGTGTACAGATTCTGTGTTTTCGCGTGCTGTGACGCTGTTGAGGTCGTTGAAGAGCATGTCGGCGAAGAACGGTGCGAACGGCGCAATGAGCTTCGCCACAGTCTCGAGGCACGTGTACAGGGTCTGGTAGGCAGAGAGCTTGTCCTCGTCCATCTCTCCTCCCCAGAAACGCTTGCGGTTGAGTCTGACGTACCAGTTGGAGAGGTTGTCGAGCACGAAAGTCTGAATGAGTCTTCCTGCTTTCGTAGGCTCGTAGTCGTCTAGTCCCTCCGTGACGCTCTTCACCAACGTGTTGAGCTCAGACAGGATCCACCGGTCGATTTCCGGCCTCCGTGCGAATGGCACGTCAGGCTCCTTGTATGCGAACCCATCGACATTAGCGTACATGGCGAAGAACTTATAACATTCGAAGAGTTTTCCGAAGAACATACGTCCCACTTCCTGTACTCCCGCCTCGTCGTATTTAAGGTTGTCCCACGGCTGAGAGTTGGTGAGCATGTACCATCTTACTGCGTCTGTTCCGTATTTCTCGATGTTGTCGAAGGGGTCGATGGCATTTCCGAGTCGCTTGGACATTTTCTGCCCATTCTTGTCGAGTACGAGTCCGTTGGAGATGACCGCCTTGAACGACACGGAATCGAAAACCATAGTGGCAATTGCATGGAGCGTGAAGAACCATCCACGCGTCTGGTCAACGCCCTCCGCGATGAAGTCTGCAGGATAGATGTTGCCGCTGTCGAACTCCTCCTTGTTTTCGAACGGGTAGTGGATTTGTGCGTAAGGCATGGAACCAGAGTCGAACCATACGTCGATGAGGTCGAGCTCGCGTGTGAGCACGTTTCCCTTAGGCGAAACGAGCAGTATGTTGTCGACATAAGGACGGTGCAGGTCGATGCGGTGGTAGTTTTCCTCGCTCATGTCTCCCGGAACGAATCCTTTGTCCTTGAGCGGATTGGACTTCATGACTCCCGCAGCCACGCTTTTCTCGATTTCGTTGTAGAGTTCCTCTACACTTCCGATGCATATTTGCTCCTTCGTGTCTTTGTTTCTCCAAACCGGGAGCGGCGTTCCCCAGTATCTTGACCTGCTGAGGTTCCAGTCGTTGAGATTCTCGAGCCAGTTGCCGAATCGTCCTGTTCCGGTGCTTTCCGGCTTCCAGTTGATGGTCTTGTTGAGTTCGAACATACGGTCTTTGAGGGCCGTTGAACGAATGAACCAGGAATCGAGCGGATAGTAAAGAACGGGCTTGTCAGTCCTCCAGCAGTGCGGGTAGTTGTGCACATGCTTCTCGATTCTCAGAGCCGTTCCCGCCTTCTTCATCTCCATGCATAGCACGATGTTGAGGTCTTCTGCCTTGCTTGCTGCTTTCTCGTCGTATTTTCCGTCCTTGTTGAATTCCGGCGCATATGCATTCTTTACGTAATCTCCAGCATGGTTGGCGTATAGTTCCTTGTCTACACATGCTGCGACGAAGTTGTCAGCCAGCTCATCAATAAGGTAGTACTTACCAGTGAGGTCGACCATAGGCCGAGTTTCTCCTGCCTTGTTGATGAGGAAAAGCGATGGTACGCCCGCGGCCCTTCCGACCCTCTGGTCGTCGGCACCGAATGTGAGCGCGATATGCACGATTCCCGTACCGTCGTCGGTAGTGACATAATCGCCCGGTATGACTCTGAATGCAGCCTCGCTCATTTCGACGAACTGGTCGGATCCGACAGAGAAGATGTTTTGTGGATGCTCCTTAGCGAAATCCTGAATATATTCTGCCGCGTTGGCGTCGAGTTTCTCGCACGGCTTGATCCAGGGCATGAGCTGCTCATATCTCATTCCGATGAGGTCGCTGCCCTTGTAGTGTCCGACAATGCGGTAAGGCACGATTTTGTCTCCTTGCTTGAACTCGTCCATCGGTGCCTGCTCGCCTTCCGGCTTGAAGTATGCGCTGACGAGCGCCTCCGCCATGATGAGGCTGATTTTCTCCGCCGTGTAGGGGTTGTATGTCTGCAGGCAAACGTAGTCGATTTTTGGTCCGACACAGAGGGCCGTGTTTGATGGGAGAGTCCATGGCGTTGTGGTCCATGCGATGAAGCAAGGTGTACCCCAGTTGCACATCTCCGGCTTTGTGTCGATTGCCTTGAATATAGCCGTTGCTGTCGTGTCCTTTACGTCGCGGTAGCATCCCGGCTGGTTGAGCTCATGGCTGGAAAGTCCTGTGCCCGCTGCCGGGGAGTAAGGCTGTATGGTGTATCCTTTGTATAGAAGGTCCTTGTCGTAAAGTTGTTTAAGCAGCCACCATAGCGTTTCGATGTATTTGTTCTCGTATGTGATGTATGGATGTTCGAGGTCGACCCAGTATCCCATTTTCTCGCTGAGGTCGGTCCACTCGTTGGTGTACATCATGACGTTCCTGCGGCAGTGCTCGTTGTATTCTTCGATGGATATTTTCTTTCCGATATCCTCCTTCGTGATACCAAGGTCTTTCTCGACTCCCAGTTCGACAGGCAGACCGTGTGTGTCCCATCCTGCTTTTCGCTTTACCTGGTAGCCTTGCATTGTGCGGTATCGGCATATTGTGTCCTTGAGGCTTCTTGCCATGACGTGGTGGATTCCTGGATGTCCGTTGGCTGAAGGTGGTCCTTCATAGAAAATAAACGAAGGACATCCTTCGCGTTCAGACATACTTCTGTGGAAGACATCAAGCTGCCTCCATTTTTCTAAGATTTCTTTGTTTACCTCGCTGAGATTGAGACGCGAGCGCTCTGCAAATTTCATATTTTTCAGTTTTGAGTTTTCAGTTTTTCTGTGCCCATGCGGATGTGCACGTGGATGTCGGCCAATGGCGACCGCAACCCTATTGCTGCATAGTAGACAACCACGGCAGTCGCAGTCTTTGAGCAGGAAGACGCACTGTGGCGCATCTTTCCTTACTGAGGAGACGCCATAATGGGCGTCTCTACTTTCTGGCGGGTCTATATGTTGAGTACGAGCTGCTTGTAGAATTCAGCCTTTTCGATTTTCTGCTCCTTGTTGCAATAATGGCATCGCATGATTCCGTTGTCTTTGTCTGTGACATAGAAGAATGAGCGCATGGGCTCGTTGTTGGATATGCATACGGGGTTTGCGCATTTGACAACGTTCTCGAGCGTGTCGGGGAGCATGACCTCTTTCTTTTCAACCACCTCGTAGTCCCTTATGATGCAAAGGCGAATGTTTGGGCAGACAACAGCCAGACGGCTGATTTCGTCGTCCGTGAGCATTCGGTTGGAGATTTTGATCATTCCTTTCTTCCCGATTTTGTTGCTGCTGAGGTTGTTTCCGATGAGCACGGGCTCGGGGAATGTGTCGAGCTTGAGGAGGTTTGCCACGGTGAAGAGCTTTGATGTGGGTATGTGGTCGATGACCGTTCCGTTTTCGAGTGCGGCCACGAGCAAGTCTTTTCGTTTCATTTTTGTCGTGCTGCTATTTATGGGATGATGGTTTTGTCGTTTCTTAGGTCGTTGAGCGTGATGCCCAGTACGTCGCAAATGAGCGCCTCTCTGGCGAAGAGCCCGTTGCCCGCCTGCTCGAAGTAGTACGCGTGGGGTGAGTCGTCGATGTCTCGCTCGATTTCGTTGACACGAGGCAGCGGGTGTAGGATTTTCATGTTCGGTCTGCAGTCCTTTAACATAGACTTACGCAGGATGTATGCGTCCTTGACCCGTTCGTACTCCATGAGGTCTGTGAATCGCTCGCGCTGCACTCTCGTCATGTATATGATGTCTGCGTCGGCGATGGTCTCAGCGGTGAAGTCTGTCTGCTCGATGAACTTCACTCCGTTTTGCCGGCAGAAGGTCTTGTATTCCTGCGGCATCTCGAGTTCTTTTGGCGCGATGAAGTGGAACGTAGGATTGTATGACGATAGAGACATGAGAAGGGAGTGTACGGTCCTGCCGTATTTGAGGTCTCCCACCATGTATATGTTGAGATTTTCGAGTGTTCCCTGTGTCTTGTAGATTGAGTAGAGATCGAGCATGGTCTGAGACGGGTGTAGGTTTGCTCCGTCGCCTGCGTTGATGATGGGTGTGTCGGTCATCTCACTGGCATAAAGCGCAGCTCCCTCAAGCTTATGACGCATGACGATGACGTCGGCATAGTTTGACACCATCTTGATTGTGTCCTTGAGCGTCTCGCCTTTCGTTGAGCTCGTGGCTTTAGGGTCGGCGAATCCGATGACCCTGGCTCCCAGTCTGTTGGCCGCAGTCTCGAAGCTGAGCCTGGTTCTGGTGGAAGGTTCGAAGAAAAGTGTCGCCACAACTTTTCCTTCAAGTATTTTCCTGTTAGGATGAGCCTCCATTTCGCATGCCATGTCGAGCAGGTACTGTATTTTCTCGTGGCTGTAGGACGATATGGAGACGATGCTTCTGTTCGCCATTGTTACTCTCTTTATT
>OCTX011546065.1_pt1 | contig 11128 bp, 9 predicted proteins | sample 1539691 | NCBI WGS metagenome assembly OCTX01 (sample SAMN02144231, study PRJEB22623) | gut metagenome | biome: sheep rumen | host: Ovis aries | place: New Zealand | reverse complement strand
TTTACAATTGCATCCATGTAGTACTTGTCTCCTTAAAACTGTCTCTTGCAGGCAGACTATACTCTGCCTGCACTTATTTATCCAAAATCTCTGTTACTGCATTCAGAAATGCTCGCATCTGCGCATCTGTACCGATGGTGATCCTGATGTAATTATCAATGCGTGGCTTGTTGAAATACCGTACATAGATTTTTCTGCTCTTTAACTCGTCAAACAACTTCTTTGCCGGATATTCCAGGTGCGTTGCAAAGATGAAGTTTGACTTTGCATCCGGGAAAGCAAATCCAAGGTCTTTCAGTTCCGCTTTCACCCATTCCCGTGTCGCGATGATCTTTTTACAGCATGTATCAAAATAAGCACGATCCTTCACCGCTGCCACACCTGCTGCCAGTGCTGTCTGATTCATCGTGTAAGAATTAAATGAAAACTTCACATCGTTCAAATATTTGATCAGTTTTGCGTCACCAAACGCAAATCCGATCCGCATCCCGGCCAGGGATCTGGATTTTGACATTGTCTGAACGACCAGAAGATTATCATATTTTCGGATTAATGGCAACACAGATGCTGCGCCGAAATCTACATATGCCTCATCGATGATCACGACAGAATCGGGATTGCTTTTGATGATCGACTCGATCGCATCCGTCCCCATACACACACCGGTCGGCGCATTCGGATTTGGCAGGATCACGCCACCGTTTTCCTTTTTATAATCCTCAGGATCGATCGAGAAATCATCCTTTAACGGCATGCATTCATACGGGATCCTGTAAAGATCTGCCCAGACATCATAAAAAGAATATGTGATGTCCGGGAACAGGATCGGCTTTTCACTATTGAAAAACGTCAGAAATGCCATCGCCAGCACATCATCTGATCCGACTCCGACAAAGACCTCTTCTTTTTCCACACCATATTCTTCCGCGATCGCAGATACCAGCACATCCGCACTCGGATCCGGATAGCGGCGCATCCCCTCTTCCGTCACTTCACGGATCGCCACGCGAACCGCCGGTGATGGCGGGTAGGGATTTTCATTTGTGTTTAATTTAATAATATTTTGCTCTTTCGGTTGTTCGCCGGGTGTATAAGGAACCACCCGGCGTACATTCTCAGTCCAACTCATTTAATCATCATCCTCAGTTTCTGACCAGTATACAATAACCGGCGTTCCAACCTCTACCAGATCATACAGCTCACCCGCTGCTTTTGTCGGCAGATTCACGCAGCCGTGCGATCCGTTGTAAACATAGATCGTACCGCCAAACTTACCACGCCATCTTGCGTCATGCAGTCCCTGTCCGCCATTAAACGGCATCCAGTAAGAAACCGGCGAATGGTATTCTGAACCGTCATCGTTACGCCCGTTAAGCGTGCGGTTTCTCTGCTTAATGTAAATCGAGTACATACCCGGTGTCGTACCGTGGCGACGTGATGTCTTACCGGTAACGCACGGACTCTCCCATACGACCGAACCACCTTCCATCAGATAAACCGTTTGTCTGGTCAGATCCACTTCAACATATTTGTCACCGTACTCATGCTCACCAAGGCTGATCGCGCGTTTCTTCCAGCACGGTTCTCTGGTTACATCTTCCTTTGCTTCCAGCTCCTCTAACAGAAGCTCCTCTTCTGCTTTCTTATCCAGCTGCCAGCCGAAATATCCGCCGGGCACAATAACGGTCTCGCCTGCATGGTTGACAAATTCCCGTTCCGTAAATGCTGTATCATATGTTGCGGCAAATTCCTCAACGAAATCGGTTACATAATCTTCATCAAAGGTCACTTCCAGATCATCACTGACATCGATCCACTGACGAATCACATTTCCATCGATTACATACGGGTCCGTCCCCTGCATTTCGTAAGTAATCGTCATGCATGCAATGTCATTGACTTCTTCCAGCGCAGCTTTTGCCTCCTCTGAATCTGCTTTTAACACGGGATCTTCATAGCATCCCTTATCCGCCAGATTGACACTCGGCTCCATACCTGCAACCGCTTCATTGATCGCTGCATATACCTGGTCCGGATATGCCACCGTGCCATAGACTTCATCCACGATCGTAAACGCTCCATCCGTCATGGTATCGGAGATGGTCGCATTTTCAGAAGGAATCATCTGTGATTCATCCAGACAGTTCAATGTCGGGATCACTTCATTTAAAGCATCCGCGTCATATACGGCGATATCCTCAAGGTGGATCTCTTTATCTCTGAATACATCAACAAACCAGAGCTTCGTATCCTGTGCTTTTAAGGCATCCGTTACCTTTGTATCCAGCTTTGCCTGTACGCCAAAGTCAGCGCCCTTTAAAACCTCTGTCTGATCATTGCGTTCCTCGATCGTCAGCTCATAGCCTTCTACGTCGGCTGTCAGAAGCGTTTCCGCTTCCTTATCTGTCTTCCACGATACATCAACCTGGTTTACAGAAGTTTTTGGCATAAAAAATGCTGTCTGGAATACGATAAATCCAGTCAGATAAACGCCTGCCACAACGATCGCACATATGATCAGTGCGAGCGTTCCCTTACCTATTTTCTTTGTATTCGAGCCGGCAGTATCTTCTGACGCTTCATCAGCCTCATCTTTTACTGCTGCTTCGCCCTCATCGACAGATTCTGGCTCAGCCTCGTCAACTACTTCTTCGACAGCTTCTTCTCCGACGGCTTCTTCCGATCCGTCATCGATGGTTCCCTCGTCGAACGTTTCCTCATTGACAGTCTCTTCCTCGCCTTCCTCTGTGATCTCCTCTTCGACGATTTCTTCTTCGTCAGGCTCGTAATTGTCCGGTGTTATCTCTCTCACGACTCAACTCTCCAAATAAAAAGGAATAGTAACACATACTCAATATAGTATAAATAATACAAAAAGGCAATGAAATCTATTTGCACATCCCGGAAAATATGCTATACTTCTTTCGTTCGCAAAACGGGGTGTGGCTTAGTCTGGTAAAGCGCTCGTCTGGGGGGCGAGAGATCGCAGGTTCAAATCCTGTCACTCCGATCAAAGCAAAAAGGTGCACTGCCATTTTCTGACAGTGCACCTTTCTTCATTTTACGATTCCGGTCCAAACCAGACACGTTTTTACGGCTCGAAGTCAAATCCCTGGAACACTTTGATTCCTGTATAGTTTTTCGCTTCTTCTTCGCCCTTCAGGACACGGATGGCACCTGCTGCCATCGCTTCCATCTCGAACTCACCCGGATATGCAGAAACCGGTGCGATCCATTCATTGGCTTCTTTGATCTGTGCGACCAGGTCCTTGCTGTGAACCATCCCGCCGCCAAGCAGAATGCCATCCACTTTTCCGTGCAGTACAGATGCCATGGATCCGATGCATTTATTGATCTGATAGATCATGGAGTTCCAGACCATTTCAGCGTACTTGTCACCATTGGCAGCTCGCTCTGTCACCTCGATCGCGTCCGAAATTCCCAGATGGCTGACAAAGCCGCCGCTTCGCGTGCAAAGATGCCTTAAATGTCTTAAGTCCTTGCCTTCCGCATAATCCACCAGCTCTGCTACACCTACGGAACCGCAGCGGGTCGGTGCCATCGGCCCTTCACCGCCGACGATATCAAAACCGTCGATCATCTTTCCGTTCTGATGTGCGGAAACAGAGATACCGCCGCCAATATGACAGACTACAAAGCTGCACTCCTCATACTTCTTTCCCATGGAAGCAGCATGACGGATCGCGGTCTCTTTTAAGTTCAACGAATGCAGATGCATCGTGCGATATACGCCCCTGATACCGGTCATACGTGCAACATCCTGCATTTCATCCACGTCAGGCGGATTGACTACAAATGCCGGTTTGCCATACTGATTGGCAAATTCATTTGCAATCTGCGGGCCGAGCTGTGCCGGATGCTGAATGCCATTCGCACCTCTGGTCGCATGATCGAGCAGGATCTCGTTAATCCCGTATGTACCGCCTTCCATCGCCATCAGGCCGCCGCCGCGGCCGACAAAAGCATCCACGTCATCAAGTGTAATCCCATTCTCTTCTAACAGATTCAGAATGGTTTCCTTACGATAAGGCAACTGTGCAGAGATTCCATTAAACTCAGCCAGCTTATCCGCATCATGAGAAACATTTTTGGAAAAAAGAACTGTTTCATCCTCAATCAGCGCGATCTTTGTGGATGTGGATCCCGGATTGACTGCAAAAATCTTATAACTCATATCGTTCTTTTCCTTTCTGATCCTGTTACAGGCCTATTTAATACCCGCAGCGCGTACCGCTGAAATTACGATATTGCCTTTGATTTCTGAAACTGGCGCCCCTCTGGAGCAGTCACAAACCACTTTGTTAAAGCCCTGCAGCATCGGACCGTATGCATCCGCATGACCAAACTGCTGGATCAGCTTCACGCCGCAGTTACCGACATTCAGATCCGGCCAGATCACAACGTTTGCCTTACCTGCAACCTTGCTCTCTCTCTTGACTTTCTTCTCAGCAACCGCCGGAACGATCGCTGCGTCAAACTGAAATTCTCCGTCGATTGCGAGGTCCGGGCGCTTTTCATTTGCGATCTTTACAGCTTCTACGACCTTATCGATCAGCTCGCCCTGTCCGCTTCCCAATGTAGAATAGGAAACCATTGCGCAGCGCGGCTCCCATCCAAGGAGGGAAGATACGGTCTCGCAAGCGGAAATAGCAATGCTTGCCAGCTGATCCGGGTCCGGGTTTGTGCATACCGCACTGTCGCCGATCGCAAGCAGGGAACCTTCACTGCCTTCAAATCCAGGAATGTCACACAGACCGATACTTGAGATCGTGCTGATGCCTTCCTGCATACCGATGATCATCTGACCAGCCAGAAGTACGTCACCGGTTGTATTGTTGATACCTGCAAACGTAACGTCTGCGTCACCAACAGCCTGCATTGTCATTGCAAAATACAGCGGATTTTCCATTCTGCGGCCGAGTGCCTTCTGCTTTAATCTGGTATCCGGCATTGCCACATACTTTTCAATGACTTCATTTTTATAGTCTTCATCATGAATATCCACGATTGTGAATACAGACTCTTCGTATCCTCTCTCTGCGATCAGCTCTTTGATCTGAGCAGAATCACCTACCAGAACAGGAATGATGTAGCCGTCTTTTCCACATTCGTAAGCAGCCTGCATCATTTTTTCATTGTCTGCTTCCGGAAAAGCGACCTTCTGCGGATTCAGTTTCGCTTTTTCATAAATTTGATCTAATACGCTCATAAGTTCTCCTTTTATACACCGAACATCTCTTTGAGAACAGCTCTGAACTCTGCCACTTTGCTCAATTCATTCCGGCAATATGCACGCATACCGAGCATTCCGTGTGCCATAAACGCAGCGCGCGCTCTGGGATTGTCAATATAGAACAGACCGGATTTGCATCCATCCTGAATGAATACGGTATAGGCGTCTGTTAATTCTTCATACAGTTCCGGTGAACCAAACGCAGATTTTCTGGCATTCTCGATATTCCGGCTGCTGCCATACTGCAGACGATCGATCACTTCCGCTTCGATGCTCAAGAGTCCGATCAGATCTCTGATGCGAACCTCCGGTGCTTTTTCCTGGTTCGTCAGGACCTTACATGCTTCGCGTAACATATGGTTTTCCATCGTCTCGGTACACTTCTCATTCAGTTCCCACTGTGACGGGAAGAACTGATAAGTATATCCGGGTTCTTTTCCGAGCTCCTGATCCACTCTGGACAGCGGAATGTTGCTGGTGCCCATTGCACGCGCAACCCGAATCGCTGCATCGACGATCGTGTTGATTTCCTTCGTCTCTTCCGACATCTCTTCAACAAAGCTTTCCGCTGTAACAGTATTTTCGCCCGGCGGTGTGATGATCATCGGCTCAAGGACAACATCATGTCCTTCCACTTCTTCCGCATACAGATACGGCAGCATATGTCCAAGGTTGGAATACTCCTTAATGCTGTGCAGCGCAAGACCGCGGATCGCTTCTTCCGGAACCTTTACGCCTTCCGGCAGAATCTTGACCGGCTGGCCGTCCTTCATGGTATAACCGATCCAGAAATGAGATGTCAGGATCACGCCCTTTCCATTCGGATTTCCAAAGACCGCATGACACATAACCGCTGTGGAGCCGTTTGCCCAGATGACACTCTGTACACCGGATTTTTTCATTTCTTCCTCAGAGAAGAAATCCTTCGGATCCTGGAACTGGATCACGATTTCCTCCGGTCCCATACCGGTATCTTCAAGCACGTGATGTGTAACGCCAATGATCCGCTCTTTCATCGGGATTGATTCATCTGCCAGCTGATCAAGTTTATCACTCTTTACATAATAATGGTCTTCTTTATCCCAGATGCCGTAGCGGGATTCTTCCTGACCATGCCATACAAACCACCAGTCGATCATATCTGCTGTTGCATTCGGCATAAACGTACAGGTCGAAATATATCCACATGCACCTTCCAGATAACCGTATCCGATATACTCCGGCTCTACGTAGCATTTCAGTACCTCGTCCCGGTTTTCAAGCGGGATCATATGCTCGTCATCGAGCATCCGGCTTTTAATGTCTGTCGCCATCTGATGTGGCGGCGGAAAAAGAGACAATGCATAATATTTGGCATACTGCTTTTCCTGATCTTCTTTCGTTAAAATTCTCATAGGTCTCTCCTTTGTGCTCTAGCTATTATGAAAAATGATAACTGCTTGAGCTCCGCCCCCTGCATTCGCAGGTCCTTCAGAATAAATCCTTATAGCCGGTGAACAAGTTCCCCGCTTTTCGTCTTTATTCTGATGTCTCAAGCAGTTACCTTATATTTACAGGTTTTCCTCTACCAGATCGATCAGCTCTTTCATGGTATCGCAAGCTGCTGCGGTCGGGATCTCAAGCGGATCGGTATCCAGCTCGTTCTCGATCTCGGAAAGAAGTGCTACCATGTTCATGGAAGTTTTTCCCATATCTTCTTTTACCTTTGTGTCAATGGTAATTTCTCTTTTAAATGCCATTGTTGCCAGTTCCAGTACTTTCTTCTCAAGTTCAGCTCTATCCATTGTTTTTCCTCCTTTTAAACAACCTATACGATTTCCTGAATGGATTGATTTACTCTTCTTCTACAAGCTCCCAGAATACTGTTTTGTAACCGTCTCTCTGTACGATCTTTGCTCTGACCGGTACCGGCAGCTCCTCTGCCAGTGCACGTTTTTTCTTCTTGTTAACACCAAGGATAACTGCGTTAACGCTCGGGCCTTCTTCTAACTGTACTTCGCCGAAGCAGTACGGCTTGAATTCGCCCATGTCCGGTCTGGATGAAAGCAGTCCCGGCAGGATCATGGTCTTCATGACACCTTTGCCGCTGATCTCATACCACTCGGTCTCCATGCATCCGCATGTGTTGCATGCATATACCGGCGGATACTCTACCGCGCCGCATTCCGGGCACTTACGGGCAAGGATTTTACCTTCTTCTAAATTCTCATAAAAGGTTCTAACAATTTTCTCTAATTTGATTGCCATTGTCTCTCCCTCCCGCTTATTCTTTCGTTCTCAAAATGATGGATGCTACGTTCTGTCCGCCGCCATATCCGCGCAGGAATGTGGTCTTCGGAAGTTTCTTGACCTGACGGTCGCCCGCTTCTCCACGCATCTGTACAACTGCTTCATGGACATCTGCCATACCGCTGGCTGCATGCGCATGGCCGAAAGAGGTACGTCCGCCGTTGGTGTTGATCGGCTTGTCACCGTCATAAGCGGTCCGTCCGTCAATGATGTACTTCCAGCCTTCATTCTTCGGAAGGTATCCTGCGATCTCTGCTGCTACCAGGTGAGACGTGATGATGAAGTCGTTTGCAAAGAACAGATCAATCTCTTCCGGTTTTACGCCGGTCTGCTGGTAAACCTGCTCGGTTGCAAGCTCGGTTGCTTTCCACTCAAAGTGCGGATTGGAAGCCTCAACAGCTGCACTGCCGATACCGAGGATCTCGATCGGCTTTTTGCATTTGCCCTTTGTGATCTCTTCTACTTTATCCGTCGCACAGATGATCGCGCAGGCAGCGCCGTCACACTTCATCTCCATGCCGGATACGCGAAGCAGATCGCCAACTTTCGGATTGTACGGGGAACGCATGTATTCCATCACATCGTCAAAGCCCTGCTCTTTTGCTTCTTCCTCATAAGATTTCTTCATGAGTGCCAGCGGATGATGCAGCGCGTTCTTTCTATTGTTCAAAGACATGTGGATCAGTGTATCATCCATTTCCTGATCGGAAAGACCTGCTTCTCTCTTATAACGCTCTGCAGTATTGTCAAAGATCAGCTGTGTGCCTGCTACGAAGCTTCTGTTGTAGCAACGGTCATACAGCCAGCCAAGCGTGCTGTTGAACCGTTCCATGCTCATCTTTTCACGTTTCCACGGATGTGTCGGAACGCAGACACCATCACCGAACTCCACGCAGCCTGTCAGAACACAGTCATACTTGCCGCTTGCTACCGCATTCACAGCGATCTCCAGTGCAAGATAACCGGTACAGCAAGCTTCAGAGTGATGCATGGAGCCTTTTCCCTTCATACCGAACCAGTTCGCGATCTGAACGTTCGGTGTCAGGTAGTCGGATCCATTCAGCGGGCTTGCCTCTCCATGATAGTAATACTGAACGTCTTTCGGGGTAACTCCGGCGTCTTCCATTGCCTTCAAAGCTGCATAGCCATACAGCTCGCCTTCAGAAAGTCCGTTTGTCTCGTCGTTGTCAACCGTATACATAAACGGTGTACAACCAACGCCGATGATCGAAACGCTTCTGGCATACTGGTTTAATGTTGTCTGATTAAACTGACCCATATCGTTACTTCCTTTCTTTTAATATTTTCGTTGTACCTGTTGATCCTATTATATGAAATCTTCACCTGTAAAAGCATCGTTCTGATTCATGATTTTGACACAAAATAACGGGCGATGATTGTGCGAACGCACAAATGATTTGACGGATTGCAGACGAAGTCATACAATAAACACAGAGCCAACATAGAAAAAACCCTGTATTTTAGCGGATTTCGGAGGAAAAACGATGCTTTTATCCCAGCTGATTGCCAGATTAAAGGATTATCGGATCGAATATTACGGAAGCGAAGATACGGACTTTGATCTGCAGACTGTCCGTTATTATGTGCATTCGAATAAAACCATCAGTCCATACACCTTATATCTTGCCAATACGAGACGTCTCCCGGAACCGGAAGAGAATATCAGAGCCTGTATTTTCTGCTACGGAAGCCGGATTGATTTTTCTCCCTATGTCGGAACCAATACTGGTCTTGTATATTTGGGCGAAGAGGTTTCTTCCCAGGAACTCTTCAATGATCTTCTGGAGGAACTGACGGAAGTCGAGCAGATCACAGCAGGACTGCATGTCCTTTCAAATGCACTTTTTTCCGGTAACGGACTGCAATATCTGGTCAACCAGGCAGCCATCGTATTCGAGAATCCGATCTCCGTTGTCGATCTGCAGGGCAAGTACCTTGCCATTTCAGATTGGAGCGGCGAAAAAGATCCGATTGTTGAGGAAGCAGAAAACGGTTATATCAGTGAAGACGGCATGGCGCTGATCCGCCGCATGAAGCTGGATGAAAAGATGCGTGCAACCGGACGGGCGATCTATTTTGACAATCCCATGCTCGGGCACGGCACCCTTCTTGATGCCGTCTACATCCAGGGCATCGAAGTCGCACATGTCATGCTGCAGGAACTTGGGCGCCCCTTTGACCGGTTTGATCCGGAGCTTTTGCACCGCTTCTGCAGTATGGTCGCGATTGAGCTTCAGAAAAGCTCTTATTACACGCGGCATAAGGGCGTCATGTATTCCTATGCGCTCTCAGATCTTCTGGGAACACCGGGTGTCAATATCAATGCCGTAAAATCCAATCTGAATTCACTCGGCTATGTTTTAAAAGAAGACCTTTATATTATGGCCATCCCTGCCACCTCCTATTACAGCAGCGACCTGCGGACCGACATCATCCTGCATACGATCCAGCAGATCCTTCCCGGCAGTCTTTACTCTGTCTATGAAGACACGCTGGTCTTTCTCTTTTCCAAAAAACGGTATGAAGGCTTTACTGAATATGAACGGGAACGGCTGACGCGCTTCCTGGAAGCCAATAACTTATCAGCCGGCATCAGCAATTTCTTCGAAAAGCTCGAAGATGCTTCCCGCTTTTATCATCAGGCACTGACAGCTGTAGAGCTTGGCAGCCGCATGGAAGAGCGAAGTGGTCTGTACTACTATCGGGATTATTATATTTTCCATCTTTTGCAAACCTATGAAAAAAATGACCGTGAGCTGCGTTTTCTGATCCAGCCGGGTCTGATCCGCCTGCTTTACTATGACCGTGAGCGTGGCACGAACTTTCTGGAAACACTTGGCGCGTACCTCTCCTATCCCGGCCAGCCCGCCAGAGTCGCAGAGGCACTCCATGTCCATAAAAACACCCTGCTCTACCGCATGAAAAAGATCCGCGAGATCACACACTGCTCTTTTGAAGACGGCGAACAGTGCATGGCATATTACATCTCATACAAGATCATGGATTACCTGGGCGTTCTGACAGACAGCCGTGGAGAAGTGTACGGTTTTAGGAAAAACCGAGGATAATCTGTTATAATAACAGATAGAAAGAATCATCATTCCAGCACTATGGAGGGCATCTGCCATGGCACAGAAACAGCAGACCTTAAGTGACATCGAATACGGAAACCGCCGCGTCAAAACACAGCGTGACGTGCTGCTTGAAAAAATGAATGAACTCCTTCCCTGGCAAAAATGGATTGAGGAAATCAAACCGCACTACTACACCGGCACGCGTGGCCGCAAGCCAAGAAATCTTGAGACCATGCTGCGCATGTATCTGGTCAAATACTGGTTCGGCTGTTCCGATGAAGGTATCGAGGATGCCATCTATGACAGCTATGCCCTGCGCAGCTTCTTAAAAGTCGACTTTTTAAAAGAGCAGGTCCCCGATGCCACAACGCTCGGGCGCTTCCGACACATGCTTGTCAAAAATGGGCTGGACGAGATCATCCACAATGAGATTGAAGAAATCCTGAAAGAAAACAAACTGGCTCTGAAAAGGGGATCCTTCACAGAGCCT
>OCTX012275928.1_pt1 | contig 11129 bp, 4 predicted proteins | sample 1539691 | NCBI WGS metagenome assembly OCTX01 (sample SAMN02144231, study PRJEB22623) | gut metagenome | biome: sheep rumen | host: Ovis aries | place: New Zealand | reverse complement strand
CGCGTTCCTCGGAGCATCATAATCCTCTGTTGCGGTGCCATAGCATACCCAGTTCACCATGGTATAGAAACTTACAGACGCGTTCCGCAGCATTTTCCCTTCCTCAAAAGCGGGATTGGCAGGATCCTTCGCGTCCTCGGCAATCAGCGCAAAGTCCGCGCTTTCTCCCGGCGCCAGCGCCGGAATCCGGACAAATCCGTAAACGCTCAGTACCGCGCCTTCCTTCAGGGCTTTCCCGGTGTTGTTCGTGACAACCCCGTGGAACCCGTCGCTCTCCATCCAGATTTCCGCGTCAATCCGTCCGGTTTCCTCCTCTGTCCGTATGCTGTACAGCGAAACGGTATTCCAGGGGGAATCCGACTGGACAGCGATGGAGCCGCCGGGTCCGAGGGTCCGCACCGTGCGGAGCACCACCGGCTCCTTTGGCTTGGCGTCCTCCTCTTCTTCTCCCCAGTATTCTTCGTACAGCCGGGCCTTCAGGTTTTCGCCTTCCACGTTCCAGCGATGCATGCCGGTGCCGGGCACCGCGCCGGACAGGGTCATGTAGCGGGTATAAACGCCGTCCGCATCCTGTACCTGGTTCACGGTCACCGCTGCCACCGGTCGGTTCAGGGCGGAATTCTGCGCCATCACCGTCACCGCCGCGGCGGCCGCCAGCGCCAGCGCCGGCAGAACCGCCCACATCCACTGGGTTGCGCCGCGCTTCTTCAGCACAAACCACAGGATCAGGCCGATCAGAATCACACCGGCAGCGATCGCCGCTGCAACAGGCATGGAATTATGCACCGGCAGCGGTGTATCGTCCCCGGCTTCAGCCAGGGCACCGTTGTTTTCCTGCAGGAACAGCATGCCGTTGTACAGCGTTGAATCCAGGCGGATCAGCATCTGCTGGAAGAAAGTATGCATCAGGCTTTCAGCGTTCAGCACCGCGTCCCCGGCCTCCCAGGCCAGGATATAAATCCGCCCCGCACCAGCTGTTTCACGCCAGATCAGCCCGTTGCCAGCCGCATCAGTCAGCAGGGGGGTCCCGCCGCTGATCCGCGCCAGCGCTGTTTCCGGATGCTTTCCGCTGGCCGCCTGGCCGACAAAGCCCTCCAATGCCGGAAGCACGCCGTCCGATACGGTAAATTCTGAAGCCCGCAGGGCGGTCAGGTTCCGGATCAGGTCCAGGTTGCCCGGGGCGGTGGTGCCTCCGCCGCACAGCAGCACCCGTCCCTGGGCGACCCAGTCTGTCAGGGCTTTTTGCTGTTTTTCCGTCAGCAGTGACGGATCCGTATCATCCAGCACGATCATTCCAAAGGAATTCAGCAGCTCCGCCTCATCCGGCAGGGTCTCGGGCGTCAGCGCCACGGTCTGCCAGTACTCATAGCGGTAGAGCGCGTCGTTCTCCTGGTTGATATCCAGATTGGCCAGGTTCCGGGGCCGGGTGGAAAGCACGCCGATCATCATGGCCGATGGATTGATAATCCCTTCCGGCGATGCGTTGACCGCGCAGATCACTTCCCCGTCCCGCAGGATTTCAATGGTAAACACCTCCTGGCGGACCTCCGCCGTCACGGGCAGCACCACGGTACGCTCCCCGCCCGCCGGAACGGAAAGGGGTGCTTCATACCGGTCATATTTCACTTCCGTGGCGTAGGTATTCACCGCCAGGATGCCCTCCAGGTCTTCCCCGCGGTTTTTCACGGTCACCCGGATCGGAATCGTCTTTCCATAGGTGATCTGTTCCCCGTATCCGAGATGAACCTCCACCTCCAGGGAAGAGTTCTCCCTCTCCGTATGAATGCTCTCCGCCGAAGCGGCGCCGATCCATACCAGCAGGCAGATCACGATCCAGATCGCAAACCGCCGTGCGGTTTTTCCATGCATACACATTCCTCCTTGCATTGGGATCCCGTCAATTTATACGTACCACAGATCCCGATTGTTCCAAAAAGCGCAAAAAAAACCGTATAAAGGGAAAAAATATTGTTTTCCCGGCGCAGTTCCGCGGATTTTTAAAAGAAGAATTTCCTCCGGAGCGCCGCCCGCAGCGGCGGGATCATCGACGCGATCAGCAGGAATAACCCGATCAGGCAGATGACGCTCACGCAGTACAGCGACCAGACAAACATCGGCGTTCCGAAGGTGATATGCTGGAAAAACTCCACCAGCATAAAGCTCAGTCCGATTGCGATCAGCAGAAGGCTCATCAGCCGAAGCCGTCCCTGAACGATATAACGCATCATCGCCACCCCGGCCAGCGTCAGCACAGCCGCCAGCAGCGTCACTGGAAAGGCAAAGGACAGGAACCAGTGACCGCCGGTATTCACACAGAGATACAGCAGGTATCCGCCCAGGCAGGCAAAGTCAATCGGCAGGAAAATCATCGGCCGCCACCGGTGGAAGAACAGCGGCAGCAGGCACCAGACCCACAGCAGCGCCATGCCCAGCGCGGCAATTCCGCTCCAGCCGACCTCTCCCGTACTCTTCAGGCAGAAGATCAGGCATCCCAGCGCGGCTGCCGCCAGAATCACGGTCACCAGTCCCAGCACCAGATATTTCCCGCTCTGCTTTTCCGCCCGGGGATACCGGTCGGAATAGGGGGCCGCCTCCTGCAGGTACGCCGGAGCCGGTACGGAAGGAACCGGCGTGTGGCACAGCGGGCATTCCGCCGCGCCTTCCTGCAGCCGCACGCCGCAATAGATACAATACATTTTTTACTTCACCGCCTGTTGCTTTCAATGTCCACCGGGATTCCATTCTCCACCAGGGCGGAGAAGAACAGCCGCTCCAGCTCCGAATCCCGGATTCCCCGGATCATGCTGATATAGGTTTTCCCCTGCCAGCTGACCACCGAGCAGTTGTTGGGATAGGAATACTGTACCCCGATAATGAAGTCAAACCGCTCCACATACGGCGCCATCGCGTCCGGCAGCGTTACCTCACCCATATTGGAGATATTCAGGCATCCCTTGCTCTCCCCGCTCAGCGCGTATACCAGACGCATAGCCAGGGTCTTCACCGGCAGGGGAATCAGCCGGAGCGGCAGGCTGCGCTGCAGGTTTACGTTCGTTGCAACCCGACCGGCCATCCGCTGCCGGATGGTTTCCGCCGCCAGCTGGTGATACATCAGCCGGCAGATTTCCTCATGGGTATATTCCCCCAGCCGCGGATCAAATCCGATATTCACCGCCAGGGTAAAGTTCCGCAGCGTCTGCAGGCCGAAGGTTTTCCGCAGATTCACCGGAATTGTGATCTTGATGTGCCTCCGCCGTCCGATGGTTGGGTCCTCCTGCTGCCGGGCCAGGACAGCCTCCGCCATCACAGCCGACAGGTAGGCGGTTACGGTGACGCCTTGCTCGTGCGCCTTTTCCAGCAGCTTTTCCGTCGGCACGATGCCCGTTACGATATGCCGGAAAAAGCCTTCCTCCGGATTTCCGTGCAGGCGGTAGGCGTTTTCCTCCGCCCGGGTGACGGAAGCCCTGACCGTGCATAGCTGGAAGCAGTCTCTTGTCTCCTCTTCCTTCGGCGGGTCCGCCGGATCCAGAATACGCCCTTCCGCCGGGATGAAGGTGCCCTCCTTCAGCGTCAGGTACCGTGCTGTCAGGTTCTGCAGGTATGTCATGCCGCCCGTTCCGTCCGTCACGGAATGGAAGAATTCAACGGCAATGCGGTTTTGATAATAGAGGATACGTATACAGCATTTCTTCAGTTTTCGCCGGGTCATGGGCGTCAGCGGCCATGCGTAGTCTTCCTCCGCCCGGGGCGCTTCGCTCACCGTCTCCAGGTAATACCAGAAAAAACCGGTCCGCAGCCGCACGTACATCGTGGGAAAACGCGGCAGCAGGTCTGCCGCCGCCTGTTCCAGAATCTTCGGATCCACCTTTTCCTTCAGCGTCACCGAAACCCGGAAAACATTGTTCCAGTTTTTTCGCATCACGGCCGGAAAAATCAGCGCCGCATTATCCAGCCGGTACCATTGTTTCTTCATTTCCTGCCTCGCGCGTTCCCCTGAACGCACCCGTTTCTCATAATTGTTCCCATGGACAGTATACCATATCCGCCCGTTCCGCTCAACCGCAGCCCCCGGATCCGGATGTCATATTGACTTTTGCCCCTGTTATGGTACGATGCTCATACTTAAATGAAATCCATCCGGATCAGGAAGGGAGGAATCACCATGGCTGCCGGTCCGGTCATCGGCCTGTGCGCCCATGTGGACGCGGGAAAAACCACCCTTTCCGAATCCATGCTCTTTCTTTCCGGCACCGTCCGGCGCCAGGGCCGGGTGGACCATGGCGACGCCTTTCTCGATACGGACCGGATGGAGAAGGACCGGGGCATCACCATTTTTTCCAAGGAAGCCCGCCTCACCTGGAACCGGACGGACCTGACCCTGGTGGACACCCCCGGGCATACCGATTTTTCCGGCGAAACCGAACGCGCCCTGAACGTGCTGGACGCGGCGATCCTGGTCATCAGCGCGGCGGACGGCGTCCAGTCCCATACCCGGACCCTCTGGCGCCTGCTGATGCAGCGGAAAATTCCCGTTATTCTCTTCCTGAACAAAACGGATCTCCCCCATGATCCCGAAGCGTTGGCTGATTCTCTTCGGCGGGAGCTGTCCGATTCCGTCATCCCCTTCCCCGATCCGGATCCGGAAAAGCTGGCTCTGTGCGATGAAACCTGCCTGGATATTTTCCTGCGGGAGGGTGAAATCCCGGAAGCACGGATTCATTCGCTCATCGCCGCCCGGAAGGTTTTCCCCCTGTTCTCCGGTTCCGCTCTCCGCAATGAGGGCGTGGAGCCCCTGCTGGACTTCCTGGCCCGTTTTGATCCCCGGCCGCAGCCGTCCCCCGTCTTCGGAGCCAGGGTTTACAAGGTCGCCCGGGATCCCCAGGGCGCTCGCCTGGCTTTCCTGCGCGTCACCGGTGGCACCCTGAAAACCCGGGACCTGCTCTCCCTCAAAAATTCCGAAGGCGAAACCCTCTGGGCGGAAAAGGCCGCGGAAATCCGCCTGTATTCCGGGGCCCGCTATACCGCGGTGCCGGAGGTCCCTGCCGGCCGGGTCTGCTGCGTGGTCGGTCTGAGCAAGGCGCTCCCCGGGGACGGGCTGGGCTCCGATCCGGGCCATCCGGCCCAGACGCTGCGCCCCTGCTATGCCTGCCGGCTGGTGCTGCCGCCCGGGGCGGATCTCCATTACGTCCTGAATTGCCTGGAAACACTCCAGGAGGAGGAACCCCTGATCCAGGTGGAATACGTGGAAGCCCGCCGGGAGATCCGCGTACATTCCATGGGGGATGTCTACCTGGAGGTTCTCCGTTCCCAGCTGGCGGACCGTTTCGGTCTGGAGGTCTCCTTCGCCGAAAGCACCGTCCTCTACCGGGAAACCATCGAAGCGCCGGTGGAAGGCGCCGGCCATTATGAACCCCTGCGCCACTATGCGGAGGTGCATCTCCTGATCGCCCCGCTACCCCGGGGCAGCGGTCTTGTCTGCGATTCCTCCGTCTCCACCGACGACCTGGCCCTCAACTGGCAGCGCCTCATCGTTACCCATCTGCGCGAAAAAGTCCATGTTGGCGTGCTCACCGGTTCCCCGCTCACCGACCTCCATATCACCCTGATTTCCGGCAAGGCCCATCTGAAGCATACCGAAGGCGGGGATTTCCGCCAGGCTACCTACCGGGCGCTGCGCCAGGGGCTGATGAAAGCCCGCAGCATCCTCCTGGAGCCCTGGATGACGCTGGAGATCACCATGCCGGAGGACTGCGTCGGCCGGGTTATGAGCGACCTGAGCCTGATGGGCGGCCGCTTTGAATCCCCGGAGGAGGCCGGGGAGGGACTCCGCCGCCTGTCCGCCGCGGTGCCCGCCTCCGCCTGTGCCGGGTACAGCCGGCAGCTGGCGGTCTTCTCCCGGGGCCGGGGCAGCCTCACCGCCGCCTTCCTGGACTGGGAGCCCTGTGCCGATCAGGATCGGATCGTCCGGGAAAAGGGATATGATCCCTGCCGGGATGTGTGGAATCCGCCGGATTCCGTCTTCTGTTCCCACGGGGCCGGTGTCACGGTTCCCTGGAACGAGGCGGACGCGTATATGCACCTGCCCTTCCTGAAGGATGCCTCCGCCCGGGAAACCCCGGCCACCGGCCGCGCCCCGGATCCGTCCGCCGGACGCTCCGTCTATCACGGCACCCGGGAGGAGGATCGGGCGCTGGAGCGGATCTTCGAGCGTACTTACGGTCCCGTGAAAGCCCGCCAGCTGATGTCCACGCCCTCCGCCGCCGCGGAAAAGCAGCAGGATCCAGCGGAAAAAACCGCCCCGCCGGAGGAAATTCTCCTGATTGACGGCTACAACGTACTGCATGCCTGGGAGGAATGGAAACCATATCTCCCGGACCGGCTGGCGGATGCCCGGGACGCCCTGCGGGACCTGATGTGCGAGTACGCAGGAGCCACCGGACGTCCCGTCATTCTCGTTTTTGACGCCTATGCCGTACCGGCCAATCCGGGCCATGCGGAGAAATATAAGAATATCTTCGTGATCTATACCCGGGAAGCCCAGACCGCTGACGCCTTCATCGAGCAAACCACCTATTACGGACGGAATATTGCGCGGATCCGGGTGGTGACCTCCGACCGCCCGGAACAGCTGATCGCCTCCGGCAATGCTGCCCTGCGTACTTCCGCCAGGGAGTTTCATGCGGAAGTCAACAGAATAAAAGAAGGCATCGCTGCCTTCCTCGCCCGGAACAACGCCTCCCGCCCGAACCGGACCCTCGAGCAGGCGTACAAGGAAGCCTGGATAAAAAGCCGGGAGACAAAGAACGGGGAGCCCCGCTGAGGCTCCCCGTTTGGTTTTCCGCCTGCCCGGATGCTATTCCTTTTCCGTCAGCAGTTCGTATGTAACCCCGTACTTCACCGCAATTTCCCGCGCGAATGACTTTCCTTCCGGCGGGGCAATCCGGACCCGGAAAGAATTCTTCCCGTCCCGTGTCTCCGCCGTCAGCGAAACCGCCTTCCCTTCCCCGGATCCGCTGTTGATCTCGGTGTCCAGTTCCTTGGCCAGCTTGTGCATATGCGTATTGTAAATCGTGCGGATATCCCGCTTCAGAATCGCCTTCACCGCGTCCACCGCAATAAAGTATCCTTCCTCAAAGGAGGTGGTGGAGAACGTTTCGTTCAGCAGGACCAGGCTGTCCCCCGTGGTCTGGGCATACAGGTCCCGGAATCGCCGGCATTCCTCCCCCAGCCGTCCCAGATCCAGCGTCCGGTCCTCGTCCGCCGGGAAATGGGTCAGCACCCGGTCCGCCGGATCAAACACAAAGGACTCCGCCGGAACAGAAATACCGCTCTGTGCCAGCAGGAAAAGCTGTCCGGCCGCCTGGGTAATCGTCGTTTTTCCGCCGCGGTTGGCCCCGGTCAGGATGTAAACCCGCTTTTCCCGGTCAAAGGCCAGATCGTTCCGAACCACATTCTCCGGTTTTTCCGCGCCGATCAGCTTCAGGTTATAGAAGCCCTTGGCCTCCGCGCAGGCGGAGCCTTCCCGTCCTTCCCGGATCCTCGGCGTACAGAAGGTCCACCCTTCCGTCCGCTTTTTTTCGATGTATTCCGCCCATCGGGTATAGAATGTCAGTTCCGGAATCAGGTCCGAGATTTCCTTCACGCTGACATTGATATATTTCCCCAGCAGGTCCCGCAGCTTCCGGGTAATCCGGGAGGTCAGCATGGTAGCAGCGCTGTCCATCTGCCGCGGCACGGAGGAGGATCCGTCCGCGTCCGGAATCCGGGCCATGGACAGCATCGCCAGCGGGTTCCGCAGCATGACGGCGGTTTCCGTGATCCGGCCGAGGTTTTCCGCCAGGCCGATCCCGCTGTTCGCCGGATAATAGCTGGTGCTCTTGTTCCAGTCCGCCTCCGGATAGATTTCATCCCGCGGGTTCACGGAAGACAGGAAGTTTTTCAGCATCCCGGACCGGGTAAACGGCTTGGCGTTCACAGAGATCAGGCCCAGGTTGATGGCCTCGAACCGGTCGTTCAGGTTGATTCCCACTGTCAGGCTCTTCACCGCCGACGCAGTGATACGCATCTCCTCCACATCCTTGCGCAGCGCCGCGAACCCATTATCCCGGTAGATTTCCTCCACCGCGTCACGCAGCTGCAGCATCCCTTCCGAATGCAGATCCTTCTCCGACAGGCATTCCCGGATTTCCTCCACCGTTACGACATAATCGTGGTATTCCTCCAGCCGGTGCATCAGGTCCCAGACGCCGCTCTCGTCGCTTTCATGGCGCCGGACCACCCCGTAATCATAAAACATTTTGACACGTTCCAGCAGTTTGGCCATGCGCTCCCGGATTTCCGGGTGGCGCAGCAGTTCCTCAAACACCCCGCACCGGAAGGCTGTTACCTCCGGATCGGGCGTCAGGCTCCGCATCACCTGCTCGATCATGGCCTGCTCCTGGGGCTGCGCCGTGATTTTTTCCGTCACGGCATCCAGGCCCAGGTCATGCCACGCCTCCTCCGGGATCATCCGGTACTCAATCCGTTCCTGAAAGGGAAACAGCAAGCTCAGTTTGTTGGTTTTCATCCCGCATCATGATTCCTTTCGTATGGTTTCCCCGGGGCAAAGCAGAAGGGGGCGTATTTCCGGCGAAAAATAAACACAGTCCACTGAAAAAACAGTATATCACAACCTTGCCCCTTGACAATCCCCCTGACCCGTGATAGAATCCACACAATTTCATACAGGCGATGACGAAGACGGAACAGCGGGAGGCCCCGCAGAGAGCCGGGATTGGTGTGAACCGGCGGGCTGAAGCTTCATCCCATCCCTTCCGAGCCGGAGATCCGAACAGGCTTTCTCAGTAGGCGTCTCCCGTGACTGCTGCGTCAATGCATAGGGCATGACAGTGCCTGAAGAGGTGTGGAAACACACAATTTGAGTGGTACCGCGAGTCAGTATGACCCGTCTCAAAGCAGAGACGGGTCATTTTATTTCGAAAGGAGAATCGTTATGACGACCCAGACCGATCTCACCCAGCTCAGCGCCATCGGCTCCCGTCTGCGGGAAATGCGCGAAATCATGGGATGGACCACGGAGGAAATGGCTGAAAAAACCGAGGTTTCCGCTGAGGAGTACCGGCTTTACGAAGCCGGCCGGACAGACATGCCCTTCACCTTCATATATAAAGCTGCCCAGGCTTTCAATATGGAGCTGACCGAGCTGCTGGAAGGTCATAATGCGCTCCTGACTACCTATACGGTCACCCGGCGGGGTAAAGGAGAATCCACCGCCCGGGAGGAAGGCATCGCCATTTCCAACCTGGCGCCCAAGTTCCGGGACAAGAAAGCTGAGCCCTACTGGGTCCGCTATGAATATTCCGAAAAGGCCCAGACGGAGCCCATCCACCTCGTCAGCCACCTGGGACAGGAATTCGATCTGGTGCTGCAGGGCAGCATGAAGGTACAGGTCGGCGACCATACGGAAGTCCTGCATGAGGGCGACAGCATCTACTACAATTCCTCCCTGCCCCACGGCATGATCGCGGTGGACGGCAAGGACTGCGTCTTTGTCGCCATCATCCTCCCCGGCGAAGCCCCGGCAGTGCCGGAGGAGACCGCGCCGGCAGCGGCGGAAAACGCTCCCCGGCCGGAGGAACACCACCTCGTCGCCGAAAAGTTTGTGGACGCCGTCGAGGACGAAAAAGGCCGCCTGACCGCCATTTCCTTCCCGAACGCGGAAACCTTCAACTTCGGCTTTGATATCGTGGACGGAATTGCCCGCCAGTATCCGGACAAGCTGGCCATGCTCTATGTGGACAAGCACCATCAGGAAAAACGTTTTACCTTCAAGGATATCAAGGACGCTTCCAACCAGTGCGCCAATTATTTCACCTCCCTGGGCATCCGCCGGGGAGACCGGGTTATGCTGGTACTCAAGCGGCATTACCAGTTCTGGTTCTCCATGGTCGCCCTGCATAAGCTCGGTGCTATCGCCATCCCGGCCACCAACCAGCTGAAGGAACATGATTTTGAATACCGCTTCAAGGCGGCCGGCGTCAAGGCTCTGATCTGCACCGCCGACGGGGACACCGCTGAAATTGCCGAGCGCGCCGCGGCCAAATGCCCCTCTGTGCAAACCCTGGTCATGGTCAACGGTACCCGGGAGGGCTGGCACGATTTCAACGCGGAGTATTCCCTGTTCACCCGCCGTTTCCACCGTCCGGAAGACGCTTCCTGCGGCGATGAGCCGGCCCTGATGTTCTTCACCTCCGGCACCACCGGCAACCCGAAGATGGCGCAGCATAAGCACACCTACGCCCTCGGCCATTATGTCACCGCCAAGTACTGGCACTGCTGCGAACGGGACGGCCTGCACTTCACCATTTCCGATACCGGTTGGGGCAAGTCCCTCTGGGGCAAGCTTTACGGCCAGTGGCTCTGCGAAGGCGCGGTCTTCGTCTATGACTTTGACAAATTCGACGCGGCGGATATCCTGCCCATGTTCAAAAAGTACAATATCACCACCTTCTGCGCGCCGCCCACCATGCTCCGGATGTTCATCAAGGTGGACCTGGCCAACTACGACCTCAGCTCCATCCATCATATGACCACCGCCGGCGAAGCCCTGAATCCGGAAGTCTTCCGCCAGTTCGAAAAAGCCACCGGCCTGAAGATCATGGAAGGCTTCGGCCAGACGGAAACCACCCTGACCATCGGCAACCTGTACGGCACCGTTCCGAAGATCGGTTCCATGGGCAAGGCCAATCCCCAGTACAAGGTGGATATCGTGGATCCGGACGGCAACCCCGTGGCCAACGGCGAAGTCGGCGAAATTGTCATCCATACGGACGAAAGCACCCCCTGCGGCCTCTTCCGGGAATACTACCTGGAGGAGGAAAAGACAAAGGACGCATGGCACGACGGCATGTACCATACCGGCGATACCGCCTGGCGGGATGAGGACGGCTACTTCTGGTATGTCAGCCGCATCGATGATGTCATCAAATCCTCCGGCTACCGCATCGGGCCCTTCGAAATCGAGAGTGTCATCATGGAACTCCCCTACGTGCTGGAATGCGGTGTCTCCGCCGAGCCGGATGAAATCCGCGGCCAGATTGTCAAGGCTTCCATCGTCCTCACCAAGGGAA
>OCTX011788120.1_pt1 | contig 11129 bp, 19 predicted proteins | sample 1539691 | NCBI WGS metagenome assembly OCTX01 (sample SAMN02144231, study PRJEB22623) | gut metagenome | biome: sheep rumen | host: Ovis aries | place: New Zealand | reverse complement strand
AATAGTTACACTTGGCATCTTAAAATACCCAAGTAACTGCTTTGCTTTTTCACTATACGGTGTACTCTGAACATCTTGGATAACATACCATTGAGTGTGATTAACAAGAATATCACGACTATAATCCTCTGCAATTCGTAATAATTCTGTATACTGGGGCTTACCATCTACTACTCTGACGTAATTTTCGTTTGGATCCAAAGCGATCACCTTCTGCAAATTAGACAATGCCAGATCCTGCAAGTCTCCAGCCACAGATGACCATAGGGTAATCTGATTCTGAGATTCCTTCTCTTTATTAGCCTGCATAGCAGCATAAGCCTCATCACTATAGTCAACATTGGTTGTAAAGAATATATTAACTACATTTCTAAAAGGATTCTCAAGAAGTCTTTGGCGACCTACAATCTGTGGGATATCAGAAGCGATATCTAGACACATACTGTCAACATTATAGTTCGCAATAATATACGTGCTTGCACTGGGACTATAAAAGTCAACCCCTTCAAAAGAAGTCCTAGTAACAAATGTCCAACGATTATGTTGTTCACCCTTCTTAGGGATAGAACCAGCAATCGAAAGTTCTTTTGATACCCTACGAATTTTCGCCCGGTTATCATCCTGATCTCGGCATATAATGGTCACGTCTTTCGGGTCAATCAAAGAATTCTTCTTGACATACTTTGAAAGAATCCCACAGATATCCTTAACGCTATTCAAGAAGATAACTGCTTCATATGAATATGCTACCCGATCCCTCTGATAATATTCGTCAAAGACATGATTACCTAATGGATCAGTATGCCGAGTCCAATAATTATAGATTTCATCAAAAGCCTTCAAAGAACTTTTAGTACTATACTTCCTGGATGTAATCAAATTAGCACCACCCCACTCGAGTTCATAATATGAAATCTCATTATCTTTGAATTGTGGGATATATTGCATATAATCAATAATCGGAGTTGCTGAAATAAACAGAAGATCCGGATACCTGAACAACTGATCAAGAAGCCTTGGAAGAACCGGCTCAATGCTGTTCTCTTTTAGCTTTGTATCTTTGATCAAGCTATGAGACTCATCAATAACGATTTTAAATGAACCTGTTTCAATTCCAAAACGACTTAACATATCAGTCAATTTCCCGAATGAATCATAGGTAACGAGTAACTTCAATGGTCTTCCATGGTTTGAACACCCCTGTAAATAAACGGTAAATTCATTATCCAGCTGTTCAATACTTTTCTGTCTTCGGTGAATTACTTCACGATCAAAATAAAAATAAGAACCGGGTGGATCTGCTTGTTCTATTTTGTTGTGAATTAATCGAATTCTTGGCGATATCAGAATTGTATTGTACGGATTCCATAAACACCAAGAAGTAAAACCACATCCAGTGGTTCCTTTATTCACTAATACTCTTCCGTCTGAGAAGAAACTAGATACTGGAGCATTCTCCGGTATCTCTAACCATTCAGAAATATGTAAAAATCCAAATGGAATACTAAGTTTTCCTTTATTACATATCATAACATACATAAGGAGGTTGGGGGATTTTTTTCGAATTTTTTTAAATTTTACTATATAGATATTAAAATACCCCTATTTTAGATAAAAAAATCCCCCTGGGTGCAAAAGTTTGTAAAATTTTAAAATCTTACTAATAAAAGCTTATTTTTAGATTAAAAAATGCACCCCTTTAGGGGAGAGGTATCATGTCTTTCCCAAGATTTATCGAAGGGAAAGACATGTCCTAGTCTCTGGTTTCTATGAAACCCTTGCTCGTCCTCAAGAGGTCCCAACATCGTGGACATCTCTTCGGCTTCGCCTCGAGAGTCTCACTCTGTTTCTCCTGGGACCTCTTGACAACTCGTTTTTTTTTTGGACGACGTTTCACTTTTCCTGAAAGATTCCCATCTATGTCTTAAGGGACGTATGAGAATCTTTCAGGAAATTTTCGAGAAATAAAATCCCCATAATAGAGATATTAAGGGTCTACAGAAAGTCTTCAGTTCCTCCCCAAGGACCCCTTCAGGTCCCACTCAGGAACTACAGTAAATCCCTTTAGGAGTCCACAGTTAACCCATATTAATCCCCGTCGGGGAATGCTTCAGGGTTATCAACGACTCCACAGAGGATTTCTCCAGTTCCATCTCCGGGACCCTCTATAGGAGACATAAGCCAAGCTGACATAGATGAAATCCCTGATCGATGTACAACGACGTCATGTCGGAGATTCCTAAGGCCTTATAGTGTCCCCTACATTTCCAGTAGTCCATCAGATAATGTCCTCCGAGAAGCATCATTAGTTTCCATGGTTCCCATAGACTGAGGTACATCAATACCAAGGACAATCCGAAACTCCAGATGACACAATGGACACCCAGTACAAACCAGGACTCCGATTTATAGTGTTTTGTTGTTTCATCTTGTAGCGACCAGTCAAGCAGGAAATGAGCGAATACCAGAATTATGATAGTCCTAGTCATGCCGATTCATACAGTATAAGTCCAGTCCGAGTTGATAGTTTCCTCGATCATTCATTTCTTCAATATTTCTAAGAGCTCTTTCGCCTTCTTGGGGTCAACGAATCCTTTTACATTAACCCAGTGATCACAGAAAAAGCCAGATTTCAGTTTCTGTACATAGTAACCAGTGTGTGGAATGCATCCACCATTGACATAGACTGGATATCTGGAAGTTATTCGGTATTTTTCCATTGTTCTTTTTGCCACATAGTACCCTCCCTGTGGATTCTTAGATTTCGACAGGAGTTCATCACTTCAGTGGTAATTCAAAGCCAGTGGCGACTTTCCATAGTTTCTTGAAGTCCCCGATGGTCTTAATGCTTGGAATCCAGTCGTCATTCCGCCAGGAATTAGAACATGTACACAGCCATTCGTCCCCAGAGGTTCCTTTACCGACTGTCCAGTAGAGTTGGGGGCCGTAAACTATATCTAGGTGACCGGCTTCTCCTCGCTTATCAGAGATGATGTCCTCGAAGTATACACAAACACGTCCGATCCGATCAATGGCAGCTTCATCAAGATTCTCTTGAAGCCACTTCATTGAGAAAGGTTTATTGTCGGTAAGCCCACGGATCCAATCGGCAGCAGTTAAGATCTGACCGACCGTCAGGTAGCCGTCATAGTAAAACTCATTACCATTTATGTCAGAGGCATGTGGAAATAGTTTCTCAGTAAGCCTCTCCATGTCGGGGTCACTTAGCTGTTTCATATACACTTAAATTCTTGATTATACTCAAAGTCATGACCGTAGAGACTTTTGAAAATTTCTTTGGCTATGTGATACTTTGTATTGATATCTTCAACAAAAGGCCTTTGGACTGCTACAATTGTTCTAAACAAGAAGGTCTCCAGATCTCCTCCTGACGGAATCTTACCAAATGGAATAACTCTATCGGCGGGTTTCCAATTTTTCCTACAATCTTCATAGTACACGACGTACCATTTCTGGGATTCAAATTCGGTAACCTCTTCCCGATCTATCCTCTTAAGAGATTCCACTGACAGCCGATGACCATTCCGATCGTACCCAAAAGATTTTATGAATAATTGATTAACCTCTTCGATGGTCATAAAATGATTTGTTACAGCTTTTTCTGTCAGTAGGTAAATAAATTCCCACTTAAAGCAGTCTGGCGCACCAGGAATTATAGTTTCTTTGGCTACTTCAGAAACCACCTGAATTATTCTTTCCCGGTATTCCTCGATGGTAAGCAAAATCTTCATATCCAGTTATTCTTTAACATATTCTACACAGAATAACTTATTATCAGTATCTACTACATAATATTTATCTTCATCATCTCCAGTCACGATGAAATCTCCCTGATCTGTTTTGATTTTATCATACTTCCTGATAATCTCGGAGTCCTTCTGAATCTGATGAATTCTGTCGTCCGTCAAATCGACTGCCGGATACTGATCGAAAATATTTTTCAGGCCTTGTTTTCTAGATTCTAGATAATCCCGATAGCCAAGTGGAGTCGCCGGTATCCAATTGCCGTCTTGAGTTTCAGACATCTCGGAGATCTCTCTTTCATCGATGTCTGGCTTCCAGGTAGCCCCATGATACCCAAATTCTCCGTTTTCAATAAAAGCTATCTCATAGAGTGCTTTGTTAGTCTCATTTATTTTCATATTATTTAATTTTATATCACAAATAAGATTTTTAGCTTCAATAAAAAAAAAGAGGTAACTTCTACCTCTTCTTTCTTTTTCCTTTGACCGAGTACTTGGTCTTCTTCCCTTCCTTAGGGTGATTACGATATGAGCCACGACGACTCATCAAAAGTTCTCTAACGAAAAATATCCAAGCCATCGTCTTTGACACTCGCTGTTATAGCGCTCCCATCACCCATATACCGATTGTGTGGGCACCCATCGCAGGAATGATGTGTTCCCCACTCGTCCGTACAGCCGGGGTTCCAATGTTCGTCATCGCTGAGAGCATGGTCTCGTTTCAAACACCATCTTGCCATGTCCTAGTCCTCCTTTGGCTCGACATAACTGACGGGTTCCCATAGTGCAAGTCCCGTAAAAAGCACTGGCGCAATTACGGTTTCGCCAAGGACGATGCTCCAGACGATATTGCCAGCGCAGACATCATACTCAACACCTGGCACTTTCTTGGAATCATTCATCCAGCCATAGGGTTCGGCAACAAAAGTAGTACCGTCAGATCTGACGAATGTTTTCTCGTCGGCGCAGCCTGTCATGATGACTAGGCACACCGATAATAGAATCTTTTTCATTTGAATAATTCTGGATATAATTTATAGATTTCTCTTTGTTCTCGTTCTGACATTGCTTCAAAGTCCCTCTTGAGTTTATCAGCTGCCTTGATAGCCGCCACCTGTCGCCAAGTAGCTTCGTTTGGCCATAGCGTCACGTGGTGATCGGGGCCTAAGGTTGCATAGGTTTCGTTGTCTATTATCCACCAGCGATCTTCCTCATCTCGGCATAACCAGTTGTCCCCGGCCGTCACAATCGACAGACCTGGCCTAAAGAGCCCATCGAGGATGACATCCTTCAGATAGACCGACCTTGAGCCATCTGGATTTTTCCGGACACCGTCGACCGGCTCTAGCTCAAACCATTCGGTGAAGTACTGGAGATCAAGCTTGATACTTAAGACAAGTCGGTGTCGCCAGAGTGCACTCATTCTGCTGTCAATCGATTACTAAGATTCATAAGAAGTCTCGCATCTTTGGGACTCATGATTTTAGAGTTAGCGATGGTTCGCATTAGTGCATTGCACTGCTCACTATCAACTCTTAAGTTAGAATTTACCCGATCCTTAAGAGATTCTAGCCAGACATGGGCATTTATGACTTCAATATGTTTCTCTTTAAGATAAGCACTTGCTTCGTCAGTAGTGATTGCATTTCCAATGAGCCGGGCCATGTCTCTGTCGGTATTATCCCAAAGTTCTGGATTATACTCTGGCATCTTGGACAGCTCTAAGGAGTCCGGATCCCAGTGATAGTCGGAGTCGACGATTTTCTTGAGGAGGGCTTTCCTGGCTCCCTCCGAGGCAGGGCGAAATTTCAGGTCTACGTCAAACCTGGTATTATATCCTGACACAACAAAACTATCATCGTGGGAATTATAGGAACAGTAGGCGACTATTGTCTTTTGATTTTCAAGTTCCTTAAAGATTATCGTATATCTTTCGTTATCCCATGATAATATATCACCAGGCTTCGCGTCTTGGATGGTCCAGAGTCGAAACATACCTTCATAGGTATCTTTTGATAGCCACCCCTGGTCTGACGTGTAACCACCGGGACTAACCTCGAGGATATGTCGGATTTTATCCCCATCGTCAGTAATAACCCAGTCGTCCTCTTTAAATTTATGGTCGTCCTCAGACTCATTAGGATCCTGTTTTCTGATCATCTCAGAAACTATAACCCCTATTTCGTCGGCATCTTTCGGATAATGGCCATAGAGTTTCTTGAATTTTTCGATATACTCCCAAGGATCTCTTTGATCTTGATCTGGGAACAATGGTTTTTGTTTCTCCAGCCATTCAATGCATTCGACGGCATTTTCATAACCTTTCTTCTTGAATTCTTCCAGGAATGAGATTGTAGTTTTCCTTAGTCTCTCATCTTCTGTTTCTTGAAGGAGTCCAGGGAAAATTCTTTCTAGGACTTCTCTTGAAATCCCGTCTGCATTTTCATACTCTTTCTTTGCTCGTTCCAGAGCTTCTTGATATTTATCCATTTTTATAAAATTTCTTTTGTTTTCATTATTCTAAGATTTCTAAGATGCCGTCGTCAGCCAATGGGTTATCCTCTTGGAAAACATAGTACCGTTCATCATTTATTTCATCATCACAGTAACCATTACGAATCCAATCCTCCCAAATATCTTTGCCTTCATCTGATTGGATTTTTAGATCCATTCCAGCTGGTGCGCTGCAAGAGTGTTGGGTTTCAATAGTACATTCCCCAAAGATCCCATGACGAACCCAGGTACCTTCTGGAAGTGCTTCAAGTTGTTCAATTGTTGGTCTATTCATATATTATGCTTTTCTCTAAATTTTTTGAAATCTTCAATTGGAATATCATAGGTCTTACAAAGATCATTGATGAGATACCCAAGTTTTTTATTATCCTCTTGGTAACGTTGATTTTCAAGTTTGAGATTACAAATTGTTTTGGAAGCACCTCTCGACTCTTCCTCAAGTTTCTTTGCCTTGTCTTCAAGCTCCTGAAACCTCTTAAGACTGTCCCGGTCATTTATCTTGGCTGCCACAGCAAATCCAAGAAATGCGACCGCGACTGACAAGAACATAACTATTGCCACCATACTCACAAGAGTTTAGTCTCCAATAAATAACAGACAGCATTGAACGCGCAGGTTACATAGTCTGGATGACCCTCTACCAAGAGATTAGTGCAGATTCCATTCGGCTTTATCCAATACTTAATAACAAAGGTATCTTCATCCTTGAAGCATTCTAGCCAGTATCCGCGTCCGTCTTTTATCACACAATCCGGTAAGATCTCTAAGAGCTTCGCCAGCGACCAGGCCGGAGCATAAACTGCCTCCGTACCTATATAATTATCTGATATTTCTTTAGAAAATCCAACAGATGGCGACTTCTTCACCGGATTCTCTTCATTTTTCCAGTAAAAGTACTTCATGTCAGCGGTCTCTGGGTTTAACCCTAACCCTAAGAGCTTCTCAGACTGTTCGAGAGTTGTACAAATATTCATTTCTTTCGATATATTTCAGCTTTAAATAATTTGTCGAGAAGATAAAGTGGCCAGAACATTATTTTAAATGCTGTCTCGTCGGTTATTTCATATCCTAGGATAAATCCTAAGATGAACCCAATGGTATTAATACAAATACCAACCGGAATAGAGACACATAAAAGAGTAAGCAAGAGTACTCTAAAAATAACACCAATTAAATAATTCATCATACCCGTAATTCAATTATATCTGTTATTTCAGAATACCAGAAATCATACTCATCGTAACCGTAGTCTTTCAGGGTTACTACGAATTTTCCATCTTTGATGTTAATCTGGTATAATCTATCAGAATTAAATTCCCCAAGGGTTCCATCAGCCTTTCGATACTGTATCATTCTCATTTTTGATATGTCCGTTTTCAAGTAACCAGACGATCATCTCATAAGCAGCATCGATGGGTTCATCACAGTTCTGGGTATTGTAGGTTATTTTGTAGAAACACATAAACCTGAACCGTCTTCCAAAGCCACCTACCAGGTATGGCTGCATAATACCATACTCGGTCCTAATCTCTGGCATAAGTTTTAAGAGAGCACTTAGTGACCAGGCGGGTATTTCAGAATCATTTCGGTAATAACCGAGTTCAGAAGATATCAGTATATAACCGGTCTCTTGGAAATCCCAGTACATGTCAGAGGTATTTATGTTTAAGCCGAGCTCTATAAGCTTTTTAGACTGTTCTGGAGTCGTCGCTATTTTGTTCATATTAAATTCTGTTTATATAATTCTATTGCTAGATCAATAGGGATCATGACCCGAGAGGGAATGACTGGTTCTCTTAAATTCCAACAAGCACATTTTACTGGTTCTTCATAGGTCCAGTGCACACATTGACATTCTCTACATTTTGGAGCGGGACATCCTACTCTACAGATGTAGTTTTCAGGAATAAAAGGTTCATCCTCATTATGATACTCTTTCCAGGTTTCTTCACTCTCTTTAAGTCGTCCATCAGGATCTTCTTCAAAACCACAGGTAAAAGAAGAGAGCTTGAAGAGTTGTCCAACTCGATCTTCTCTTTTTCTCTTGATGAGAGCAAGATACTCGACGTCTTTCTTGTCGTGGACATCTTTTACCCAACCATTTCGGATATATGCCTTCTCTTGATAAGAATCATACCATGACAAACATCTATTGTCATGTGGGGCTCCCTCGAGAAAGGCATATTCAATGTAAAAACCTTTTTCATCTTTCCTAAGATAAACATATTTTTCTATGTCCCCACTTAGTATAGCGGAGATCTTTATTTTTTCAAGTTCTTCTTTAGTTGATTTCATATAACATTGCTTTACATAAATCTTTAATCATATCTTCCGATTTAAATAATGACCATGAATCTGCCTCATAATAATCTCTAGCATGATAATCCAGCCAATTCCGAACTCTTGACAATTTTACCATTCCATCTTTTTCTAGGCATACATAGTCTCGGACCCTTTCGTCAGACTCGTCTAGGATTTCATCTTCAGTGACACACCACCAATTATAGTCTACTAGCTCATATAGAGTTCCTTCATCGGTTTTGACTATATCAGCTATTCGGTCTATATAAAATTCTCCATTTTTCTGATAAAATATTTTATCACCTATTTTCATATGGATTATTTTCTGGGGTTATTTCAATAGCTAGGCCTTTATTTCATACTTTTGATTATCTGTCCGATAATAAATTTGGCATCAAGTACGGTCCTGAGTTTACCCCAACATGGGGCAAACAATCTAATATCTCAATTTCATTCATATAATTTTGTTTATCATACACCATTAAGGTCGCTAGAGGAATAATGCAGAGTTCGGTTAAAAAATCTGCCTAAGGCAGATTCTCTTATTTATCGATATACCATTATTATCAAGTGGCTTTATAGTAAGCCCCCGCTCTCTTTGGGTATCATCACAATACCTACTACCATAATTACGATATTTTAAGTTTTTTGATTTCTTTTTCAGTCTCAACAACTTTTTCTTTATAATAGGCAAGTTCCTTTTCTTTGTCCCTTATTTGCAATTCTTTAACTTTGCCATTCCATTCTAACCAGTGTGCTTTAACGGAATTCCTAAATCCATAAAGAACAGCATATCTTTCAATACTCCCAACATCATTAGGGTGTTCATCGAATTTTATCACGAATGATGGTGAAGTACTTATGTTTCTGACTTGTAAATGAACTCTATCTTCATAATCTTCTGGATATTCTTTAATAAAATCTTGTATTTCTCTGTTTGCAATCCAATAGAATAGCCAATGCTCTGTATTTATAATATAATTGTAAATTTCTTCTTCTATCGAAGATATTTTATTAATTATTTCTTTTACTTCCATAATCACAACATTTTAATAAATCCTTTCTCTTTAAGAAGTTTTAGTTATTTCAAAACTAATATAATCTTCTGTAATTATTGTTATACCAATTCATAATATAATCAACTATTATAGTTGGAATTGGGCTGCCTATTCTAATATCACCAATAATAATGAATTTAAATAGGTACCAAATAAGTTGAATATAGAGGAGTGGTATTGATAACACGAATAAAATGCTACATAATAGCCTTACACAAATTCCTATTATCATAATTTAATACATTCCTTCTGGCGCCTCCAATGCAAGACTTAATTCAAATATATCTTTACCATCAATAGTACGGTAAGCAAACATTTTCTTATCAAGCCAATCTACAAAATTTGCTGCTCCATCAGGACTACCACTAAATGCTACAAGGTGTCTATACTCCTTCCTTTCTTCCTCAGTCATACTTGACATTGAGCGAAGTAATAAATTTGGGAGATTATCTATCTTATGTTCACTTGCAATTGCACAATAAATATGAGGTGTAACTGTTAATGGATATTTGCCATCCCATGTAACTTTTACTCCATAAGGCAATCTTGCACTCAACTCCTTTAGAAGGAGTTCTTTTTTAGTCATACTTATTTCTCCTTTAACTCTTGTTTTCTCCGCTCGGCACAATACTTACAGTTCCCTTTGTGTGCGAAAAATGAATATCCTCCTATATCTGAGCTTTTTAAGTATTCACATGAATCCACCTCGATAACTGTAAACTCATTAATGTGTTTAGTCGATCTTGCACGACCCTCACATCCCATAATTAAGATGGAACCGAGTATTAATAATATCTTTTTCATAGTCTTTGTTTTTTTTTATTGCATTAAATATTTCTTCCTGTCTCGTCATATGATACTCTCTTTGATTAATTTTTCTTTCTCTTCTTGAGAATAATCAAAATCATCAATATCTTTAACAAGATTATCCCAAATTTCACCGGTTACATCAAGAGTGGCCGAATCCCAAAAATCTCCAATTCCAAACCACCCTCCTTGTTTAGTTCTAACATATACCCCTAGTCCGCTGTCTTCGCCTTTATAAGTAATAACAAATTTATCGCTATGGGTAGAGTATAACCAATAACAACTCTTTACTGCCTTTCTATATAGTTTGAATTGCTCCGGATATCTCTTTTTAAATTGTTGATGGCCTAATACTTCATTTACTTCAATAATAAAGTGTCTTGAAAATGTTATTTTACCATCATCAAAACAATGATATTTTTTACCAACCTCAGGGATAGGCTTCATATGTTTTTTATGACTATATAAAACGGTTCTAGTTGGTAAGGGATATCTATTTTTTCTCATTATTTTCAATATTATTTAAAATAATATCCGGGATTATTTCCCGGATATTTATTCTTAGATAGCTTTCTTGGCTGAGCCATTAGCGATCTCGGAAACACTTCGCTCACCGGTCGAAATACCAGAGGCCTTAAAGTTCCAGCGAGCACCATCGACGCGCTCGAAAACACCTAATACGAGT
>OCTX011772730.1_pt1 | contig 11129 bp, 9 predicted proteins | sample 1539691 | NCBI WGS metagenome assembly OCTX01 (sample SAMN02144231, study PRJEB22623) | gut metagenome | biome: sheep rumen | host: Ovis aries | place: New Zealand | reverse complement strand
TCATACATGCATCCAACATATCGTATGCATCGTATGTCTGGAAGGAGAAACCAACTCCTTGACCGTCTCCACAATCATGAACGCTATCAGCGAGACCTCCGGTCTGCCTTACGATAGGCAGAGTTCCATAACGAAGTGCCATCATCTGAGCAAGTCCACAAGGCTCTGTTTTGGAAGGCATGAGGAACAGATCCGCTCCTGCATACATACGTTTTGAAAGGGCAGGAAGGAAATCCAGTTTCACAGAACAACTCTCAGGATTCCGCCATGCGAACTCCCTGAATTTGTCCTCATACACTCTGTCTCCGGTTCCAAGAAGGATGAACTGAAGTCCATGCACAAGCATATAATCGAGGACGCGTTCAACAAGATCGACGCCTTTTTGCTGTGTAAGACGGCATATCATCGCTACCAGAGGACGGCCGTCGTCCGGGAGGCCAAATTCTTTAAGCAATTCCTTTTTGCAGATTTCTTTTCCCGAAAGGTCATTTTTGCTGAAATTGGCAGGAATGCCAGGATCGGTCTCAGGATTATAAACATGATAATCGATACCGTTAAGGATTCCGCACAACTTATATTGCTTCTGGACAAGAAGGGGATCAAGGCCGAATGAGTACCATGGGTCAAGGATCTCATTTGCGTAAGTCGGACTGACCGTGTTGATCTTATCAGCGAGTTCAATTGCCCCTTTCATCAGATTGATGCAGTCTCCCCATTTCATTAAAGGAAGATCACTTTCAGGAAGTCCAAACAAATCACCGAGAATATAACTGTCATACATTCCCTGGAACTGAATGTTGTGAATAGTAAAGAGCGTCTTGATCTTCCTGAATTTCTCGCGTCCACGGTAATCCCTTAGATAAACGGGGATAAGAGCCGTCTGCCAGTCATTGCAATGAATGATATCAGGATTAAAATCGATTCTGTCAAGCGTTTCAAGAACTGCTTTCGAGAAATAAGCGAATCTCTCTCCGTCATCATAATGGCCATATAAAGAACTGCGTTTAAAATAATACTCGTTATCCAGAAAATAATAGGTTACTCCTCGATCAACCAACTGGAAAACTCCGCAGTAAAGATTACGCCATCCAAGCGGCACGAAGAAATAGGTCAGGAACTGCATCTTTGCTCGCCATTCAGGGCTGACTTTCTCATACAATGGGAGGATAACTCTAACGTCACATCCTTTTTCATTGAGCGAGATAGGTAACGAACCTGCGACATCTGCCAGTCCGCCTGAAGCGGCAAACGGTGCCACTTCCGAAGCAGCAAACAGAACCCGAACCTTAGGCTCCACTTTCTCCGGCGCAGTTTTAGTTTTCCTGGTTGTCGTAGCTTTCTTCGCTTTTACTTCTTCCATCAAACAATCGTCCTTTTCTTTACATAAAGCGGGTAATTCTCAGTGCTCTTCATATACTGATTTGCAGTGAAAACTACGGATTTATCAGCTATCACGTTCTCAAGAACAACACCGGACATGACCTTTGTATCCTGCATAAGAATACAGTTCCGTACCACTGCACCTTCCTCAATCTCAACACCTCTGAACAGAACGCTGTTTTCAACAGTACCTTCCACAGTACAGCCATCAGCTACCACAGAATTCGAAACGGAACATGATAATCCGTAACGGGTAGGAGGGGAATCATGAACTTTCGTATAGATCGGGCGGGGTAGGAACAATGCATCAACTGTAGCGGGATCGATAAGATCCATATTGGCTTCAAAATATGTCTTCAGGCTGGTGATTCTCTTCACGTATCCTTTATGATGATAAGCTTGGATGCGAAGGGACTCGATATTGGCAAGAAGGATATCTCTTTCAAAAATGACATTCATATGAGCCATAGCATCAGCAATCAGAGATAGGAGTAATTTCCTTTCAATAACGAAAACGTTGATGCTCTGTGAATATCCTTCACTGCAGCGGTTGATCATTATGTCAATAACCCGACCAGTGTCATCCTCCTTGAGACTGACGCAGTTCTTTAAATTGTCAGGATCGTAGTCCGGATCCGTACAAGCGATTGATACATCGGCATTGTTATTATAATGCTTTTCGATCATGTCCTCGATATCGAGTGTGCAAACATGATCCGCGTCCATCATAACAACAGTTTCTGCAGTAGCATGTTCAAGGTAATCCATGATACCGAACAGAGCGGCAATTCTGCCATGATAAGCAGAATTGCTGTCAGCATTCGTATATGCATAAGGAGGTAAAATCGTAATTCCTTTCCTTCTGGCAAGGTCCCAGCTCCTGCCGGATTCGATATGATCCATAAGACTTTGGTAATTGCTTTTTGTTATAACTGCAATCTGGCTAATGCCGGCATCAGTTAGACCAGAAAGGTAAAAATCGATCATCCTGTATCGACCGCCAAAAGGAAGAGAAGCCATAGAGCGCTTCTGCGTCATCTCAGAAACAGCATTATCATGCATATTGGCAAAGATAATGCCCATCGCTTTTTTCTTCAGCATTTTACTTCACCCTCCTTCACATTATCGTAGAGCATAGCCTTTGCCTTAACAATTGCGCCTTTTCCGACGGTAAGATTCGGCCCGACAACCGTAACGCCCCATTGAGATCTGTCTTCAACTTCTTCAGGGAGCTGACCAAAGTGAACATTCTCTTCGATAACAGAATTCTGTGCAACAATAGAGAAAGAAACAACGGAACCTTTTTTCACAACAGCACCGGGCATTAGTATACTTGACTGTACGACCGCACCTTCTTCAACAACTGCACCAGAGAAGAGAACTGAAAAATCAACTTTTCCTGAGACTCGGCATCCTTCGCAGATAAGAGAGTTCTCAACGGAGGCTTTGTCGCTAATATAGTGGGGAGGATATGCATCGTTCCTGGAATAGATCTTGAAATTCTGATCCCAGATATCGAAAGGACGGTTGGGATCGATCAGATCCATATTTGCCTCCCAGAGAGAATCAATGGTACCGACATCTTTCCAATAGCCGTCAAAAGTGTAGCAGCAGAGCTTCTTTCCATCAGAAAGCATAGTCGGGATGATATTCTTTCCGAAGTCGTGCGAACTGTCTGGATTTGCATCATCAGCAAGCAAATACTTTCTCAGTTCCTTCCATGTAAAGATATAGATACCCATGGAAGCAAGATCGCTCTTGGGATGTTTCGGCTTTTCTTCGAACTCATAGATGACGCCATTCTCATCGGCATTCATAATACCGAATCTGGATGCTTCATCCATTGGAACCCGGAGAACAGCAATCGTACAATCTGCATTCGTTTCCTTATGCTGATTAAGCATTATGGAATAATCCATTTTATAAATATGGTCTCCGGATAGGATAAGAACATATTCAGGATCATATCGATCGATGAATGGAATATTCTGGGAGATTGCATTGGCAGTTCCCAGGTACCAGTCACTACCGCTTGCTTTCTGATAAGGAGGAAGAACATGGACACCACCAACAAGTCTGTCCAGATCCCAGGGCTGTCCATTCCCAATGTAATCATTCAGTTCCAAAGGCTGATACTGAGTAAGAACACCGACCGTATCGATACCCGAATTCGTGCAGTTAGAGAGCGGGAAATCGATGATCCTGTACTTGCCTCCGAAAGGAACTGCAGGTTTAGCTACATTTTGCGTCAGGGCATACAGCCGGCTGCCCTGACCACCTGCAAGTAACATCGCGATGCATTCTTTCATTCTGATTTACCTCTTTTTTTTCTTTTGGGTATTGCTATATAAAGCGCAGCCATCGGCGCAAGATGCACTTTGATCGAATAGGGGAATCCGTTACATTCAGTTCTCTCAGCTTTGAACGATTCCTCAAGCGCATGATTTGAACCGCCGTAATTCGAATCGCTCGTATCCATAATCAAGTGATATACACCAGGATTCGGAACACCAATTCTGTATTCGGCTCTGTCAACCGGGGCAAAGTTGAATACACAGGCAATCCCATTACCAAGCCGATCCAAACGAAGGAATGACAGAACATTTTGAGCACTATCATCCGCATTGATCCATCTGAATCCGTCCCATGTATCATCCAAATCCCAGAAAGGGGATTCCATCTTATACAGCCAGTTCAGTTTTTTCATGAATTCATGGAACAGTTTATGTTTTTCGAAATCGAAAAGAAGCCAGTCAAGCTGTTCGTTGTAACGCCATTCGATAAACTGCGCCAACTCATTTCCCATGAAGATCAGTTTTTTGCCAGGATGAGCGAACATGTACGCATAGAATGTTCGCAGATTTGCAAACTGCATCTCGTAATCACCGGGCATTTTCCCAATCATGGAACGCTTACCATGAACAACCTCATCGTGAGAAATTGGAAGTATGTAGTTCTCAGAGTAAGCATACATCATAGAAAACGTAAGCTTATTGTGTATGCCCTTTCTGAAATATGGGTCTGTCTGATTGTAGGACAAAGTATCATTCATCCATCCCATATTCCATTTGAAATTAAAACCAAGGCCGCCCATCGATACAGGTTTTGTGACCATAGGCCATGCAGTTGACTCTTCAGCTGCCATAATCGCATGAGGTGAATGGGCATAAACCTGTTCATTCAATTTCTGAAGAAAAGCGATCGCTTCCAGATTCTCCCTTCCGCCGCGAGAGTTGGGCGACCATTCCCCGTCTTTACGGTCATAGTCCAAATAGAGCATAGAGGCGACAGCATCGACACGAAGACCATCAATGTGATAGTTTTCCAGCCAGTTGATCGCACTGCTGATCAGGAAACTCTGAATCTCAGGCTTACCGTAATCAAAAATTCTTGTTCCCCAGCTTTTATGCTCTCTGCGGTATGGGTTGGCATCCTCATAACATATCGTGCCATCGAATTCATAAAGGCCATGGGCATCTTTCGGGAAGTGAGCAGGAACCCAGTCCAGAATGACCCCTATTCCGTGTTGATGAAGAACATCAACCAGATACATGAAATCTTTTGGCGTACCGAATCTGGACGTCGGAGCAAAATATCCTGTTACCTGATATCCCCAGGAACCATCGAAAGGATATTCACTTACAGGGAGAAACTCGACATGGGTATATCCCATTTCAGTAACATAATCGGAAAGATCCTTAGCAAGTTCAGCATAAGAATAAACATTCCCATCAGGATGTCTTTTCCACGAGCCAAGATGAACTTCATAGATGTTCATAGGGCTTTCAAAAAGATTCGTAACATAACGGTTTTGCCACTTTTGATCATGCCACTCATATCCGGAAATATCATAGACCTTGGAGGCGGTTCCGGGAGGTGTTTCACAATGTACCGCAAACGGATCCGTCTTCAACAAAGTTCTTCCGTCTTTAGTTTCAATGGAATATTTATATGCCTGGTATTCGTGAACATCGTAAACAAAACATTCCCATACACCGCCATCATTCAGACGGTGCATGGGATTAATAGTTTTATCCCAATTGTTAAAGTCGCCTACAACAGAAACACTGACTGCATGCGGAGCCCAAACTCGGAAAACTGCCTGACCTCCATCAAAATGCAAACCGAAATAACGGAAACTTTCATAGTTTGTTCCCTGATGAAAATAATAGAGGGCGGGGTTATTGTCGTTAGCCATTTTGCCTCCAAATAAATATAGGTATACTTATAAATCATATTTTATCAATATGATATTTTGAATGCAATGATTTGTATGATATAGAATATAAAAGTGGCACATCGACCAACCGCATTGTGCATAGTGCACAATGCGTAAATTGCATCAATAAAAATAAATCCATTAATCTACGTGCAACAAAAAACGGAAAGTAATACACTTACAGTATGAAAAGATCAGAACAGATAACAGAAGAACTGGTAGTAAGAGCAAGGCAAGGTGACCGTGACGCTTTTGCCGCTCTGTATTCTTTGTGTTCAAGAAAACTTTATTCCACTGCCATATACATGCTTGGCAGGAAAGAAGACGCCGAAGACATTGTTATGGATACAGTCACAGATGCTTACAGAGGAATCAATCGCTTGAGAGACCCTTCCTTATTCGAAGCATGGTTATTCCAGATTCTATTCAATAAGATCAAGCGGAAGAGAAAGTCATATCTCACTGAATCTGTAGAACTATCTGAAACAGATCTGCCAAGTCAGAGCGGCCCGGAAGAAACTTCTGTGTTAGTTCATCAGGCAATGAAAAAACTCAAACAGGAAGATCAGGACATTCTGATTTTAAGCATTGTCAATGGATATCAGTCTGATGAGATCGGAAGGATTCTTGGGATGAATCCGAATACTGTCAGATCCAGACAGAAACGTTCGCTCGCAAAATTGAAAGAAATATTGGGGGAGGTGATTGTATGACAGACATGGAATTGAACAATATACTATCAGACGCATTTCCGCTTACAGATACGCCGGACTCTCTCTCAGAAAATACTATCCGGGCGAAAATAGAAAAGATTACTCCAGTCAAAAGAATCGATTTTCCAATCAAAAAGGCCATTGCTGTCGCTGCCTTATTCCTGTTCGTTCTTGGAATCGGCTTTGTGGCCAGAAATACTTTTTTCAGTAATGACTTCTACAAAAATGGCTCTCCCGACTCGGTTTCATATGATGTCACTGAGGATGCTCCTGCTCCTGCTTCGGCTCCTGCTTCTGCTGAGCCAGTTGTGCCGGCAACAGGAACTGACAATTATGGTACTTCGGTCGAAAATGAAGTATTTCAGGAAGGAATGTCAGAGGGCAAGGCCTCAGACTCGTTTTCCAGCAATTCGGTTCAGGCATCAGAAGAAAAGTATCCTGCAATTTCAATAAAACTGAATGAAGAACACACTTGTACGATGCCTTACCTGTTTGGAAATACTGCTCAAATCTGCTATTATGATGAAAACCATGAACTGATTCAGCAGACTCCATGCGTAAATGCTGTTGTGAATGACGATCAAATGATTCTTTTGGGACAGCATGCCGGTGTGACTCTTGTCGAGGTCAGTGACGCTTCTCGGACATACATAATTAAAGTTACAGTCCTGGAGGGATAACTCTTGAGATTCCGAAAAATCATTCTGGCTGTACTGTGTTTTATTCTGGCGGGCTTTATATCATTTTGGATCAAGGAATTAATAGATGCCAGAAATCCTGCATACGCCGTTCCCGAAGTCCATGTGACCGCTGACGGGAAACAAATATCTGCAACAATGAGCGAGTGTTCCTGGTCTTTTCTGACCAAGGAGACTTATAATGTTGAATACTCTGGCAATCTGTTCGACATGGATATTCCCAGAAATGATCTGATGGGAGGGGAACAGCTTGAGATCAGCTTCTCCCAACCTGCAGAACTAATCCGGATTTATAGGACAAGACCATACACATACGACTTTAACGTTGAGGATGACGGCCTTATCGTCCCATACGAAGAGGGCGGATATATTTATCAGGCTTATGCCCAATTTGACAGAGGCTATGAAGTAATTTTGTTTTATATTGTTGTTGATAATTGACATGCTGCCGGGTTTAAAACCTGTGCAGCATGTTGAATTAACAGATAAAAATCCGTTAGAATAACATTGTATTATGGTAATAGAATTATTGCTTGGAGGAATCAACATGGACGCAAATCATGAATATCAGCGCTGGTTGTCTCTGGTCAAGGAACAGGATCTGATTGATGACCTTGAGAAGATTAAGGATGATGAACAGGAAATACTGGATCGTTTCCATCAGCCGCTTTCTTTCGGGACAGCTGGTATGAGGGGTGTACTGGCCATGGGAACGAACAGAATGAACCGTTATACTGTCGGAAGAGCTACTCAAGGTCTGTCTGATTATTTGAATGAGATCACTGATGAGGGCAGTGTTGCCATTGCTTATGACAGCCGTCATCAGAGCAAAGAGTTTGCTGAAGAAACTGCTGCGATCCTTGCCGCAAACGGCATTAAAGCCTATCTGTACGATCGGTTGATGCCTGTTCCTATGGGCTCCTTTGCAATCAGAGAACTCAAGTGCAGCGCTGGTGTTGTAATCACCGCCAGCCATAATCCTTCAGTATATAACGGATATAAGGTATATGGCCCGGATGGATGCCAGATGACTGACGATGCCGCAAATGCCGTTCTTGAAAAGATTGAAAGTCATGATTATTTCTCCGGAGTCAATTCAATCTCATTCGAAGAAGGACTGAATAACGGTTCTATTGAATATATCTCGGATGAGGTTATTAACAGATACTACGATAACGTACTTCAGCAAAGACAGAGCCCTGAAGCTCCTTCTGCTTCTCCGATACGGATTGTCTATACTCCGTTAAACGGTGCGGGTAACGAGCCTGTCAGAAAAGTACTTCAGATGGCCGGACACAACGATGTGATTGTTGTTCCTGAACAGGAATTTCCTGACGGAGATTTCCCGACATGTCCGTATCCGAATCCTGAAATGGCTGAAGCCAAACAGCTTGGACTGAAATTGTGTGCCGAAGTCCACCCTGATATCTTTATCGCAACTGACCCCGATTCAGACAGAGTTGGCGCTGCATTCCCTGAGGCTGACGGAACATATCGTGCTATAACCGGTAATGAGGCCGGCGTACTGATGCTCGACTATATCATCAGAAGCAGACTTGAGCACGGTACCATGCCGGATCGCCCTGTGGCAGTGCGAAGCATCGTTTCTTCAGCTCTGGCAGACGAGATAGCGAAAGCTGCCGGAGTCGAAATGCGTGTCGTATTGACCGGGTTCAAATATATCGGTGAACAGATCCTTCATCTGGAGCAGGCAGGGGAGGAGTCCAGGTTCCTCTTTGGATTTGAAGAGAGTTGCGGATATCTTTCAGGCACTTACGCCCGCGACAAAGACGGTGTGTTTGCCTCAATGCTGCTTGCAGAATTGACTAGTTATTATAAGTCCAAGGGACTCACTGTTGTAGAAGTTCTGGACGGCCTTTATGAGAAATACGGATATTATCGACATGCGGTAGCCAATATCGCATTCCCCGGGCCTGAAGGCGGAGATAAGATGCGTTCCGTTACCGCGAACCTGCGTCAGACACCGCCGGCAGAGATCGCTGGGTTGAAAGTACTGGAACGCGAAGACATCATGACTCATCAAAAGGTTGACGTAAACGGCGATGTTTCAGTCATCGATCTTCCCAAATCCGATGTTTTGATCTACAGTCTTGAGAAAGGTGCAAAAGTTATCGTAAGACCTTCTGGAACAGAGCCTAAGATGAAACTGTATATCACGGCAAAAGAAGGCACTGAGGCTGAATCCGATGCTCTCTGCAAAGAACTTGAGAAATCAACCAGGAGTATAGCCGGTCTGTAAAAAAATGCTTGCATTCTTTTTCAGGCTGTGGTAATGTTTTGTGGTTGATTACATTACAGAAAAGAGGTGACATTAGTTGAAGGAAGGCATTCATCCCGAGTACGTTGACACAACGATCACGTGCGCCTGCGGCGAGGTAATCCATACCCGTTCGACTCGCAAGAATATACGCGTGGAAATTTGTTCCAAATGCCACCCGTTCTATACCGGCAAGCAGAAACTTGTCGATACCGGTGGACGCGTTGACCGTTTTAACCGTCGTTATAACCTCAACAAACAGGGCTAATAATTCATTTGTCATAAAGCGGCTGCAGAAGAACGCAGCCGCTTTTTCTATACAAAAAAGGAGGAAGGGAACAGTCCCTTCCTCCAAATATCCAACTTTTGATTAAGCAGCGTTATCGGTGACAACATCAAGAACATCATCAACAGGAACATCATCAGTTCGCACACCCTCAATACTGTCGCGCTTCGCGCAGAAAGAGCAAAGGCGTGTACGGTTGGCTGCTATTGCCTGTTCAACGGTACCGTAAGTCAGCTCATCGGTACGATTAAGAGCCTGGCAATCATCATGCGTATGATAGACTTTACCAAACTGCGTCCAGAAAACATCTCCGCTGATAGTCTCAATAGCAGCATTCTGTTCTTCAGCAGAAACCGGATCAAAATCATAACTTCCCAGACCACCAAGGATCAGGGCAATCGCCGCAACAGCTGTTACGATTGTCTTCGTCTTCTTATCCATATCCTTATTGACCAAAACAAGGACGATCAAAGGCAGGAAAGCAAGAACAGCGACAAGGAAGCCCATATTGTTCCAAAGCCAGAAAAGGACTTTGTTCTTTTTGGACGCAGGCTTGATACGATTTGCTTTTTTCCAAAGCTGAGAACCGACGACGACAAGAACCAGGTCTAGAACGATAGCCAAAATAGCCTGATAAAGAGTCGGCATGAATTTTAGATTCACTTTGCCAATCAAAAGAAGATAGGCTAGTACTTCCAGACCGATAGCCACGAGCCAACATACAGCAGCACCGATACGAAGTCCGGTCGCGTTTCCAACAGGTTTTGCCTGTGTATATTTGACCTCAGACGCGGACGATACTTCACCGGATGCAGCCGCTTTGTATGAATGTGTTTTCTTTTGCGCCATTATTATTTTCTCCTCATACTAAATTTTTCTAAATTATAACAATATTTATATATAACTTCCACTAGAATTCTCAAAATGTGATATTATGATACAAAGGTCGCAATAGCGATTTGATATATTTTTAACTATTACAGGAGTATTAGAATGGATCTTTCTCAACTATTAAGTGCTCTTATCAACACAGACACTGTTAACGGAATCAGCCAGACGACTGATACCTCAGCTGAAGAAGTCACTAATGTTCTGGCTGCAGCCATCCCATCTTTGCTGAATGGAGCTAAGGCGCAGGCGGATGATGCCAAGACTTCTCAGAGTTTTATGAATGCCATGCTGGACCACAGCAAGGATGACACAGAGAATGTTTCTGAATTTATGAAAAAAGTCGACCTGGAGGACGGCGGAAAGATCGTAAATCACCTCCTGGGATCCAATGTCGACGCAACGGCAGAGAATGTTTCCAAGGTCACTGGCGTTTCCACTGTTTCAATCTTAAAGATCCTTGCTGCCGCAGCACCTCTGCTGATGTCCATTCTTGGAAAACAGGCATCTCAGTCCGGTAATGCCGGTCTTCTTACCGGTTCCGGAACGAGCAGTGTCGCAACTGGTCTTATGTCCAGCCTCCTCGGCGGCAAAAATTCCAGTTCGTTGCTCACTGCGCTTATGGGAGCAGCGCTGCTTTCTCAGCTCGGCGGCAGCAATTCCTCCG